>ENA-OROX01001458-OROX01001458.1-human-gut-metagenome-genome-assembly--contig:-NODE-1458-length-19468-cov-13.590944_pt1 | contig 19468 bp, 16 predicted proteins | sample MGYA00242133_ERZ509058 | MGnify/ENA primary metagenome ERZ509058 (study PRJEB26280, sample SAMEA2338751) | human gut metagenome | biome: human gut; feature: human-associated habitat; material: faeces...
TGCTTCGGGGGCTGGCCGCAGCTCCACATCCACTTCCTCATCATTGACCAGCATAGTAGCGCGTACAGGCTCATAGTCCTGACTGGCGATGTTGTTCAGCCAGGTGGCGAAGAACTGGCCGAACCCGGCAATTTTCTTTTCCTGCGCTGGGTCTGCGGGGTCCGCCTCCTGATACACGCCGATGCCGCTGTTTTCATAGCTGAACGCCCGCAGAGTTCCAGTCTCCCGGTCGATCAGGAAGTCCATATAGGGGTCATACATTCGGTCGCCATTCTGCATATAGTAATGTTCCATGCAGTAGTGATCGCCGTATTTGTGGTGGATCACCAGGGGATCATAGGCGTCCCCAGCCTCCAAACGCAGAGATTCATACTGGCCGGACACGATCTCCGGGAACAGTTTTTGAAAACGCTGGAAGTTTTTGTGGGCGGTGGTATTCCCTCTGGATTTATGTGGGGATGGAGATTCTTCCGCTGGTGGAATCAGATTGGTTTGACCTCCTGCCACAATGACCTGTTGCCCGCCAGCAACCGGCTTTGGGACAAAGGCCTCTATTTCATCCGCCTTTGGGATTCCCTTGATTTCTGTAAATACCGCTTGCGGGCGGACGGGTTCTTCCGCCGTTTCACCTGCTTCATAAGCCACAGCACCCAAAACATAGTCATAGTCGGCTTGCCCGATCTCCCTTTGCGGGGCGCCGCCCATTTCTTCTACTTCAGCCGGGATATTGTAGTCCCCAATAGGGTCAGGTTCTTTCTCCGCAGTTATATCTGGGTAAGCGCCCGCTTCGATCAGGGCGTCCAGCAGATTGGCAAGGCTGGGCCAGGGGAAGTAGGTGTAGCCATCATCAAAATAAAAGGAAATGCCGTCCTCTCCACGGAGCTTTGTGCGGTACAGCACCTCGCCCTGAAACTCCCGGTCCCCATAGGCCGAGAACAGGCCGCAGACCTCCCGGCCTTTTTCCGTCCAGTTGTAGTCTGTAACGCCATCCGCCAACACCGCCCGCACCGCTTGATGGAGTTCAGGGAGATAGAGGTCGGTGCTGGTCAGGATATGCTCATAGTGGCGACGGACTTCTTCATCAGAAAAGTGATGTTCAACCTTCGGGGAAGCAGAAAGAGAGCCGTCCTGTGCGGGCGGCTCTCCTTCATGCTCCGCGCCTTGCGGCGCCTCGGTATGCGGTTGTTCTTCGGTCAGCGGGGGATCAGCACGATGGTCTGGAGTACCGTTTCCTCCGCCATCAGCTTCAGATTGTTCAGGTGGCGTGTTCGCTCCAGAATATCCTCGGTCTGCGGCATCGGCTCCTGTTGAAGCATCTGCTGGGTCAGGGCCTCGATCTTCTCCGTGGCCTCGTTCTGTACCCGGTGCATGACCTCCATCAGACTGCCATCCATTTTCAAAATCGTATATCGCTCCGGCTGGTTGTCCTTGAGATATTCCAGCGCCATCCGCCCGTACCGGCCCAGGGGCTTGTCCGCCTCGTTGCTGTTGGAAATTTGCAGGTCGGGGAGAAGCATCCCGTCCTGTTCTTTGTAATGCAGATTGATGTTCGGTTTGTTCATGTTTTTCCTTCCTTTCTCGATTGATGATCCTGATGTTCCGCTCCATCTCCAAAAGCACTGCTTTTGAAATGGATGTGACTGCCATACCCAGATGGGCAACCAGTGGAACCGTATTAAAATGGCTGACTGTCGCCATCCCATCGCCCATGCGGATCGCCTCATCTGGCAAGTGACACTTTTTACCGATGAAATAGGAAACGCTGTCGCTCAAAAGCTGGATATACTGTGCTTCAAAGCCGCCAGCCGGTATTTCCTCAAACAGATGGTTTTTTGTTTCCTGCCGAAGCCCCTGTAAATAATGCTCGTAGTTGTCATTGACGGCCTCACGCGCCAGGGCGTACAAGAGGTCTGGGAGCGGCTGTGCCTGAAACCCATGTGAGAAGGTAAGCCGTTCCCCCAGAGCCTTTTGCATCTCATCGGAAAGCTGCCAGTTGGTGGGATGAATCTCCTTGCCCACAGTTTGACTTATATCAAAGAGATAGTCAAGCGTAAGGCGGGCGTTGCTGTAAACGCAGACGGCAATCCCTTTTGGCCGGGAAATTAGATTCCGGCCCACGCCAGCCCATTGTTTTTTTGTGGCAAGGATGGTTACATCCTCGTCCTGTGCGTAGACCAGCAGAATATTGTCAAAGCTCTGCTTGTGGAACCGGGACGCAAAGGCCAGGTAATCCCGCCAGTTCCTCTCGCTGCGGACGATATAGGGGGCCATGACCTCATAAATCGTCCGCAGGCGTTCATCGTTTCTCAATAGGCTCCTCCTTCCTGTGGTGGTTTTCCAGTTTAGACGGCTGTGGCCTCTTTACGGGCAAAGTAGAGGGCAAGGGCCTCGTCTACAATACTGTCAAATTCTTTCTGGCTGATGCTGGCGGTAAAGTATTTCTTGTAAATCGCCGGTTTGACTTTGAACGCCGCAGCCGTGGATTTCTTGGGCTTCCGATTAAACTCGCCGGAGAGGATTTGTTCCGCCCGTTCCGGGGTCAGCTTGCCGGTGTATTCCCGCAGCAGAACAGCTTTGCCCTCGTTGACCTTATACTCGCTTTCCGACAGAACTGCCTCCACCATCTGCTGTTCCTCTTGGGCCAGATAGGAGAGCTGAACCGCCGCCGCAATCGTAAATTCTCCATCGTCGATCCTGATTTTCAAGGCGGCAGATAATTCATTGATGCGGAGATAATTCGCCACAGCACGGCCTTTCAGGTTGTACTCAGCCCCCACAACATCCCGGCTTTTGGACTTGTGGCAGTCAATGCCACAAGTCTTGTTTTCCCTGATTTCATCAGGGTTTTCCAGTCTTTTCAGTTCCTCGATAATATCGTTCCGGCGCCCCTGACAAATCATCTTGGAGTAGCGCAGGGCCAGCACAGCCGCCCGTTCAGACGGGAACATTTCCGAGAAGGACCGTTGCAGGACATTGGTTTCAATGACATAAATCCATGCGTCCTGATCGGAAAGATTCTCTTTAACGATACAGGGAAGTAGGCGCTTCGCCGCAATAGCAGCATTTTGGCGGTTATGACCGGCCAGCATTTCGTATTCAAACCCATTTTCATCCGGTTCAATCTTTCGGATGATTGTGGGACTCAAAACTCCATTTTCTGAAACGCTGTCTACCAGGTCATTAAATCGGTCGCCCTCATACAGCCGGAAGGGGTGTCCCCGGAAACCACGGATGATCTCTGGCGGAAGCATTTGAATTTCGTTATTTCCAGGCTGGGCAGGCTTGTCCTCCGTTGCCGCCGTGTTCTCCACCTTCCGCGCAACCCCCAGAAGGTCGTCCAGAGAACGGATACGGGGATTGATGTTAGGCATACGCAAGCACCTCCTTTGCCAAATTCATATAGGCTGCGGCTGCGGGGCTTTTGGCGTCCAGCTCCATCACGCTGAGTCCCTTGCTGTTTGCGGTCCCCACCTGAACGGTAGCTGGAATCTGACTCTCAAAAATGGGGAGGTGGCCGAACACGGAACGCACCTGTTCGCTGGTCTGGCGGTATAGGGTTGTCCGTTTACTGCATTTCGTGAACAGGATGCCGATGATCTCCACCTTTGGATTCAAATTTTGCTTGATTTTGGAGATCGTTTCCGTCAACTCCTTCAAGCCCACCAGAGCGAACAACTCCGGGTCAACGGGGATGATGATCTCATCCGCCGCAGTAAAGGCGTTGATGGTGAGCGAGCCGAGGGACGGGCCGGTGTCCACCAGAATGTAGTCATAATCCGCCCGGAGAGGCGCCAGCAGCTTGGCAAGGCAATCGTCCTTTCGCTCAATCAGCAGATTCACCTCTGCCACGGTCAGCGTCTTTTTTGACGGAAGCAGATCCACTTTGCCTATGTTCAGGATGCAGCTTTCCTTTTCCGGCAGAGCTTCATCCATGACCAATTTCATCATCAGGCTGGCCGCCGTTTCCTGTAAAGCGGCTGGCGCTACGCCAAAACTGATCGTCAGGTTGGTTTGGGGGTCGAAGTCCACCGCCAATACCTTTTTACCCAGCTCCGCCAGGGAGTAGGCCAGATTTCGGGTGCTGCTGGTCTTTGCCACGCCCCCTTTCTGGTTTGCCATCACGATAATCTTACACACGGGTTCTCAACCTCCTGTTTTCAGTGGATTTACGCTGTTTCAGCGCATAAAAAAACTTGGACTAAACTCGCACTCCGTTATTGGAGTTCTGACTTTAGTCCAAGTATAGCTGTATCATCAGCATAGATGCCTTGCAACTCCCAATCCGGCTGGCGCTGGATGTACTCGCGGAAATACCGCTGCTGCGCTTCAAACGAGTTCGCCTGATCTTCCTTATCCGTGGATACACGGCAATACGCTGCTACTTGTAACATAAAAACTCCTCCTTTTCGTGGTATCATACGATACAGAATGTGCCTTTGCAATTGTGCGAATACTGAAAGGCACTATTCCTTTACAGATTTTGATTTTCTTGTATTTCTTTTTTGATCTTCTAATTTTTGTACGCAGTTCCTACACTGCATTTCGTTAAGGAAGCCTTGCCGCTGTAAGGCGAGCAGGACGGCTCGCTGGTACGCGAGAAGAAAGTCCTGCCCGATCTCGTCTGCCGCCTGATTATGCAGCAACTCCGGTTTGCTTGCCATCCTGCTCCCCCCTTTCCTTGAAACTATGCGGAGAGACCGGTGAACTTGTTTGCCGTTTTCCCGGAAGCGGTTTCCTGCCTGACAGAAACTCGATTTCTGATTCTTGGCACGCTCGCGTCATTGACGGTCATGGCCTGCTTCCCTGAAAGAGAAATGCTCCGGCGGTCATTCAATTTTGTGGAAGATCGTTTGCGCTGGATTTCAACTTCCACAAAAATGATAGCAAGCGTTGACGGAGATTTCAATATGTGGTAAACTATTTGCGTGACAAATGATTTACCACAAACGATGCACAGCTGTGTCCACGAATGGAGGAGAAGCCTTGAGAGCCTTGTATTGCTTGAGTTTTGGCCCCAAAAAGGAATATGTAGAAACGGATTTCAAGCCTGTGGAATATCGTCTTGGGACAACCCTTATTGCCTTTTTGTCCACAGATTTCGCTTCTTTACGGGCGAAATTACTGGTGCGAACAACGCCCATGATGGAAAATCAAGCCATTACCGAGATCAAAAATGCGCTGAGCGCGATCCACCCTTTCGGGGAACGCTTTGTGCAGTCCCTCTTTTTTGAAGAAAAGCTGGCAGACGTGCTTGATGAACGCATGGAAGGTTTTGAGAAGCTGCAAAAGGAACTCTCCGCCTTTGCAGACGCCGTGCTCGTGCCGGACAAATCTAAGTTGAGCGCCAAGCAGCGTTTGGCGCTCTATATGAGCCGCGATTTTCAAGCTGCCACAGCGATCGCCGGTTTGGACCTGAAGATGCGCGCAGAACGAAAGCTGTATGTAGATGAGCAGAATTTTGATCCGGTGTTGGCGGCAGACCGCATTTCGACGCCACCAAAGTCCGTCCGGTTTGCCCGCATCGAGGGCTCGGACGATTTGGGCGCGACGCTGCTGACAGAACTGCTGGAGATGGTCGAGCAAGGAATTGAATTGAAAAAGTGTGAATATTGTCATCGTTACTTTATCCCTTTCTCTTCCAAAGCTCTTTATTGTGATCGGTCAGTCGGTGATACCGGAAAAAGCTGCAAAGAACTCGCAGTCAAAGAGAAGCATGAAAAGAAAATCGCTGCTGATGATGGCTTAAAGCTCATCCGGCAGCGGATCAAAACCTATGATATGCGTGTTCGCCGTACTCCGGCCATTTACACAGATGCCGCATTTCAGGCGTGGAAAGCACAAGCGGAGGATGCACGAAACCGCTATGTGAACGGCGAATTGACCTATGAAGAATTAGATGCGCTTACGCAGCTCCCAAAGAAGAAAGGCGAATAATAGACGAAGAAAATGCGAAATATTTGCGTATTTTTCTTGTCCTTTGCGTATACTGTGATATAATAAAGGCGAGGTGATGAGCGTGACCTTAAAAGAATTGCGTATTTCAAAAGGGCTGAATCAGGCCCAATGTGCGGAATACCTCGGTATGTCCACGCGCAACTATCAGAATTACGAAAACGATGCCGCAAAAGCAAACACAGCCAGATACCATGCGATTTATCAAAAGCTGGAAAGCTATGGTCAGCCTGTTGTCACAGCCGCTGTACCCTCGCAAATGCCAGAGTTTCATACGAATGTTGTCACAGGTGCGGGCTTGCAGGCGTTGGCAAACAGCGTGGCAAAATACGGCAAGCGGGACTGCTTCAGCACCTTACAGAAGTTTGTGAACGGTTCCTATGATGGGAAGATCTGTATTTTATACGGTCTCCGCCGGACCGGAAAGACAACACTTCTGTTTCAAATGCTTTCCGAACTGCCCATAGAAAAAACGGCCTACATCAAGGTGCAGACCACTGATGATATGTCGCGGCTGACAAAGGACTTGAAAGTTCTGTTTGAACTGGGTTATCGCTATGTGTTTATTGATGAAATTACGCTCCTGAACGACTTCATCGACACCGCTGCCGTGCTTTCCGATGTGTTCAGTATGATGGGCATGAAAATCGTTGTTTCCGGTACAGACTCTCTTGGCTTCGCCATGGCAAACCGCGATGAACTGTACGACAGAAGCGTGACGATCCACACCTCTTTTATTCCCTTTCGGGAGTATGCGCGGCTCCTGAACATCCGTTCTGTCGATTCTTATATTGAATACGGCGGAACGCTGAAAATGGAAAATATGAGCTTTGACGATCCGGATGCCGCATTTGACGAGGTCGCGTTTCGGGACGACGAAAGCACACGGAAGTATATTGATACCGCCATCAGCCGTAACATTCAGCACACGCTGAAAAATGACCATTACGGTGAATATTTCAATCAACTGCGGGAACTTTACGAAAAAGGTGAGCTGACCAATGTTATCAACCGCATTGTGCAGCACATGAACCACCGCTTTGTGCTGCGTGTGGTAGAGGACGAATTTAAGTCCCATGATTTTGGCTCCGCAAAGGAACTGCTTTTACATGATCTCCCTGCGGAACGGGCAACCGTTCTCTATGATGTCAATGAAAAGCAAATATTGGAGCGATTAAAGGCCATCATTGAGGTCAAGGAAAAGAGTGAAACAACCGTCCCGATCACGCAAGAGCATATCGACAAAGTGAAAAAATATTTGCTTATGCTGGATCTGATCGTCAACTGTCCGGAACGGTATGAAAGCGGTAAGCAGGCAGAGCATATCGTCTTTTCCCAGCCCGGTATGCGCTATGCCATCGCAAAGGCTCTGGTCTATTCCCTGATGCAGGATGCCTATTTTGCATCGATCCCAGAAGCAGATAAGGCATATATCACAGGAAAGATTCTGGACGATGTAAAGGGCCGGATGCTGGAGGACATTGTTCTGCTGGAAGTCTGTAAGGCGGCACCCAGTACGATGGAAGCGTTCAAATTCAAGTTCGATGCCGGCGGCGAGTTTGACATGGTGATTTACGATAAAGCAAGTAAAAATTGCCGCATCTATGAAATCAAGCACAGCACCGAGGCCAACGAAAAGCAGACACTTCATCTGCGTGATGCAGAGAAATGCCAAATCGTTGAAAAACGCTTTGGCCCGATCAGCGGTAAATTCGTTCTTTATCGCGGAAAAGATACGTTTGCCGAGGGTGTTCAGTATTTGAATGTAGAAAATTTCCTGTGTGGTCTGAAGTGACTTTTTGAGGAGGATTTATCATGGACTATATTTTAAAGCAGTTCGATGAACCGCTGGTTAAATTCTCCGCAACGACCGATACCAGTGAGCCGGAGATCCAAATTCTTTGGACAAATGAAGAAAAAGCGGCATTTCTGCCGCTTGATTTGACGCTGACGCCGGACGGATTGAGCCGTTGGCTGCGCCGCCGCACGATACCAAAGAATCGCGCCTATGTCCATAGCCTTTTAGCAAAATGTGGGTTAAATCTCAATCGCCCGCTTAGTATTATCAGTATTTGTAAAGGGTTGTCACTTAACGACTGCTATTGGGTCGTCGAGGACGGTGACACCGCTTCTTTCGGCAAGGTAAATCTCTACGACAACCCATTCAGCAATGTTCTGGCCGAGCTTGCCTTTACCGGTTATGGCAGCAGCGTCCGCGCTTCCCTGCTCTCCAGCCCGGAGTTTACCACCAATGGAATGCTTCGTAAATGCTGGCGGCGCATCGGCGGTAAGGTGTATCTCTATAAGGGCGGCACGGAGGGCGCGGCCAATACCGGCAACGAACCATACTCTGAGTTTTACGCCGCGCAGATCGCCGCCGCCATGGGCGTTCACGCGATCCCCTACGGCTTATCCTGTTGGAAGGGCGTTCTCTGCTCCACCTGCGAGCTTTTTACCGACAAGGCGTATGCCTACCTCCCTATCGGACATCTCGTTTCTAAGGGCGGCATGGGGGCTGTCAGGGCGTATTACGAAAAGATGGGAGATAAGTTTGTCAACGCGCTGAACGAAATGCTGGTGTTTGATGCGGTAATCTGCAATGTGGACCGGCATTTCGGGAACTTTGGCGTAATGGTCGATAACCGGACGAATACTATCGTCTCCCCCGCTCCCCTGTTCGACCACGGCAATTCCCTCTTTAACTTTGCGGGCACGGACGCCTGGGCGAACGAGACCGCATTGGAGGAATATATCGAAACGCTGTACCCCAGCGTGTACGATGATTTTCTCGGCACAGCCAAGGCCGCACTGACGCCGGAGCTGCGCGAGAAGCTGCGGCATCTGCTGAACTTCAAGTTTAAGAAGCACTCGCGCTATAACCTGCCCGAAAAAAGATTGAGGATGATGGAGCGGCAGGTGCAGAAACGGGCAAGGATATTGTTGTTGGATATGTAAATATAACAGAATCGGCATCATGTCAATAGCATGATGCCGATTCTGTTATACTATAATTGAGGCTTGTCCAACACATACATCAGTTGGCTTGCCAGCATAATTTGCTCCATAGCCTCACGTTTTTCATATTGAAGATTAGCATGAGCCGCAGGGTTGCGATAGGCTGCCATGATTCCTTCAAACAGAGAGTGGATTCCACGTCGGTAGTCCCTGCCGCTGGTAGTAGTTGTGTCGCAGAACCTGAAAACGCCATTTTCGCTCATAAGTGCGCCAATCACATCACCAATCTTTGAGGGAACTGTTGTGCCGGGTTTTAACTCTGAAAACTTCTCGCGCAGACGAGATTCCACTTCTTTGACCGCCTTTTCTGCTGCGGTCGAACAATGACCATCTGCATATAACTCACGGGAGACATTCACAATTCGCGGATGAATCTCAGCCCAGAACTGGACAACAACAGGTTCTGCTTCAATATGGCGGACAATTACCACCAACTCGCCAAATGCCGCAGGATTCAGGAAAATAGCACCCATCTCGTTTTGCTGAAAGAGTATATTTGCAACACAGGGGAGCGTAGTCGCATAAAAAGGATAGTCCGCTTGTATTCCTCTCGTAATTGCATTGATCCATTGGTGGACTCGCTGAATTTCCTGAGGTGTGTGGAGAAACTGCATCTGCAAGTTTGCGTTTGTAAAGTCTATCCACTTTCGCAGCTCATACAGTTCGTTTTCATACGGCAGTTTCAAAACACGCACCTCCCTTACAGCGCCTTAACCGTGTCGATAAACTGGCTCATGCTCACCGCACCCGGCAAGAGGTTTTCCTCATTCTCAAATACCATGTAATAGCGGAAATCCTTGCCCGCTGCTGTGCGCCACGCTTGACCGAGTGCGATTTTCTCCCGGCTGTCATCGTTTTTCAGATGTTCGCCCTTGGTTTCTGCGCAGATGAGCTTGCCACTTTTAGTCATAATCAGAATATCGGGGTAGTGCTTGATAAAGCCGTTGATTGCAAACCCTTGACGCGCAATATTTCTGTGCCACCAGCGGACATTCGGCAGGGCGGTCAATTCCACAATCAGCTTCTGCTCCAGCTTGTTCATGTCGCCGTCCTCCGCCGTGTACAGCGAACGGGCGTATATGTCAGTATGGGTGGTAGGATGGATTGCGTGGGGCAGACGGAACGAGGGCATACAGACAACACGCTCCGTTTCCAGCCACTTATCAAAGGTTTCCCGATAGTGGGTTTCCAGCAGCGTTTCGATCTTGTCACGGATCTTCGCCGCATAGCCCAGCGGGGCTTTCTCCATAGCGGCAAGCTGCGCCTTATCCATATCGTCCACAATGCGGTTTATGTAGGCTTTCAGTTCGGCCGCATCCACCATATTCAGCTTGTTAAGCTGATTGAACATCATATCCTTGCATTGACGCACCCGGCTCTCCGGCGGCAGATTGTTGAACCACTCCTTGAAGTACCGCTGCTCGGCGCTCTCCATCTTGAACACCTTCGGCAAACCGCCGTCCTGCTCCCGCACGTCGATTTCGCGGATTTCATCGTCTGCGGCGGCAAAATCAATATCGTATGCCTTGCCCTTGAGGGTAAAGCCCTCTGCCAGCATTTCCTTGTCCAGCAATTCAAAAGAGCCATCCGTAAACAAAGATTGCTCAACTTTCAGGAAAAACTGCGGGATTTGCAGCGTTTCAATACCCTCCCGGAACTGCGGATTCACCTGAAATGATTTCACTTTATCCCGTACCTCCCACGGAAGATTGTCCATCACCGGATCATTGCCGGTCTGTTGGATAGCGTCTGTGTACGCCTTTTCGACCTCTGCGGCAGCGTCCAGCATGGTGTCGGCTTTCGGGGCAGTTTCAGGCGTTTTTGCCTGTTCTCTGCGCCGTTCCAACTCTGTGTCAATAGATTTATCGTCCAGCCATGCAAAATCGTCCTCTGCGCTTTCCGGTTCGGAAGCTTCTTGCGGGTCAGGCAGCGTGATTTGCTCTGCTGTCTGTTCGGGTGCTTTCGGCCTTGCAGGCTCACCGATCCGATAGTCCTTATCGCTGAAGCCCGCGCTGTTTAAGCCCTTGACGATATGCGCCACAGTATTGTTGAAGTCGTTGGAAGAAGTCAGCACATAGGACATATTGAGTGCGCTCTGCGTATGCTGGCTCGTATGGGGCAGACGGAGAATCCGTCCCAAAATCTGCTCCACGTCAACCTGACTTGTCTTATTGGCAAGAGACGCAAGGATATAGGCAAAGGGGCAATCCCAGCCCTCTTTCAGCGCATTGACCGTGATAATATAGCGAATCGGGCAGTTTGGGGACATCAAATCGGTGTTTTTCAGCTCGTTCACATCGGCGGTGCGAATGGCAATCTGCTCGGCAGGAATACCGGCGTCCACCAGCTTGTCCCGCAGTTTTTCAAAGGTGGTCGCGTCCTCTTTGCCCTTCGGCTGCGCCTGAAACAGCACGATAGGACGGATATATTTGCCCGTTTTGGCATACTCCGCGCTTGCGATTTCTTCCAGTTTGTTCCGCAGGTCGATCGCGTCAATCAGCACCTCGGATTGGCTGTCCCGGTTATAGACGATCACGGGCAGCTTTACCATGTGTTCGTTTTTCAGCTGCACCGCGTCCACATAGGAAATGATATTGCTCTCCTTTTTCGGCGTGGCGGTCAAATCCAGCACAAAGCAGGGATTGAAGTTTTCCAGCATTTCAAGGCTCAATTCCGACCGGGCATGGTGGCTCTCGTCCACGATGACAAGCGGGTTAAGCTGGTTGATAATCTGGAACAGGGCGGTCTCGTCCGCTTTTTCAATGGGGCTGTCGGGTTTGCCCAGCGCCTTTGCAAACTCGGCAAGATTGCTGTTCTCCTGATAGGCTTTCAAGACCTCCTTGCCGCGCCCACGGAACGAATCGTAGGACAGCACCATAACCGACAATTGCTCCGTTACGGCGGTGGGGTTGAAGTTCTGACCGTTCAAAAGCTCCTGCTTGGTGTAGACCTCCACGCGCCCACCGAAATCCACGTCAATTTTCTGACGGTAGGGGTGGGACGTATCTTTCAGGGCTTTCGCCGTCTGCGTCAGAATCGCGTCCGAGGGAACAAGCCACACGACCGCCTTTGTCTTGGTAACGGGGAGTGCGTCAAAGATGGGGCGAACGGCGTTGCAGGCAATAAAGGTCTTGCCGCCGCCCGTCGGCACCTTGAAGCAGAGGTTTGGAACACCGGGTATCACGTTTTGGTATCGCCCTAAAACCGGGGCTGATTTCTCCTGCCAAAACAGGCGAAACGCCGCTGTGTCACTCTTTGTTTCGTTCAGCAGTTCCAGATAGCGGGTCAAGTCCGCTATCACCTTTTTCTGATATGATTTCAGTTCCATACAGCAGCCCTCTTTATCTCGGAATTTCAGGAGGCAAATAAGCCGAAATAGCGTCTGAGATTTCATCGCGCATTTTCCCATTAAGAAGTGCCAGTATACTTTTGCAGTACTCTTTGTCAAACAAGCCAAGGAAATGCCCGATGGAGCTTGTTAAGCCCTTTTCATTAAATACGCTAAGTACTTTAGCATAGTCTTCTTCACATAACGCACCTCTGAATTTTGACTCCTCTTCCGCTTTTGTTTTCTCGTAGTCAATATTCTGTAATGCAACGTTTAAGCTGTTTTTAGCTTCATCATCATTCTTTTTCGATAGCTCGATGGCGGTTAATTGGTATTTCAAATGCGCAACTACACTTTGGCAAATTTGCCGATCAATTTGATGGGCAAAGCGAGTATGGATAACGTATTCTCTTATTTGGGCAAAGCTTTCGTCAGGCGATTTTCCTAAGTAATCAGCTATCAGGCGGATCAATTCCTCTACCAAAAACAGATTTTCTACCTCTGCGACTCTGAGCGCGTAAATCCCGTCATCCTTATATTTTTCAATTTCATAATCGGATCGGTAATCTCGATCAATAATGCCAAACACTTGGCAGTGGTGTAGTGATGGGCTGTTTCGGAAAGCTTTTGTTCTTGAAATAACTTGGGTGCAACTCCCACAGGCAATCACATAGTAGTTCGGAAACAGAATGCTATATAGCTGAGTGTCATAGCTGTTTCTTTCTCCCTCAACGAACAACACATTTTTTCGACTGCCCAATATTTCAAAGAGTAATTCTTCGGGAAGCTCATGGTCATCAATTATTTCAAGTTTCCAGTGCATCCCATCAAATTCCTTGATCCATACTTTATCAGACTGCCCATGCGCGGCAGCAAATTGCGTATCATGAGTAATATAAATAAACAGGCAATCTGGTCGATAACTTTCAAGCGCAGACCATAATCTGTTCATAATGGAACGGTGTAAGTGTATCTCCGGCTCATCAATAATAAGCGTTTTATTTGCTGGAACGCACAGTACTTGTGCAGCTAAATATAGAACTGCACGCTCACCATCGCTCATTTGGTTCGAGTTATACTGAATTTCAGAATCGTCACGAGTCAAAAAAGCTAAGAACTTAGCATCCTCAACTCGTAGCTTTCTCTGCGGAAAAATGACATTCCATATCTGGGTTAATTTATCAATTGAGGTGAATGGAGGGTCAGGTCTTTCTTCACGGGTGGGTGCTGCTTTGCATTCATTTACAAATTTTTCGTTATCGTTGTTTTTTAGAGCAATTAGTGCAGCGAGTACATTATCAAAGTCATCTACCAGTTTGGTAGTATATTTCCCCCACTCCCAACGGTACCCCTTCCCGCGTTTACCTGATTTTTCATCTGTTCCATAAAAAACGAAGTCCTCTGCCTGTGAATAGCTTTTGAGTGGGATGTTTTCCTGAAAGTTAAGGTTTCTCTGTGCCCCAATACGGTGGATTTGCTCCATATCCTGCTGCTCAATCCAAGCCCCCAGCTTGCTCTTTCCAGATCCATTTGCTCCGATAATGATTACCGCATTTGAGGTAGTTCCGTGCTCTGTCTTATTTCCATTCTCATCGGGGAGAAAATATGTAAAAGCCATGTGAACTCACCTTCTTTTATAGTCTGCTAATGTCTCTCGGTATTTTCTTGAATGTGACGCCCATTTTTGCCAGCTTGTCCTCACTGATGGAGCAGCGGTCGGCGTAGATCACCGTACCATCGGCTTTTTCCGTAATGGTGGAGAGGAACGCATAGTCCAGCACCGTCACGCGCTGCGGCTCGTAGTAGAAGTAATAGCCTGTGCTGTTGTGCTTGCCGAGGTAATACGGATTGCCGCCGCTGGGCGGGGCGTAGGGCTGCTTGGTTTCCATGAACCAGATGTATTCCCGGATTTTCTCCGGGACAACGGCTTCATTCAGGCAATCGCCCACAAGCAGCGGTTCGCCCAAGTCATAGAAGCTGAAATTGCCGCCCGTACCCTCCACGGCGTTTTTACCCTCGCCGTAGCCCTTGATTACCCGCTTCACGCGCTCGGCGGTGATGCTGTCGGCGTAGTCCATCATCTCGACGAGAATGAACTTGCGGTGTCCGCCGTCCGCCTTGTTCATGTTGAGGACAGCATGGGCGGTGGTGCCGGAACCGGCGAAGGAATCGAGGATGAGTGTGTTATTGTCTCCAGCAATCTGTAAAATGCGCTCAATCAGGCGTGGTGGTTTTGGCGTATCAAAAGTAGCTTTCCCGCCAAAAATAGCCTTCACAATTTTGGCTGCTTCATCTGTATGTCCTACATCTGCATAAGGCCAGTAATTTGTAGGTGGTTTTCCCTCAACACTGTCTATATAGGTTTTTCTTCGGATGCCGCCTTTACCACCGTTAGTGAAATAAAATCGAGGCCATTGTCCTCTTCGTAAAATTTTACTGGCATTTTCTTTTGCTATATCCAATGTGTCTGCAAGTAAAATACCCATTACTCCTGACCGAACTTCTTTCTCAGATACACCGCAAATTTCAGCTCTTTTTTCTGCATCATCAATTTCCCGCAATTCGTATTTCGTCCAACCGCTCATATACTCCAACATCGCATCCTGCTGATACCGCCAGTGTGCGCCATTGTAGGGATATATCAAACTCCCTGTGAATGGGTGTTGGATTGCATAGACCATTCCTTGATGTGTTGCAGCATCGGCAGCAAAGGCATCGCTGCTCGTCCACGGCATAATATCGTTATCCGGATTTTTGTATTTTGCGTCCATTTCCGCTGTACGGGGTAGTTTGTTCGGGTTCCAATCAGGCTGTTTGCTATACACTACAAGATGTTCGACTTCATTGACGATACCCTTGGAGTCATTGCGGGTGGAATATGTACGCTGCCAGGAGATATTGGAAACAAAGCAGTTACTGCCGAAAATCTCATCACAAATCAACTTGAGATTGGCATACTCCGTATCATCAATGCTGATAAAAATAACGCCGTCGTCCGCCAGCAACTTTTGCAGCAGCTTCAAGCGCGGGTACATCATGCACAGCCACTTGTCGTGGCGGGTCAAGTCCTCGCCCTCTTTGCCGACAACCTCGCCCAGCCACTTTTTGATCTTCGGGTCATTGACGTTATCGTTATAGACCCAGCCCTCGTTGCCGGTGTTGTAAGGCGGATCGATGTAGATGCACTTGACGCGCCCCTCATACCGGGGCAACAGCGCTTTCAGGGCTTCCAGATTATCGCCCCGAATGATCATGTTTTCGCTGCCATTATCTTCGTTGTGCTGTCCGTTTTCATCAAAGCTATACTTGCGCTCCAACACCCGAAACGGCACATCCTGATGGTGATTGATCACCTTGCTCTTTCCAATCCATTCAAGTGTCGGCATTACTGATTCTTCCTTTCGAAATCCAAAATATTGTCGGCGCTTTCGCCTGTTTCACTATAAATTTTTGAAAAAATGCTTCCTTTCAATTGAAGTAAAAGACGATACATTTCTTGGTACGCATTTACGAGTTGCTGATTTTGTTCCGCAATTCTCTTACTTAAATCATCCAGATGCAACCCGTTGGTTCTTTTGAGAACATCATAGTCAAAAGCAATTGTTTCTGCTGGAAAAGTGCCGGGATGTTCTTTTTCAATTTTAAGTGTCTCTTTTACAACAGCAAGACTGGAATAGTCACGCAGAGACGAATATGCTTGGATCTCTCCGTCTGAAATTTTGTCGAATATTTCTGTAGCATTGCAGATACTATCAATCAACTTCTTGACTTTTGGATAGTCATTTACACATAAGTGTGCATTTAATTGATCCAAAGCGATTTTGCACATCATTCTATATTTTTGAAATGTAGTTATTGCTGCAACAGGGTCTTTCATTCCGGTATCCATTGTTTCGATTAGCGGATGCATCGGATTAATTTTATCGATAGCATTTGCAAAGATTGCCTCTATTTTCGTCCACTTTTCATTTTCCTGCTTTAGGAAATTCTCCATTTGAATTTGCTTGCGTGTGAATCCGATTGTAACGACTACTGTAATAATAGCTACTAATGCGCCAAGCACTACGCCGTAGTAAGCAAGCATATCTGCAGGCGACCATAATGTAATATATCCGCTATTTGACTTATAACACTCATTAATAATGAGAGGTCCGACAATGGCAAAGGCGCACACTACTATGATAGCCAATATCAAATATTTTTTTCGTTTATTCACCGTTTGTCCCTCCCGGCTATCTCATATGATTTACAGTTCCTCCGCCTTGAACATGGTATATCCCTCGTAATAGTAGCTGTGGTCGATGCCCTTCATATAGACCTCGCGGCTATTGATCTCGTTGGTCAAAGCCGCTTTCAGCAGCACCTTGATCTCCACGTCCTTGATGGGGCTGCGCTCCATGGCCAGCAGGTAGTCCTCTTTATCGACCTTGCTCCAATCCACCACCTGCCCGATGCCGGCTTTCAGCATCTGGTCAAGCCACAGGCGGGTACTGCGGCCGTTGCCCTCGCGGAACGGGTGGGCGATATTCATTTCCACATACTTTTCGATGATCTCGTCAAAGGTGGACTGCGGCATCTTGTCGATGTTTCCAAGTGCCGCCTCCAGATACATTAGAGGGGCGAAGCGGAAATTGCCCTTTGCCAGATTCACCGTTCGCAGTTCACCGGCAAAGTCATAAATATCCTCGAAAAGTGCCTTATGAATGGCTTGCAGCGACGCGAATCTGCCGGGTGCCAGCTTGTCCAGAGAGCCGCTTTCAAACAGTTCTACGGCTTTCTTCTTGCTGATCCGTTCCTCCTCGCGGGCAAGCTCGGCGGAGTTGGTGATGCCAAGTTTATTTTCAAGTGCCATTGCGGGCCTCCCCATCATTTATGATTTGCTTTCTAAACAGCTCGTCCAAGGTTTTCCCGTCCCTGTCTTTCCATTCTATCCAGCCGTTTGTCGAGCCTCCAAGTACAAAGTTGCTTGCGCCGCTCGGTGTGTTGAAATCTAATGTAACATTCAAGATGTACTTTTCTCCAGCCTTGACAATAGATTGCTTGGACAGCAGCTCATCTCTAAGCCGATTATAGCTCAGCAAATGCGCCGGCTTATCCATGTTGATCTCAGAACCGTCCAGCACTTCAAATTTCTCACCGTCATACATGCCGCAGGCAGCAATACCGTTCCGCGAGGTATGAAGAATGCGTTCCTCATTGATCGTCCTTTTCGCATCATCCATCTTATAGCCCTGTGTGGCCATGATAAACTGGATTTCATCGTAAACTTCTTCCACTGCTACAAGGTCATATTCATCGATTTCATACTTCGGAACAACGCTGTTTTCAACCTTGTATCGCTTGGATTCCTGCGCCTTCATAATTGCAAATTTTTCAAGGCCGCTGATCATATCCAGCGTAAATGTCTTGCTCTCAGCAAGAAACATAATTGCTTTGTTCCAGAAATCTTTTGAACGGTTGTGATCGTCTAAACGATTGATGCCATTCCGCGTCTGTCCAATATAGATCTGCGCAATTCTGTTGTCATCACTCTCGTTGATCAAATAGTAAATACCCGGACGAGTAATTCCGGAAATATTTTTCGTCTCTGATAGGAGTGGGCGGGGAATTACATAGGTGGTCATCGTTGAGAGATTCCGGCGAATCGAGCGAATGCCGTCCGGCTGTCCATTATGATAGATCGTTTCCAGCTTCTTACTGATTGCCATAGGTCGCTCTCCTCCGCCTGTACTTATAATTTTACAAAATAATTATACCACAAAACACCATATCCACAAGCAGAAGAAAGTGAATAGCAGGAAAAATGTCAAATCTGCTTTGACAATTCCCCTGCTACATTTCCGATTGGCTGGTTACATCCATTTCACCTTCTGCCAAATTCGTGACTGCATCTCTTTGATTTCATTCAAATCAGATTGACGGACATAGCCGCAGGTGTTGGCAACACGGGCGATCTGGTTGATGTTGTTACCGATGGCTGACAACTCATGCAAAAGGTCAATAAAAACCTCCGGACGCCGGGGCTTGATTTTCTGTCCCGCGATCAACAGGCGCAAAAAAGTCTGCGTGGTCAGTCCGGACGCGACGACCTGATCTTTCAAATGCTTGAGTTCTTCGTCGTTTAAGCGCAAGGTAAGCGCATGGTTTCTCTGGCGCATAGATATTCTCCTTTCATCGGGGATTTTAAGGGGTTGCCCCCTTAACAAGCGCATTTGGATAGCCAAATGCTATGCTTGCGAATTCAGCTTCCGTATAGCGGCTTCATTTTCGTGACAACGCTGTTGTAAAATTAACTTCTTGATTTATTGGTGTCCAATAGGTATAATAATTGCAAGAAACTTTTGAGGTGAATGACCGTGCTACACGAGGAACGAACTGCAAATATTATTATCAACAAGGCGGGTGGAAACGCCGGTCCGGATGCCAAAGGTTACCGCGTGGCGCTGCCATCTGTTTGGGTGAAGGCCCTGGGTATCTCTGAGGACAGCCGCACCGTAACGCTGCAATTCGATGGGGAAAGTATCACCATCCGCCGCCCTGCCGTGTCTGATTACGATGCCTTTCTGGCCAATGCCCGAAGCAGCGCTCACGCCCTCCTGATCCTGTACTACTACGATGGGAACAAGCTTTGTACGAAGATCTGCGCTGACCAAACCACTCATCAACTTGCCATCGAAAACGAGGTCAGTTCTCCCCTTTCCACCGCTTTCGGCGTGAACCGCAAGCCCACATGGGACGATTTGCAAACCTTCTTGAAAGACCGCTGTGTGCCGCAGGAGCGGGACGGTTTGAAATATTACCTGTCTGACTTGGGACTGGACTGCTATGACCCGCTGGCGATCATCCGCAAAACCGAAGGGCGCATGGCAGAGGATTCGTGCTGGATCAAAATTGTGGAGGGCTGAATATGTCGATCAGACTGACAACGGGAAGCCGCATCGCGGAAACTTCGTCTAAGGGCAATCAGGAAAAATGGCTGGCAGATGGCCGCTGGTACAAGCTGGATCTGTTCGGCTACGAGGGACTGGCTGAAGCCGTGACCTCTGCGCTGCTGGCACAAACCAATACCGGCGCGTTGGGCTTTCGCTATGTGACCTACCGCATGGAGCGGCTGGAAGTCCACGGTCATACCCGCAACGGCTGTTCCAGTTCCAATTTTCTATGTCAGGGCGA
>ENA-OROX01001464-OROX01001464.1-human-gut-metagenome-genome-assembly--contig:-NODE-1464-length-19311-cov-2.290403_pt1 | contig 19311 bp, 18 predicted proteins | sample MGYA00242133_ERZ509058 | MGnify/ENA primary metagenome ERZ509058 (study PRJEB26280, sample SAMEA2338751) | human gut metagenome | biome: human gut; feature: human-associated habitat; material: faeces...
GGAATCTGTACCACAGACCGCGACGGATGGATCTATCCCCGGAGCAGCCAGGCGCAGAGTGTGGTAGATGTTCTTACCATGAAAGCACGCAGCCTGAAAGTAAAACTGAAAACCAATCAGACTGTTACCGGCGTGTCTTTCACAGACGGACAGTGGAAGATCCATACTGACGGATGGACCTACAATGGTGATGCCGTGATTCTTGCAAACGGTTCCCGCGCCTCTTCCGTTGCAGGTTCCAGTGAAAGTGGATACAAAATCGCAGAAAGTCTCGGACATCATCTGATCGAACCTCTTCCAGCTCTGACAGCTTTGAAATGTAAGGGAAATTCTTTTTCCGGCTGGAGTGGTGTGCGGACAGAAGGTAAGATAACCCTTTATATAGATGGCATTCCGGCAGCCTCTCAGCAGGGAGAACTGCAGCTTACCGATTACGGTGTATCCGGGATCCCGGTATTTCAGATTTCCCGCTACGCCATCCGAGCGGTTCACGAAAACAAAAACGCAGAGCTTTCCATAAATTTTTTTCCGGAACTGAACCAGAAAGAACTGGAAGAATACCTGGAACAGAGAAAAACAGCCTGCCCTTATAAAACAGAAAAAGAACTTCTCATCGGACTTTTTCCGGAAAAACTGATCCGTGTCTTATGTGCACAGAAGGATCTGATCCATGGGATCAATGATTTTCGCCTTCCGGTAAAAGACAGCCTTTCTTTTGAACAGGCACAGGTTTGTTCCGGCGGCGTGGATACTTCTGAAGTTCAAAGTAAAACCATGGAATCCAGACTTCATAAAGGCCTTTATTTTGCCGGAGAACTCCTTGATATTGACGGCACCTGCGGTGGATACAACCTGCAGTGGGCATGGTCAAGTGGAGCTACCGCCGGTATCTGGGCAGCAAAGGAGGAATAACAATGATCCGGATCACACAGTTGAAGCTTCCCATCACCCATACAGAAGAGCAGCTTCACAGAAAAATAGCGAAAACACTTCGCCTTGGAAATCAGCCGTTCACTTATGAGATCCGAAAACAATCTCTGGATGCCCGGCATAAAGAGGACAAAAAATTTGTCTATACTGTAGACATTAAAGTGGATAATGAATCCCGTGTTTTAAAAAAGGTTCACGATAAAAACATTATGTTAATCGCAGAGAGAAAGTATCATTTTCCGACACCTGGTTCTGAAACATTGTCCCATCGACCGGTAGTGATCGGAAGCGGACCGGCCGGATTATTCTGCGCCTGGTATCTGGCAAAAGCCGGATACTGTCCATTGGTACTGGAACGTGGAGAAGAAGCAGATAAACGCCAGGAAACTGTAGAAAATTTCTGGAAGAACGGCATCCTGGATCCGGATTCCAATGTGCAGTTCGGAGAAGGCGGTGCGGGAACTTTTTCCGACGGAAAGCTGAATACTCTGGTAAAAGATACCTACGGAAGAGGAAAAGAAGTCCTTTCCAGATTTGTAGAAGCAGGAGCTCCATCTGAAATCCTTTACCAGCAAAAACCCCACCTTGGTACGGATCAGCTTGTGGGAATCGTTCAGTTTATGCGCCATCAGATTGAAGAAATGGGCGGGGAATTCCGATTCCGTTCCACAGTGACTGATCTGGTGGTCCGTGACCAGAAACTTGCGGCTGTCATCGTCAATGAAAAAGAAGAAATACCGGCAGAAATCTGCGTTCTTGCTCCCGGCCACAGTGCCAGAGATACTTTTGCCATGCTGAACAAGCACAATCTTTCCATGGAGCCAAAATCTTTCGCAGTAGGAGTACGAGTGGAACATCCACAGACCATGATCAACCAGGATCTTTACGGAGAGCCGGAAAATGATTACCTGGGCGCAGCCAGCTACAAAGTTACCCATACACTGGAAAACGGACGTGGCGTTTATTCTTTTTGCATGTGTCCCGGTGGCTATGTGGTAAATGCTTCTTCTGAGGAAGGCATGCTGGCAGTAAATGGGATGAGTTACCAGGCACGTGACAGCCGTAATGCCAACAGTGCCATCATCGTTACAGTAAATCCTTCTGATTTTCCGGAGGAAGGCGTTCTTGGAGGAATCGCACTCCAACGAAAGCTGGAACGTGCTGCCTGGGAAGCCGGAAACGGAAAAGTTCCGGTACAGCTTTTCAAAGATTACTGTGCGCATAAGAAAAGTATCAAACTTGGAGATGTGAGCCCCTGTATCAAAGGAGCCTATACACTTACCGATGTCCGCAGCATTTTCCCGAAAGAGATCGGGGATTCCATTGAAGCCGGAATCCATGCTTTTGGAAAAAAACTTTCCGGTTTTGACCGGCCGGATGCATTGCTGGAAGGAGTAGAAAGCCGTACATCTTCTCCTGTCCGGATTGTGCGGGAACCAAAAAAACTCACTTCCAATATAGAAGGAATCTACCCCTGCGGAGAGGGCGCTGGTTACGCCGGTGGCATTACATCTGCAGCAATGGACGGAATTAAAGTGGCAGAAGCAGTAGCTTCCATTTATGCCCTGCCTGTAAATAAAATGTGAAAAAAGTGGAAATTTCCGGGATAGAGTGTACATTCCTGCTTTTTTATGCTAAAATAACTTCTGCAATTTTGCATACCCTTCTTCGAGAGCGAAAAGGGAAATCATATGAAAGATACTATAATGGAAATGCCAGATTATCAGCGCCCGTATGAAAAATGTCTTCGGGAGGGAGAACAGTCTTTAAGCGATCGTGAGCTTCTTGCTGTGATCCTGCGCTGTGGCGTACAGGGATTAAGTTCTCTGACACTGGCTGATAAAATCCTTAATTTATCGGAACAAACAGGTCATTCCGGACTTTTGGGTCTGTTTCATGCTTCTGTACCGGAGCTGATGAAGATCCATGGGATTGGCAAGGTAAAAGCCATACAGCTGAAATGCATCGGGGAGCTTTCCAAACGTATGGCAACTGCTGCAGCGAAGCCGGAACTGTCTTTTCAGCATCCTGTCACAATTGCAAAGTATTATATGGAACAGCTTCGTCACGAAGAACAGGAATTATTGTACTGTATGATGCTGGACGGACATAATCATCTCACAGGAGAGCAGCTTTTAAGCCGTGGGACTGCCACCGCCACACTGATCACTCCAAGAGAAGTTTTTGTAGAAGCTGTAAAATATCATGCTGTAAATTTGATCCTTGTGCATAATCATCCAGGCGGTGATCCTTCCCCCAGTCAGGCCGATCTGGAAGTCACCAGACGGGTTTTCGAATCTGGTGAGCTTCTTGGAATCCATCTGTTGGATCATATTATCATTGGAGATCACAGGTACATCAGTTTCCGGGAAAAGGGGATTTTTGATGAGTATATTAAGTGAAGGAGCAGATTTATGCTTTTTAGAAATAATTACGGGGTAGACCTGGGGAGCAGCTCTGTAAAAGTCTATTCTTTTTTCAGAAATAAAACTTACATAGAAAAAAACATGGTTGCCTACCGGGGGCGTCGAATCCTTGCTATTGGAAATGAGGCCTATGAAATGTTTGAAAAATCACCTTCGGATATTTCTGTAGATTCTCCCATGGCTTTTGGAATGCTTGCGAATCTCGAATTACAGGAAATCGTACTTTACAGCATGTTGAAAAAGATCGATCATACATCCGGCCTTGGTGCGGATATGTTTTTTTCGGTTCCTCTTGATATGACGGCCATTGAAAAAAGAGCCTACTATCATCTGGTCAATGGACACTGGCTTAGAAAAAACCGGGTTTTCATGGTAGAATCTCCGATTGCAGATGCGGTAGCCATGAACATCAATCTTGAAAAAAATGAAGGCAGTATGGTTGTAAACATTGGTGCACAGAGTACAGAATTTTCAATCCTTACAGATGGCAAGATCATCATAAGCCGTAAGATCCCTCTTGGAGGCCGGCAGATGAATGAATCCATCTGCAGTGAGATTCGTAAACATTACAATCTGCAGATCGGAACACGTACGGCCAAACGCCTGAAAGTAGTCATGGGACGGCTTAACGACCAGAAAAAGGAAGCCCGGAAAGTTGTAGGAATCGACAGCGTTTCCGGACTTCCCAGAGAAGAAGTTGTTTCCGCCTATGTTGTTAATGAGGGAATCACCAATTGCGTAAATCAGATCGCGGCAGAAATGAAAACATTTCTGGAACGTACACCACCACAGATTGCCTATCATATTGCAAAAGAGGGAATTTACCTTACCGGTGGCAGTACTCGACTTCCATATATCGACAACTATCTGGCAAGTTATACAGGATTTGCCTTTAATCTTTCTGATTTGTACGAAACTTCTGCTGTACATGGACTGGAAAAGATCATTCACGACAGAGAACTGCGCAGATGGGCACAGCCTGTAAAGCAGAAAAAACTGTAAAGGGGCATATATAATGAAAAACATCCGAAAAAAAGTGCGTTTTCATTTTAATTTAAAAAGTAAACATCTTCTGGTAATCATGACACTTTTCTGTGGAAGCTGTATTGTTGCTACCGCAGCTTCCGGAACAACTTCAGCACCTCTGCAGAATGTGGCCGGATTTCTGGTTGTTCCCTTTGAAAAGGGCATTTCCGGTGTCAGTAATATGTTCGGAGATGTAAAAAACAGTCTTCGTGATAAGCAGGACGTACTTCAGGAAAACGAGGAACTTAAAAATCAGATCAACAGTCTTACCGAACAGAATAATATCCTGATCCAGGATCAGACAGAACTTACCAGGCTGAAAGAACTTTATAATCTTGATCAGGAATACACTGATTATCCAAAAGTTGCGGCAAGGATCATCTCCAAAGATCCAGGCAACTGGTACGATACATTTATGATCAATAAAGGTACTAATGATGGAATCCATGTTGACAACAACGTAATTGCAGGAAAAGGACTTGTCGGGATCGTCACGGAAGTTGGCCCATCATGGGCTACCGTTCGTTCCATTATTGATGACAGCAGTAATGTCAGTGCCATGGCTGTCAGCACTTCTGATAATTGCGTTGTTACCGGAGATCTGGAGCTGATCGATGAGGGAAAACTGAGTTTTGAACAGCTCTATGACCAGGATAACAAAGTAACCGTGGGAGAACGTATTGTCACTTCAAATATCAGCGAAAAATACGTGGAAGGACTGTTTATCGGTTATGTCAGCGAAATCCAACAGGATCCCAATAACTTGACAAAAACAGGTACGATCGTTACACCCGTTGATTTCGGCCATCTGAAAGATGTGTTTGTCATTACCGTCAATAAACAGGACGCAATAGACAAAACGGAGGATGCGTCCAATGAAAAATAAAATAGTATTATTTATTACCATTATTGTCTGTTTTCTCCTGCAATGTACAATAATGGATTACATTTCCATTGGTTCCATTACGCCAAACCTGCCTTTGATCCTGTGTGTAGCCATGGGATTGATGCGCGGAAGAAAAGTCGGACTTTGGACAGGATTTTTTTCAGGACTTTTTATTGATCTTTTTTACGGATCACTGTTTGGTTTCTATGCGCTGATTTATATGTATGCAGGATATATCAGCGGCTACGCATTCCGCAGCTTTTATGATGATGATCTGAAAGTTCCGCTTTTTCTTGTAGCAGGAACAGATCTTCTTTATAATCTGTCTGTATACGGCCTTCAGTTTCTTCTCCGGGGCCGACTTGGATTTTTGACCTACATATACAGAATTATTATCCCCGAGATTGTTTATACGGTTTTTCTCACAATTATCGTATATCGGATATTTTACTGGATCAACTACCACTTAATGGATACTGTAAGGAAAGAAAGTGAGTCTATTTGGGAATTAAAATAAAAAAAATCATCAAAAAAATCCGTCTGAAACGTACTACTGTTCTTGTGATCGTATTTGTTTTTCTTTCATCTGTTCTTGTTCGGCAGCTTTTCAGCCTGCAGATCATACAGGGAGAAGACTATATCAGTAAATTTCAGACACGTACCACAAAAACACGTGTGATCAAAAGTACACGAGGAAATATCTATGACCGAAACGGCACTGTTGTAGCTTCCAATGTTCTTGCCTATTCTGTTACTTTTGAAGATAGTGGAACATATAACAGCACACGTGAAAAAAATCTGGCATTAAATGGTATCGCATACCAGGTATTGCAGATTCTCTCCAAAAACGGGGACAGTTTGGCCGACAATTTTCATATTATTGTTAATGATCACGGTGATTATGCTTTCGATGTGGAGGAAGGTTTTACTCTGAACCGTTTTCGTGCAGATGTTTATGGTGAAGCACAGATTGATAATCTGAGTGATGAGCAGAAAAACGCAACTGCAGCACAAATGATGGATTATCTTACAGGAAGCAATGGATTTTCCATTGTACTCTACGGAAAAGATGCCTATACTGACGAAGAGCTGGCAGCGCATTCTCTCCCCAAAGAGCTTACCAAACAGGAAATCCTTGAAATTGCGATCATGCGCTATCAGCTGAATACGAACAGTTTCAAAAAATATATGCCGGTAACGATTGCAACGAATGTCAGCGAAAAATCAGTTGCTGCCATAAAAGAAAATCAATCCGCACTTCAGGGAATTGATATTGTGGAAGATTCCACAAGGCAATATGTGGAAGATGAGAGTATGGCACCGATTCTTGGCTATACCGGTCAGGCTTCTTCTGAAGAACTGGAAACTCTTCGGAAAGATAATCCAGATTATTCCAATGATGCCATTGTCGGAAAAGCCGGGATTGAACAGTATATGGAACTTCAGCTTCAGGGAAAAGACGGTGAAGAAACCGTTACAGTTGATAATCTTGGAAAAGTTCTTGATATTGATAATTCCAAAACTGTTGAGCCAATAGCCGGAAACGATGTGTATCTCACCATTGATTCTGACTGGCAGAAGAGTATTTACCAGATTCTTGAGCAGCGTGTAGCCGGTATTGTTCTTTCCAAACTGACCCCTGATAAGAGTTTTGATTATGAAGCAGAGAAAGACGCAAGTAAAATCACAATTCCAATCTACTCTGTATATAATGCTCTTATTGCCAACAGCGTTATTGATATCAATAAATTCAGTAACGATGATGCATCCGATACAGAAAAAAATTTATATGCCAAATTTCAGCAAAAACAGCAACAGGTTTTTGATACAATAAGTAACAGGCTGACAGGAGATAATCCTCCGGCATATAAAGACGAAGACTCACAAATGCAGGAATATCTTACCTATATCTGTGATGATCTTTTAACAAACACATTAAACATACTGAAAAGTGATTCCATTGATACCTCTGATGAAACATATAAAGCATGGAAAAATGATGAGAGCATCAGTTTGAAAGATTATCTGAATTATGCTGCCAGTCAGAACTGGATTGATATTTCTCAGATTTCCACTTCTAATGAATATCTGGATTCTGAAGAAATCTATCAGGCACTGACAAATTATATTATCGACTATCTGAAGACAGATACCGGATTCTCCAAGCTTCTGTACAAATATATGCTTCAGGAAGACACCATCAGTGGTGAAGAACTTTGTGTTGTTCTGTATGAACAGGGAGTTCTTTCCAAAGAAGATGAGCTGTATCAGACAATGCTTTCCGGAGGTCTGGATGCATATACCTTTATGTATCGAAAGATTGCCAGTCTTGAAATCACTCCAGCTCAGCTTGCACTGGCACCATGTTCTGCTTCTGCTGTTATTACTGATACTACAAGTGGAGATGTTCTTGCCTGCGTTTCCTATCCTGGTTATGATAATAACAGACTGACCAATAATATGGATACTGATTATTATGCCAAATTATCAACTGATCTTTCTAGTCCGTTTTTTAATAAGGCAACACAGCAGAGAACGGCTCCAGGTTCTACATTGAAGATATTATCTACCGTTGCAGGCATGTCAGAAGGTGTTATCGATGACGGTACTTATATTGAATGTACAGGAAGTTTCGATCTTGTAACACCACCGATCAACTGCTGGAATAAACAGGGGCACGGAGCTCTGGATATCCGTGGAGCAATCGGGCAGTCCTGTAACGTATTTTTCAGTGAAACCGCTTATCGTCTCGGTCTTGAACTTGGAAAAGATTCCGAAGGAAACTTTTCTGAAGCAAGAAGTCTTGGTATGCTTCAGAAGTATGCATCCCTTATGGGACTCGACAAAAAAACTGGCATTGAAATTTCTGAAGCTTCTCCTCAGATTTCAGACAAAAACGCAGTTCCTTCCTATATGGGACAGGGTACGAATATGTTTACCACCAGCCAGCTTGCAAGATATGCTTCAACGATCGCTACATCCGGTACGATCTACAAGCTTTCTCTGCTGGACCGTGTAACAGATTCCAAGGGCAAACTGATCAAGGAATATCCTTCTGAAACAGAGGGACAGCTGGACATTTCCAGCAATATATGGGATGATATCCATGATGGTATGTACCGTGTAGTGCAGACTCATGATCAGTTTAACAGACTTGGTGTGGAAGTTGCCGGAAAAACCGGTACTGCCGAAATTGATTACTATCATCCAAATAATGCTCTTTTCGTGGGATATGCTCCGGTTTCCGAACCGAAATACGCAATATCCGTTCGAATCTCAAACGGATATGCATCCGGTAATGCCTGCCTTGCAGCTAATGATATTTTTAAATACATTTTCGGACTTGCAGATGAAAGCACCATTCTCACTGGTTATGCCGCAAGCGACACCAGTAATGTATCGAATGACTAAACAAACTTTATGAGGATACCAGAAGTGTGGAACATTTTAATGGGAGGAATCAGAAAATATGAGTGAGGTCATTGTCATTACATCCGGAAAAGGCGGCGTGGGTAAAACCACTACGGTAGCAAATATCGGGACCGGGCTGGCGGCCATGGGAAAACGGGTTGCTGTTGTGGATACGGATATCGGACTTCGAAACCTGGATGTTGTTATGGGACTTGAAAACCGTATTGTTTATAACCTGGTAGATGTCATCAATGGAAGCTGTCGCCTGAAACAGGCTCTGATCCGTGACAGACGGCATCAGGATCTGTACCTTCTTCCTTCTGCACAGACAAAGGACAAGACTGCTGTATCACCGGAACAGATGATCAAGCTTACGGACGATCTCAGGGAGGAATTTGATTATGTTCTTCTGGATTGTCCTGCCGGAATTGAACAGGGATTTAAAAATGCGGTAGCCGGTGCAGATCGTGCCCTTGTGGTAACAACTCCGGAGGTTTCCGCAATCCGTGATGCAGATCGTATCATAGGTTTGCTGGAATCCGGAGGGATTCGGGATATCCGGCTGATTATCAACAGGCTCAGGCCTGAAATGATCGCAAAAGGAGATATGATGTCAGTAGAAGATGTCCTGGAAATCCTTGCTGTAGATCTGATCGGTGCCATTCTTGATGATGAACAGATTGTAATTTCCACAAATCAGGGTGAACCACTGTCTGGGAAAAATTCACAGGCAGAGGAGGAATACCGCAATATCTGTCGACGACTTATTGGAGAAGATGTTCCCTATACTACCGTCCGGCGAAAAAGCAGTGTATTCCAACGGCTTGGCAGTATTTTTCGCAGATAAATAAGCACTGCCAGATTATCTTTTCATCACAGAGGGAGGAATAAATATGCGGTTTTTCTCCGAAAAAAAACGCTCCGCAGGTTATGCCCGTGACCGAATGAAACTTCTTCTTGTATCGGAACGCATAGACTGCTCTCCACAGATGATGAAACTTTTGCGGAATGACCTCATACATACCGTAAAAAAATACGTTGTAATTGATGAAACAAGGGTGACCATACAGATTTCACAGGAACCACCTGTTCTGAATGCTGTCATACCTGTACTTAAGAAAAGGGATGCATAATTTATGATTAAACAGTATAAGCTGCGGTTTTACAATTTTCGACTGGTGATCTTTCTCCTGGCGATCAGCTTTATTGGAATTCAGCTTGTAGGAACAGCTGCCGACTACCTTCGCACACGTCAGCTTCTGGGTGTGATCATCGGTGTGGTCTTTATGCTGATCCTTTCACTGATGGATTATTCCTGGCTGCTGAATTTTCAATGGATCATGTATGGATTTAATATCGTTATGCTTCTGGCTGTCCGGTTCTTCGGATCCAGCGCCAATGGTGCTGCCAGATGGGTGGATTTAGGTTTTATCCGTTTCCAGCCTACCGAGCTTTCAAAGATCATCATTATCCTGTTTTTTGCCAAATTTTTTATGGATCATGAGGAAGATCTGAATACCTTAAAGACTCTGATACAATCAGCTGTCCTTCTGGTCATCCCACTGATGCTGATCTATGTACAGCCGGATATGAAAAACACCATCACCGTAACAGTCCTGTTCTGTATTCTGATCTACATCGCAGGACTTAGTTATAAGATCATCGGAGGTGTAGCCTTGATCGCGATTCCTCTGGCCATCATCTTTCTGTCCATTATCGTGCAGCCGGATCAGAAACTGATACAGGATTACCAGAGAAACCGTATCATGTCATTCCTGTATCCGGAGAACGAAGAATACGCAGATGATATTGAACAGCAGAACAACTCAAAAACAGCCATCGCCTCCGGAGAGCTTGTGGGACGTGCTTTCAGTAATGACACCAGTGTTACATCCGTAAATGATGGAAACTTTGTTTCTGAGAATCAGACCGACTTTATTTTTGCGGTGGCTGGAGAGCAGTACGGATTTATCGGCTGTACTCTGATCGTACTGCTGCTGTTTCTGATCACCTTTGAATGTATTCGTATGAGCCTGCGGGCCAAGGATCTTGCCGGTAAGATCATATGCTGCGGTGTTGGAAGCATCGTTTCCATACAGAGCTTCATCAACATCTGTGTTGCTACCGGCCTTGCACCTAATACCGGTACTCCGCTGCCTTTTGTAAGCTATGGTCTTACCTCTCTGATCAGTCTGTTCATTGGTATGGGACTTGTTCTCAATGTAGGACTGCAGAGCAGTGCATATAATAAAGAATTACAGAAGAAAGAGCAGAAAAAGGATGCCTACTTTCGGAAAGAGGAATATTTATGACACATAAAGAACCTGTGAAAAAAACTGCACGTCCTGGAAGTACTCCCGGACATCGGTCTTCCAAAGCCGCAACTCGCACAGCTTCCGCTGGGAAAGACAGAGTTTCTGATCCATCTGCAAAAGCTGTTCCCTCCAGGCGCAAAACACAATCAGTCAGAATGAAACGGATGCGCCGCAAAAAGATCCGCAATACCGTTCTTCTGCTTCTTCTGCTGGTCGTCCTGTGTGGAGCAGGGGGATTTGGAGTCTACATGTTAAAAGGCGGGAATTTTTCCACCCCGGTTAATTCTTTCAACGCCTTTTCCGAATTTGATAATACACTGGTCTCAAAAGAGGAACAGAGAGCAGAGGGCTTTGCTCAGAATCTCTGCGTTGTTACCAAGGATGTTCCTCTGGACTCGGTCAGTCTGGATGATAACCAGTCCGGTGTTCTTTTGAACCTCAGTGACAAAAAGGTCCTCTATGCAAAAGGTGCCTACAATAAGGTATATCCAGCCAGTATCACAAAGATCATGACCGCAATGCTGGCTCTGAAATACGGCAATATGGATGATACCGTAACGATCTCCCAGGAAAATGTTACGCTGGAATCCGGGTCACAGGTTGCAGGTTTTATGGAAGGCGACCAGGTCACCATGGACCAGCTGCTTCACTGCCTTCTGGTCTATTCCGCCAATGATGCAGCTTCTGCCATTGCAGAACATGTAGGCGGTTCCACAGATAAATTTGTGGAAATGATGAACAGTTTTGCCGCTGAGCTTGGATGCACAGGAACTCATTTTACCAATCCTCATGGCCTTCAGGACGAAAATCATTATACAACGCCTTATGATATCTATCTGATGTTAAAAGAGGCGCTGAATTATCCGGAATTTACAGACATCACGCAGATGTCGTCCTATACAGTTACCTACAAACATTCGGATGGCTCAGATGCAAGTACTACCTTAACCGCTACTGACCATTACCTTACCGGTGAGGCCACAACACCGAAGGATGTCACCATCCTCGGTGGAAAAACAGGAACAACGGATAAAGCAGGAAACTGTCTGGCTCTTTTAAGCCAGAATGCTTACGGAAAGCCTTTTATTTCCATTGTTATGGGTGCATCTTCCAAAGATGTTCTGTATCAGGAAATGACATCATTGCTTCAGAATATCAACTGACAGAAAATCATTACATCATAAGGAGGACAAGGCAATGATCATTACAATTGACAGACAATGTGGATGTGGCGGGCACCGTGTAGGTGTTCTGCTGGCAGAAAAACTGGGACTGGAGCTTTATGACAAAAAGAAGCTTCTGGAAGAATCAAAAAAAATCGGTAAATTCGAGGAAAACAGCGATTTCTTTGATGAAAAATCGGTAAACAGCCTGTTATATTCCATCGCAATGAATTATGGTGAAAGAAATCCAATGACGAATTCATTCAGCCTGGTACGGGAACTTACCAAAGGAAAATCTGTTGTTATGATCGGACGATGTGCCAATATCATATATCAGGATATGCCAGATGTCACCACTGTTTATCTCCATGCAGATATGGAACATCGGGTACATCGTATTATGGAGCGCGACCATGTTTCTGATAAAGAAGCACGAAAACAGATCCGGGAAACAGACAAAAAAAGAGAGCAGTTCCATAAATCCTGCACCAATACCTCCTGGAGTGATTCGAACCAGTATCAGCTGTCTATTGATACCGGTCTTGTGGGCATCGAACAATCTGCTCAGCTGATCATTGATTACATTAATCTGAAGAAAAAAAGTATCTGAACCAGACAATAAGATTCATCTGTCAGGCAGATAAAAAAACAGGTACGCTGTGAGTTGGTCAAACCTGCTCATGAAGCGTACCTGTTTTTTATTTATGCATGTGTTTTCTGAAGATCAGTAGACTTCTACGGTATCATCTCCGGTATCTCCGGAACTACTGTCATCCAGTTCCGAATCAGAATTGTCACCGGTATCCGTACCATCATCAACAACATCACCAGTATCTCCTGTATCATCTCCCTGTGAAGTATCTGGATCAGAAGTGTCATTAACGTTCCCGTCATCAGGAGTATATCCCTGATCGTAATTTCCGTCGTCTCCGGTATCTGGATCACCGGTATCTGTGTTATCATCGGAATCATCCGATCCACTGTAATAACTGTCTTCCGTATAGATTGGAAAATCAGCACTGTCAGAATCTGCATCTACGGATTCCTGTGAAGTTGAGTCAGGAACGGGCTCCGCTGCGTTGTTATCCGGAATTGCCGTAAGATGAGAAATGTTTCCATCTTTGGGGACCACAATATAAATCCCAAGCATTACAATACATAATGCCATGGCAAGTCCGGCGATCTTCATTTCTTCCATATGTTTCATAGACGTCAGTCTCCCTGTCATTTTTTTGTATTATAGCACAGAACCAGTCGTATTTGTAAACCTGTTGTTGTTTTTCATGAAATTTATTTTTGGGCAGTGTAGACACATTTTCCCTTCGTGTTTATAATAAACAATAAGATTGATTTCCATGTAGCCATCGAGTATTTTACACAGAAAGGCAGGATATTTCATGAGTAACTGTATCACCACTTATACGGGAAAACATTTTGATCCCACACAACCTGAAAAAGAACGGATCTGCATAGATGATATCGCACATGCCCTTTCTCTTTTATGCCGCGGAAATGGCCATGTAAAGACCTTTTTTTCCGTAGGACAGCATTGTATCCTCTGTGCAAAGGAAGCCATGGCCCGTGGCTTGCCAAGACGTCTTGCACTGGCAGCTCTTCTTCATGATGCCAGTGAATGCTATATGTCTGATGTTCCCAGACCGTTTAAAAAAAGCCTTCCCGAATATCAGCGACAGGAAGAAAAGCTTCTTTGCATCATATATGAAAAATATCTGGGCACCGGACTTTCTGCCAAAGAGGAGCAACAGCTGAAAAACATTGATAATGATCTTCTCTGGGATGATCTGAAATTTCTTCTCAACGAAGAACCGCCGCAGCCCAAACCATCGGTCTGTGTTCCCATAGATTATACAGTCCGTCCTTTCCAGGAAGTGGAAGACGAATATCGGATGTTATTTAAGCAATTGCGGGCGGATATTCACAATTCAGATTTACTTGATCATGATTGAAAGAAGAAGTATGTATGGAACGATTGATTTTTCATGTTGATGTAAACAGCGCCTTCCTTTCCTGGGAAGCTACCCGAAGAGTAAAGCAGGGGCTTCCGGATCTTCGGGAAATTCCTTCCTGCATTGGTGGAGATCCCAGAAAACGGACCGGCATCGTAGTTGCCAAATCCATCCCTGCAAAAAAATACGGAATCCAGACAGGAGAACCAATGGCTATGGCCTTTCGTAAATGCCCGGAACTGATATCCGTTCCGGCAGATTTTGAGCTTTATGATAAATATTCAAGGTCTTTCAAAAGTATCTGTGCATCCTATGCCCCTGTGATGGAATCCTTTTCCATTGATGAGGTATTTCTGGATATGACTGGCACCTCCTACATTTACCCGGATCCGATTGTAACTGCCCATGAGCTGAAAGATAAGATACGGACCGAACTGGGATTCACTGTAAATATCGGCATCTCTGTCAATAAACTGCTGGCAAAAATGGCCTCAGATTTTGAAAAGCCGGATAAAGTACACACCCTGTTCCCGGAAGAGATCCCTGTAAAAATGTGGCCACTTCCCGTAAGAGATCTTCTTTTCCTTGGAAAATCCTCTGAAAAGAAGCTTAAGGAGGCGGGTATACGAACCATCGGTGATCTTGCCCATGAGAAAAAGCCCAAGATCCAGGCACTTCTGGGTGAAAAAGCAGGACAGCAGTTATACCGGTACGCCCGCGGTCTGGATGACTCCCCGGTAAAAATGAAACCAGATGAAGCTAAGGGATTCAGTCTGGAAACAACCTTTAATGATGATCTGGTATCCATGGAGCAGGCGCTTCCGATCCTTCTGGAACAATGCGATGTCCTTGCTGCTCGTATGCGCCGCAAAAAGAAAAAATGTACCTGCATCTCTGTAACCTTTCGAACGCTGGATTTCCAGAACAGATCACACCAGATGAAACTGAAAAACGCCACAGACATCACCGACGAAATTTATTTCCACGCCCGAAAGCTTTTTGAAGAATCCTGGAGAGGACAGCCGCTGCGTCTTCTGGGGGTATCACTACCGGACTTACCGACGACTCCTTTGAACAATTATCATTCTTTGAAGATACCAGGGAAAAAGAACGCCGCCAGAAACTGGATGCAGCCCTGGATTCTATCCGACTTAAATACGGAAATGACAAGGTTACCCGCGCCAGTATCATGAACAGTACCGCCCGGATCGGGAGAAAAGCAAAAGCGCAGATGGAAAATGAGAGAGAACAATAATGTTTGATGAAAATTTACCAGATTCTTTCAAAAACCCCTTGCAATTTTATTCACAATGCACTATAATTTGAAACATATCAATAGCAATTTTATTCAAAATTATTATATGTGTCTAAGGAGGAAAACAGGATGGTTGAACTGATCGTAGGAAAGAAAGGCAAAGGAAAAACAAAAGTACTGTTAGACAAAGTAAACGGGGCTGTGAAGGATGCCAGCGGCAGCATTGTTTACTTAGACAAAAGCACCAAGCACATGTATGAGCTGAAAAACAAGGTCCGCCTTATCGATGTTTCCGGATTTCCGGTTAAAAATGCGGACGAGTTTGTAGGATTTATCTGTGGTATCCTCTCTCAGGATCATGATCTGGAGCAGGTATATCTGGACAGCTTCCTTACAACAGCCAAACTTGAAGGAAAGGATGCAACCGGAACACTGGATCAGTTAAGTGCCATCGGTGAAACCTTCAAAGTTTCCTTTATTATCAGTATGTCTCTGGATAAAGAAGAAGTTCCGGCAGCATATCAGGATAAGATTATCTGCGCATTATAATAAAATTGAATATGAACGTCCTATTTTGTACATAAAACATAAAAGAACGTAAATTTTAAAGGGATCTGTCGCAGGGCAGATTCCTTTTTTAATCGAATAACTGCTTCACAGTTATTCGATTATGAGCAAGTAGCGAATGCGGATTGCGAATATCCTCTTGATTGCAAGCCGATTCCTCATATGGTAAATCACGCAAAAAAGCATTGACATTACAACCGTTATAAGGTTTAAATTATATCCGGGAGGTTATCTGACCGGGAATATTGCCATCCGGCTAATACATCCGACCGATCAGACAAAAGAGAATCATGGAAAAAAATCTTACAACCGGAAATATCTTTAAAACTATTGTGTACTTTGCCCTGCCATACCTGTTATCTTATTTTCTTCAGACACTTTACGGAATGGCAGATCTTTTTATCATCGGACAGTTTGACCATGTTGATGCCATCACTGCTGTATCAAACGGAAGCCAGGTCATGCATATGTTAACAGTCATTATTGTAGGACTGGCCATGGGCGCAACCGTTACCATCAGCCGGGCTGTCGGCGCAGACAGGAAGCTGGACGCAGCCAGAGCTATCGGAAACACGGTCACATTATTCATGGCTGTTTCCATTCTTTTTACGCTCCTGCTTCTTCTCCTCGTCAGGCCCATTGTTGTACTGATCGGTATCCCGACAGAAGCGGTGACAGGTACCACACAATATCTTATCATCTGTTTTATCGGAATTCCCTTTATTACAGCTTATAACATAATCAGCTCCATATTCCGTGGCATTGGTGATTCCAAAACTCCCATGTATTTTGTGGCCATTGCCTGTGCTGCCAATATTGTACTGGATTACGTTTTCATTGGCTTTTTCCATATGGGACCATCCGGAGCAGCCCTTGGAACCACACTTGCCCAAACTCTCAGTGTGATCATTGCCCTGATATTCATTCGCCACAGAGAAACCGGAATCCCTCTTACAGGAAAAGATTTCCGCCCGGATCCTCGTGTGATGACGCAGATCCTGAAAATCGGAATCCCGGTAGCTGTACAGGATGGATGTATCCAGGTTGCATTTATTGTGATCACGGTGATCGCCAATCACAGGGGATTAAATGACGCAGCTGCTGTTGGTATCGTGGAAAAAGTGATCAGCGCTGTCTTTCTGGTTCCGTCTTCCATGCTGGCTGCGGTCTCTGCTCTGGCTGCTCAGAATATCGGTGCCGGGAAGCATGACCGTGCGGCAAAAACGCTCCAGTACAGCATCCTGATCACAAGTGTTTACGGAATCATTATCTCATTGATCGTTCAGTTTACCGCTCCACATATCCTTCAGGCATTTACCGGAGATGACACGGTCGTACTTCTTGGCACTCAGTATATCCATTCCTATATCTGGGACTGCATTTTTGCAGGCATCCATTTCAGCTTTACCGGATATTTCTGTGCATATGGAAAATCCTATATTGGTTTTATCCACAATATCATTGCCATTATTCTGGTCCGTATCCCGGGATCTTATCTGGCTTCCAGATATTTTCCCCATACGCTGTTCCCTATGGGAATGGCAGCGCCGGCAGGTTCTCTGCTTTCGGTTCTGATCTGCCTGATCGCCTATTTCTGGTTGAAACACCATGCCGGTCCTGGTCCTGTATCCAGATGCAAAGGAGATTCCAATGGAAGATAAAAAATTATTTCTTATCGGAGAAGTAGCCAAAATGTTCCATATCAGTATGGGGACTCTCCGCCACTATGAGCAGGCTGGTCTTTTAACACCGGAATATACAGACCCGGACACTGGATACCGGTATTATGGCACCAGACAGTTTGAGCTTCTCAACACCATACGTTATCTCAGAGTCCTGGATTTTCCACTCGCCCAGATCAAAGCTTTTCTGGATAACCGTGATACCGATGTGATCGAAGAAAAGCTGGTCCATCAGAAAGAAGTGATCGCAAGGAAGCAAAAAGAGCTGGAGCTGATCTCCCGAAAGATCGACCATCGCCTGGAACAGCTCCGGGATGCCATGAATTCCAGGCTTGATGTGATCCAAACTGTCGAAATTCCCGAAAGCCGCGTTGTCTGGCTCCGGGATTCCCTGCATCCGAAAACATATCTGGATCTTGAGAATTCCATCCGAAAACTGGTAGAAAATCAGAAGGAATCTCTGGTTTTTATGGGAAAGATCGGAATCGGGATCTCCAAAGAACAGCTTTCCCAAAAATCTTTTCAGGATTACGACCGGATCTTTCTTCTTCTGGATCAGGAAGACCGATATGACGGAGAAACGGAAACTTTTCCCAGACAGACCTGCGTAACCATCCGTTTCTGCGGAAGCCACAGGGAAGCACCGGCTTATTATCAGAAACTCCTTGCATACATTGAAGAGAAAAAACTCTGTATCACCGGATTTTCCAGAGAAACCACGTTGATCGATTATGGAATTACAAACAATACCGATAAATTTGTTACGGAAATCCAGATCCCGGTGAATATCTGAAATTTATGCCTTCTTATGGAGTGCTTTTTTAGCTTCCAGTGAGGAGGCTTTGTTTATTCTTCATTTCTGTGGTATACTGAATGGCAGAATAAACATACAGGAGCGTTTCTTATGAATCATTTACTGGAAAAAATCAAACAGAAAAATGCATCCGCATTTACCCACAGCGGAAAATTTCATGCAGACGATGTTTTTTCTGCCGCACTGCTTTTATATCTGAATCCTGATCACCATCGCACGTGGAAACATTGTTCCGGAAAATTATGAAGGTCTTGTTTTTGATATTGGAAGAGGGCAGTATGACCACCACCAGAAAGACAGCCGTATCCGTGACAACGGCGTTCCCTATGCGGCATTTGGTCTTCTCTGGGAAAAACTCGGGCCGGAAATCCTCGGTGAGGAGCTGGCACAGAAATTCGATGAATCCTTTGTCCAGCCATTGGATATCAATGACAATACCGGTGAAAAAAACGAACTTGCCACGCTCATCGGCAATTTTAATCCTGGATGGGATTCCAAAGGCAGCAATGACGAGGCATTTTTCCAGGCAGTCAGTGTCGCCGGCATGATCCTGGAAAATAAATTTGAGCGTTACCTTGGAAATGAGCGTGCGGACAGACGGGTGGAAGAAGTTCTTGCAGAACACACCGAAGCCCTGGCTTCCGGTGAACCTCCGGCAGAAAATACCAATATCCTGGTACTTCCGGAATTTATTCCCTGCCAGAAGCGCCTTTCCGAAACCAATATCACTTTTGTGATCTTTCCATCCAACCGGGGCGGCTATTGTATCCAGCCACAGAAAAAAGAATATTCCATGAATTATAAATGCAGCTTTCCTTCTTCCTGGCTGGGCCTGGAAGGAGAGGAGCTGGCTTCGGTAACCGGCCTTG
>ENA-OROX01001489-OROX01001489.1-human-gut-metagenome-genome-assembly--contig:-NODE-1489-length-18988-cov-4.697565_pt1 | contig 18988 bp, 18 predicted proteins | sample MGYA00242133_ERZ509058 | MGnify/ENA primary metagenome ERZ509058 (study PRJEB26280, sample SAMEA2338751) | human gut metagenome | biome: human gut; feature: human-associated habitat; material: faeces...
TGGCGCTTATGCCATTGCATCACACAATGACATCAACGATGCAGCCCAGACCATTACAATGATTGCTCCGCCAAAGCCAAAGACAGGAGATTTTGGAACAGTGAGCGGACTTGTTATGACTGCACTTGCAGGAATCATGATGCTTTTAACAACAATAATGAGAAAGTACAGCAGAAAAGCTAAATCTGCAAGATAACATGTTATGAAAGTTAAATAGTCTAATTTCATATAACGTAAAACAAATTGCTAAATATCAACTTATACAGCCTGGGATATGTTTCCGGGCTGTATTTACAATAATCAGACTGAAAATATATGTATTCTCAACGATGTATTGGGATATTTTAATTCAGTTAAATTCAGGAGGATAAAAATGCACAGAAAAAAGAAGATACCGGTATCATTTATCATAGTCTTTATCGTTTCATTTATCATCGCATTAACACTTGCGATAGTTATTCCGGCCTTAGCGCCTGTCACAAAGCAGTTTCAGGGGATGATTTTCTTCGGAAGCTGGCTGATATTCTGCTTTATATCAGTCATACTGGTGAGCCTTGTGACAAAGAAAAACAGATAGGGAAAGGAGAAACAGGCAGGAAATGGCATTCAGATTTAATAAGGCAATAAATAAGTTAAAAAACAACATGACAGTATCAGGAACAGGTTTAGGCAGAGTTTTAAAGGCCTGCATGTTTGCACTGGTCATTGCAACAGTATGCAGCACATATTCACCGGTATATGCGGCGAATGCAGCTGGAGTGGTGACCGGCAAATTTACGGCGTTTCAGGACCTTTTAGGAGGAATCATATCGTCAATCGGCTCAATTATCACTCTGTGGGGTATTTCAGAGTGGGGAATTGCTTTTCAGGGCTCAGAGGGAACCATGCAGGCAAATGCATTCAAGAGGATTGGCGGAGGCTTTGTAATGGCCATGGCACCGCAGATTCTTGCGGCAATCATGTAGCAGAGGTAAACAGATATGGATATGTCATGGCTTACAGGCATCATATCACCCACGTATTCATTAGGGGTAAAGATTTGGAACCAGGTGCTGCTTTTATGCCTGTATGGCGGAATCATAGGACCGGCAGATTATCCGCAGGCCTGGAATTATATGACGGACACGCTGAATCCGTTTTTTGTAGCAGTTTCAGCAACCATGCTCAACATGTTCTTTTACATAGGCTTCTGTAGGCAGGTTGGCAATTTCAAGGAAAACATGACACTTGAGACAGGCCTTAACATTTTCGTGAAAATGATACTTGGAAACGTGGGAATCAACTACGCACTGTACTTTGCCAAATGGGTTTTTTCAATTTCCGGACTTTCAGCAAGGGTGCTCATGGATTTATCGGATATAACGGTCGACCTTTATGAACTGGGTGCCGGAGAGCTGGTGTTTTATTCATTTTTTGGAATCATATTTCTGGTGGTAGCCATATGCAGTGCAGCAACAGTGTTTATCACCATGTATACGAGAATAATCCATCTGTACCTTCTGGCTGCCACAGGACCTCTTGCAGTGTCATGCATTCCGGGAGGTCCCGGCATCCAGAATGCGGCAGGCGCATGGATAAAGGAGCTTATAGCAAAATCATGTTCAATCATAGCAATAGTGCTTGGAGTTGCGCTTATATCCAAGATGGTAACGTCAGATGGATTCTTTAACCTGACACTCGAACAGCTTGCACCATTGGCAAAATATGTGAAAAACATGTTTATCATGATGCTGATAGCTGCATTTGTAAAAGGTGTGGACTCGTTTGTAAAGAGGACATTCGGCCTGTAGATTTTTCAGAGAAAATATAAGGAGACTATAAAAATGGCAAAAATAGATGCTAACAGTGCCTTTGCAAAGGGAAGGGCACTCACGCAGCCGGTGGTGAAGCTGCCGCGGAATGTGAAACAGAGCCTGTGCATAGACAAAGCATATCAGAGTGGAAACTTCAAGATAGAGCCTTCAAATGGTGAGGCAATGTATGACCAGTGCTATCTGTTTGAGGACATAAACTATGTAAACAAGGACAGCCGCAAGAAAAATACCACGCTGCAGGAGATAATGACTCTTTTAAAGTCACTTGACGGAGCATTCAAGATAACTATAGCAAATGAGCAAAGAGAGCTCGATACCTTTATAGATGAGATATTTACTCCTGTAAACGGTACAGATTATCCGGTGATTGAAGAAGGCATGGGGAAATGGATAAATCAGAAAATAGATGAGGGAACAAGGGACATAAAGAAAACCATGCTTCTTACTGTCACATGCCGAGCTCATTCGCTTGAGGAGGCACAGGCATATTTTTCAACGATTGATACCACACTGCAGAACATTTTCAGGCTTTTAAAGAGCCGTATTTATAAAATGTCAGCCAGTGAGAGGATGGCGCTTCTTTCAAGGATGTTATGCGCAGGGAAAGAGTGCCTGATTCCGGTACACATAGGTCCTGATGACAGCGGCTGGAAAAATCAGATACTTCCAATGTCGATAGACTCTGATGTTGATTACATGGTTATAGACCATAAGAGATATGTCTCAGTACTCTGCGGCAAGAGCTACGGACAGGGCCTGTCAGAGGACAAGGTGATTCACAGCCTCTGTGATGTGCTTTTTCCCACATATATCACAATTGACATGCAGAAAGTAACCAAAAATGTGATAAAGGACAGACTGGATAATGCACATGTAAATAATGAAAGAATCATCTCACAGGAGCGTACCAGAAACTATAACAACAAGCAGTTTGGTGCCACTACAAGCTATTCCCTGCAGAAAAAGAAAGACAGCATTGAGGATGATTTGGACCAGCTGGAGGAAAATGATGAGGAAGGAGTATACCTTGGACTCCTTGTTATGGTGTATGCAGATTCACTTGAAGAGCTTACACAGAGGGTGGACATACTTTCACAGAAAGCAGCCGGGGCTGATTATAGGCTTGAGCCGTACAACCACATGCAGCTTAAGGCTATGAATACGGTGCTTCCGATAGGAGGACGTCAGGTCAACCACATGAGGTTTTTATATACGTCATCGGCAGTTGCATTCCAGCCGTTCTATGCAGGAGACCTGCACGATAAGGATGGTGTGGTCTACGGACTAAATAAGACAACAAAGCACTTAATCATAGGCAACAGAAAGCGCCTTCCGGCACCGCATGGCTTTATAGTGGGACACACAGGAGGAGGAAAGTCATTTCTCATAAAGGAAACAGAGATATCACAGACACTGCTTTTTACGCATGACGATGTTATAGTGCTCGACCCTAACAATGAGCAGAGAGACTTTATCAGTTCACTTAAAGGTGGCATGTACTTTGACCTGACACCGCAGTCAGAGATTTACCTGAATCCGTATGAGGTGCCCGAACACGTTGAAAATGGTACAGATAATGTAAGAAACATGTTCATTGCAGATATGACTGACTACTCGACATCGTTCTGCAATGCCGTGATGACCAATATCACGGTTACAAGGATTCACATGAATTACATCGGAAGGGCAGTAAGGAAGATGTATGAGGACTATTTCAGTGCTCCGAATGAAAGGACAAGGAAAAAGGTATATCCGACACTCACAAGGTTAAGAGAGCTCATCAAGGCTCAGATGGAAACGGCTGAGTTTGAGGATGATAGGCGTTTGATAATGGATATAGTTGACTCACTTGAGGACTATACGACAGGAGTATATGACATGTTCGCCCATGAGACAAACCTGTCAATGAACAGCAGACTGGTGGGATTCGGACTAAAGAACATAAGCGATAAACTTTGGGAGCCTTGCATGCTGACAATCATGCATTTTTTGGCAATGAGGATAGACACCAACCAGAAGACAAAGCAGGCTCTTCATCTTATAGTGGATGAGGCGCAGGTTCTGTGTGAGCAGGAAACCACAGCGGCACAGCTGTTGTATGCCATTGAGACGTACAGGAAGGTAGGCGCTATAGTGACACTCATAGCGCAGAACCTTACGCATGTGCTCGAGAATCCGGCACTCAGGGACATGTTTTCGAACTGTCCATTTAAATGCTTTCTGGATCAGGGAGGGCTTGATGCAGCGAATCTTGCAAAGATACAGGAGTTGTCACCGTCAGAGTACAGGGCACTTGAAGAAAGCACAGAGGGGCACGGAGTGCTTGTGTGGAGAGGAAATGTATATCTGTTTGATGCGAGAATGTCGGAGGACAATCCGCTGTATGGAGTGTTTGATACCAACTTCCATAACAAGGCAAGGCAGATAAACGTACCGGAATCCGGTACAAAGGATGAGAATGAAACACACGTACCAGAATCCGGTACAAAGGATACGGAACAGCCAGGATAAGTGCATATCAGATACTTGAGAATACGCTGAATTTAAGGGATGTCAAGGTATATGACAGGATAACTGACGTAGACGGCAAAGAAAAGAGTGTGATTAACAAGGAACAGACCATGCTTGCAACACAGAAGCAGGATGCACTTAAAGAGGCATTCAAGGACTGGGTATTTGCTGATCAGGAAAGAAGAGACGTACTCGTAGAAAAGTACAATGAGCTGTATAACTCATCAAAACCAAGAGAGTATGACGGTTCACATCTCTCATTTCCGGGCATGACACCTGATGTTGAGCTTAAAGCCCATCAGAAAAATGCCGTGGCCCATGTGCTGTATGGAGACAATACACTGCTTGCACACTGCGTTGGTGCCGGAAAGACATTTGAGATGATAGCATCAGCTATGGAAAGCAAAAGGCTTGGCTTATGCCACAAGTCACTCTTTGTGGTTCCAAACCACTTAACAGAGCAGTGGGCCAGTGATTTTTTAAGACTTTATCCCGGAGCAAATGTGCTTGCAGCCACGAAAAGAGACTTTGAGCCTGCAAGAAGAAAACGTTTCTGTGCACGTATTGCAACAGGAGAGTATGATGCAGTAATAATCGGGCACAGCCAGTTTGGAAAGATACCTTTGTCACCGGAAAGACAGATAAGGCAGACTGAAAATCAGATACAGTCAATCACTGAGTCTATAAAAGAGCTAAAGGAGTCAAAGGGCGAGCACTTTACCATCAAGCAGATGGAAAAGATGAAGAAAAGTCTTGAGGTGAGGCTTCAAAAGCTCAATGACAACAGCAGGAAGGATGATGTTGTCACCTTTGAACAGCTAGGAGTTGACAGGCTTTTTGTTGACGAGAGCCAGGAGTTTAAGAATCTGTTTTTATTTACCAAAATGAGAAACGTGGCAGGAATATCGCAGAATGATTCACGGAAAGCATCTGATATGTTTGGAAAATGCCAGTACATTGACGAGATAACAGGTGGCCGTGGCATTACTTTTGCAACAGGCACACCTATATCAAACACCATGACAGAGCTATATACCAACATGCGCTATCTGCAGTATGACAGGCTAAAGGAGCTGGGCCTTGAGAACTTCGATGCGTGGGCTTCAACATTTGGAGAGACACAGACAGCCATAGAGCTTGCACCTGAAGGTACCGGATACCGGGCAAAGACGAGGTTTTCAAAGTTTTTCAATCTGCCTGAGCTTATCTCACTTTTCAAGGAGAGTGCAGACATACAGACAGCCGACATGTTAAAGCTGCCCGTACCGGAATGCGACTATGAAAACGTGGTATTAAATCGCCAGAGCCTTTGCGTATATGAAGATTATTGAGAAATGGGGAACCGGAATACCGAGATTATTTGAAGCATGTGAGGAGTATGGACTGCCGAAGCCGGAGCTTGTCGATTTTGATGGAGATTTCCGTGTAAATATGTATCGAAAGGTAGAAAGTGAGATTGGAGTCAATGGTGTGACTACCCAAGATACCCAAGGTACTACCCAAGCTACCCAAGGTACTATCCAAGCTGAGTTGAGTGAGGATGACAAGGCGGTGTTGATGTCGATTGTAGAAGATCCTCATATTACACAGAAAGAAATGGCTGCAAAATTAGATTGGAAAATTGACCGGGTAAAATATTATCTTAATAAGTTGAAGAGAAAAGGTATTATAAAGCGTGTTGGAACGAGCCAAAACGGACACTGGGAAGTAGTTGCAGAGGAGAGTAAATGGCAGAATTAAACTTAAAACAGATTGTAGATAAACTGAATACAGAATTTACAGGGGAGCATCGTAAGTTGGTATTTTGGTATGACGATGAAGCTGGTTTTGAAGAAGATATTGACAGCGTAGAGCTTACAAATGCCAAGGTATACAAGCTAACAAAGGATAATCAGTTTTATACGAAGTATTTCCTTGAAAAAGAGGACACGACAACAAATTATCTGATCTATGCGCCATTTCCAAAACCACCTGTCACCGAAAACCATCTGGAAGATACCCTGCTTTATTCCAAGCATTTTTATGCTGATAAGGCAACCTTCCTAGCTTCAGACTTGGGAATAAAAGAAAAATATAAACCTATAATTGAGAAGAGGATTAATTTTTTTGGAGAACAAAAAAGGACACAAAGATTTTATGACTTTGAAATTGATCATTATAATGAAGAAACAATACTGTGTGGTATGATGGGGGCAATAGTCAAAGCCAGAAATTGTTCTTTTGAAGAAATAGTACGAGTACTTATAATTGATGGAAAACTTAGGGAAAATTCATATTTGGAAGAGTTTGAAAAATACAGACTGGTAGGTGAATTCTGGAAACTTTGCGAGCAGCAATTTGGCTTTTCTATGGATGCACCAAACTTGGAAAAGCTGGTTATCACTATGTTTGTAACCTATGTAGATAGATATATTGATGCTGAAATGCCGAAAAGCTGGAAGAAGTTTATTTCCTATAAGTCAGGTAATATCATTGCATTCCTGGACAACCTGATGAACAATATTTTATACCGTGAAAAGTATGATGAGTTGTCAAAATATGTTGCAGAATGTCTGAATGCATCAGAAGAACTGGGCAAGTATGATGTAGAAGCATTAGTTGATTGTGATTCTTTTGCTTGCATAGATGTATTTATGATTCGTTGGATCGTCAGCAGATTAAGAGCAGAAGATTGTCTTGCAGAAATTGGTGGACATAGTATTTTTGAGTTATGCGGGATTCGTGCAAAAATGCACTTTGGCAGCAAGTACGCTTATATTTATGAAATGCTGGATAGTGCATACTGGATTGTAAATAATGCACAGTATGAAGCACCAAACGGATTCAAGAAAATCATAGATTCCTATATATCTGGTGACTGCCTAATAGACAATCATTACAGAGTGTTCTATCTGAATTATGATAAATTGGAGAATACTACAGATTTTGAAGATTTACGTGATTTGGTAGAGAACATTTATACGAATGAATATCTGGGAGAACTGCTACCTAAGTGGAATGAGGGACTTCTTGAGGAGAATGCATTGACATGTATTCCGTTACAGCGCAACTTCTTCAGTAAATTTGTTAAGAGTACAAATGTTAAAACAGTAGTTATTATTTCTGATGCAATGCGATATGAGGTCGGCAGGCAATTATATACCAAGATGATGGACAATCCAAAGTGTAGTGCCAAGCTGCAGGTGATGCTCAGTGTCCTGCCTTCTTATACAAGACTAGGAATGGAGGCATTGCTGCCACATAAAATATTAGAATTGACAGATGATTTCAAAGAGGTTGTTGATGGTAAGTATGCTATTGATCTGGTTACCAGACAAGCAGTATTGCAGTCGTATGAGCCGGAAAGCAAATGTGTACAGTTTGATGACATTAAAAACCTGAAAGGACAGGCGCTTAGGGATGTGTTTACCGGACAGTCTGTGGTCTATGTATATCATGACCAGATTGATAATACCGGAGAGCATGAGGAAGATGCGGTATTTGAAGCTTGTGAGAAAGCAGTCGATGAAATTGCAAAATTGATTCAGAAGATTTCCACAAGTGGAAATACATATCGTTTTATCGTGACCGCCGATCATGGTTTTATCTATAAAAGGGATAAAGTAACGGCAAAGTTCCCACCTTACAAGTGTTAATAGTATAATTTTAACGACAAATAGCATTATTCAAAAAATAAAAAGCCGGTGCCTCGTAAACACCGGATTTTAATATATATTTTTCATATCTTTTAAGCCTTGCATATACGCCAACGCTCTTGCTCTTTGTACAGAATCGAGTTCCTTTGCACAATTTACAATCAAGATATCATCATCAGACAACTGAAGCACTCCATCATCCTCTTCTTTAAAGAAATCTGACATGGTAATGTTAAAGCCATCACATATTTTTTGTATCAAATCAACCTGTGGCACAGTCAATCCATTCTTAGTATCATATAAAGTGCTATATGCTATGGCAGATGTGATATTCCAGAAATTCTGGAACGACAGAGAAGGCGTAATTGCTATTGCAAATGAAATGCTGGATAGCTGCTATGAAGATAAAGGTGATAATGAAGCTCTGGATAAGAAGAGAGAATTAGAAGAAAAGATACAGTCATGGAATCTTAAATATGATAATTTGCTTAATATGCGTATGGCAGGCGAGATTGAAAAAGACAGATATGATGAGAAACGTGAGGAAATATTAAAAGAGCAAGAAAAACTTAATAAGCAACTGTCTTGTTTAGATGATCAGTTAGATATCTCTGATGATATGTACAAAGATAAACTCGAAATTTTAAAGTATGGATTGGAACAGGATTTTGATTTTTCAACAAAGAATATTCCAGATGAGATTATTGATGTATTTATAAAACAAATTGTTGTTTGTAAGGATTGCTTTAAATGGAAATTGAATATTTTTCCGGACAAAGAATATGAAATAAAGGTTGACGGAAAAAAAGATAATTACACGATATCCCAAACAGAACAGACCTCAAAAAATGTGATACAGCACAGGCTGCTATCGCAGAGCAGGCAAAATAGACAAAGGTTCTAATTTAAAAGTCTATATATAAGATTTTGCAAGGGAAAGTATTTAGTACTTTCCCTTGTTTTTTATTGCCAATCTGCATTTCACTCCCTGAAAACGACATTTCGCGCCGAGAGTATAGATTGTAGGCACTATATGTTGTATAATTAGTACTAGAAATACAAGTATATGTGATATGAATAGAGATCGAAGCACAGATACGATGTAGGTACTAAGGTATGGAGAACACATTTATGATCATAAAAAAGAAGAACATCCGTACAATTGTGATAACCTGTGCACTGCTAGGTATCATAATATTCAGCATTCACAGCTACAATGTATATATGAGAGTTCAGAGAGGAAAAGCATTTGCAATGATTTTTATGGATCTTGATTTTTTCAAGCCGGTCAACGATACATATGGTCATCCGGTCGGAGATGAGGTCCTTTGTAATGTAGGAAAGCGTATTATAAACAGCATACGAACAGCCGATTATGCATTCCGTATTGGAGGCGATGAGTTTGCATGTATAATAGATGGAAATGCAGATGAAAAAAATTGCTTAGAGAGAATAGAGAGGCTTCAAAAAGTAATCTGCAATCCATATAACATACATGGTCATAAAATAAAAATCGGAGTAAGCTGTGGATATGCACTTTATCCGTCCGATGCTGACAAGGTTGAGAGCCTGCTAAAGATAGCAGACAGCCGGATGTATGCAGAGAAGGAAAAACATCATGCAGATAGAAGCTGATAGATAGAAGATAATAGGATAGAAGATTATCAATCAAAAAAGCTATGAGAGCCCGGTTAAAGGCTTTCATAGCTTTTATTTTTATGAGTGAGCACGAAGCTGTTCATCGACATATGTCTGGATATAATAATTATCCTCAGGCATTTGGCAGCCGACGATATATGTTCCGTCATTATTTGAGCAGCGGATTACATATCCATCCAATACTGAGTGGTCAGCAAGCGCAAAGTCCTCTATCGAGATAGTGACCTTCGCTCCTTTATGATCCACGAAATAAGGATCCTTTGTCAAAAATGCAAAGCCGTTTGCACTTATATTGTCAAGAGTTCCTTTGAATGTGGTGTCGGTTCCTTTAAGCTTGATAGTGCAATTGTTTGATAAATCCATGCGAGGATATTTCCTACGGTTCAAGATTTCAGGCTGTGTATTGACTGTTATCACAAGTTCATCTGTGATTGTGAGATCCTTCCAGCAGTACATTACATTGCCAACTGTAACATACAGATTGCAAGGTCTGGATGAGTCTACAGATAAGCCGCCTGATACAAGCTTAAGACTGTTTTCGTCAACAGCCTTTACTTCGCAATGGAACTCGTTGCCGGTCTGTACATCTGTCAGGATCACTTTGGCCTTCATACCCGGGCGGATATCATCAAGTCCCATAAATCCACCAACTCCGAGCTCGTGCATGAGAGATTGGATAACAGTCTCGATATTATTGATATTTGTTGCACTTTCATCATATTTACTGAGCATCTTGCGGCTTATCGCATCAGAAGCACCGATACATGAGGTCATGGTTTCTACGATGTCAGATACCTTTTCCATATTGTCGACAAGCTGCTGGTTAGATGCTTCAACCTCCTGCATTGCGGCATCGATTTCACGGATATGGCTTCCAAGCTTATGGGAATCCTTTGTGATCTTCTCTACATTTTCACCGGTCTGCATTACCTTTTCAAGAGTGAGCTGGATGAGACGGAGGGTTTCTTCAATGGATGAGGTCATCTTTCCGGAAATCTCGTCAAGCCGTGAGAGAGCCTCACTGATCTGACCGGATGAATTTCTCGTCTCAGTGCTTAGAGTGCGGATCTGTTCAGCGACAACAGCAAAGCCCTTACCTGCTTCGCCTGCACGCGCAGCCTCGATAGAAGCGTTAAGAGCGAGGAGGTTTGTCTGGTTTGAAATATTATCAATTGTTCCGGTTTCATTTTTAACCATCTCAAATTCATCTCTGAATGTAGTCAGGATGTTTTCAACTTCTGTAGAAAGCTCAGACATGGTTTTTGCTGTCTGGGCAAGACCTTCAAGGTCTTCAGAGCTGACCTTGGCATGCTTGCCTGATTCGGTTGTCAGGGAAACCATATCGTTTATCATGGCTGCAACATTCTCAACCTGTGAGCTTATATCGGTAGTCATTTCCTGGGAAGAAGCAGTGTGGGACTGAAGCTGCTTGTTATTTCCGGTAAGCTTATTCATTCCATCAACGACAACATCTGAGCCATGCTTGTTTTCAGAAGCAAGCTCACGGACCACGGTTATACCGTCCATTATAGTGTTGCAAGCGGTTTTAACCTGCTCAACTGTCGTGACAACGCGATTCAAATCAGACTTAATGCTCTCGGTGAGTGCAGCATCGGACTCAGTCAGGTGACGTACGGACATGATATAGCCTATGTAGCAAAGTAAAAGACATGCTATCTGAAGCTGATAGTTTTTGTGGTCTACAGCAGTGTTCTGACCCAGCACAAATATGTGAAATGCAATACTTGCTATAAGGCTTAGCATATTTGCAACGGCGCAGTAAATCATGAATTTTTCATCCTTAAATATTACAATAAGGCTGATTATCGGAAGTATGTAGGTGAATGCAATCGGTGAGGTTGTCGTACACAAAAGAAATACGTAAAAAATACCATATCCGATGACAAATGCAAGCCTGTAATGATCATTATCCTTCCCCTTCCTTTTTAGAAGTATGTCACCACACACGAAAGGCAGCCAGCATAAAATAACAAAAATGATATAATTGCTGACAGAATAAGCGCCATTTGCTGTGTCGGTACCATAATTTGCGGTCAGCAATATAGCAAAAACAAGCCATAATCTGCGAGCCTTGATATTCGCCTTTGCTTTAAAAATTTTTTCATCGTAACCCATATGAATTCTCCTGATTTGAAATAATATAGCTCTATTTTACTATCATAGTATTATAATTACAAGGCATACTTAAGAATTTGAATGTATTTTGAATGTATAATTATGGTATTGTTTCTAAGTCTAAACTTTAATTGTTTTTTGCCTGTCAATCCGCTATACTAAAATTAACTATATACTTACAGGAGGGCATAAAGCATGAACATACTTCTGATTAACGGAAGTCCAAAAGGCAAACGAAGCAATTCGTTAAGGCTTGCAAACAGCTTTATAGAAGGCTTCAAAGAAGGATATAAGAGCAAAAATGAAGCTATATCCATTGATGAAATGCATGTAGCCTCAATGAATGTAGGAGCGTGTAAGGGCTGTTTTGCATGCTGGCAGAAGACACCGGGGGTGTGCTGCATAAATGACGATATGCAGACTGTTATTGGGAAAATGCTTAAAGCGGATATTGTTGTGTGGTCGTTTCCTCTGTACTATTTTAGTGTGCCGGGAATACTAAAGAACGTGATTGACAGGCAGCTTCCCATGAGCCTGCCGTTTATGAGTACAAAGGATGACGGATATGGAAGCGGCAGCCATGATTGCAGATATGATATGGAAGGCAAAAGGCATGTGCTAATCTCTACCTGTGGCTTTTATTCTGCAGAGGGAAATTATGACAGTGTACTTCGGATGTTTGACCATTTTCTTGGAAAAGGGCATTATATAACCATATTTTGTGGTCAGGGTGAGCTGTTTCATGTAAAAGAGCTGTCAAAGAGGACTGACGAATATCTGGCTACGGTAAAAAGTGCCGGGGCAGAATATGCCATCACAGGAAAAATATCTGAAAAAACAGAAGCGGCGCTCCATACTCTTTTATATCCAAGGGAGGTATTTGAAAATATGGCGGATGCCAGCTGGGGAATCAGCAGGACAACAGGACAAAAGGAAGCGGATGACCTTGTTTTCACCAGACAGATGGCTGCATTATACAATAAGGATACCTATGACGGAAAGGAACGCGTGCTTGAGATATGCTATACCGATTTGAAGCATACATACCAAATAAAGCTTGATGATAAAGGTAGTGAGGTGCTTACTGACCAAAGCCTTGCCGTGACTACACGCATAGATACGCCTTTTACAGTATGGTCGGCTATTTCCCGAGGCGAGATAGGTGGCGCAGAGGCATTGGGAAAGCAGATGTATACGGTGACAGGTGATTTTTCCTTGATGGTAAACTGGGATAAATTTTTTGGAAGTACATCGGCAGTTAAAGAGGCAGAAAAAACATCACAAGGTGTGGAGGTGCAGAAAAATCCATCCATGATGACAATGCTCATACCATGGATTACGTTTTGGATAGCAGTTTCTGTTAATACAGAAAAAGGGTCTGTGATTGCTCTTTTGGTGGCAGCCGCTATGCCTTTTATTATGAGAAAACATAAATTTGTAATATGGGATCAGCTCTCAATTGTGGCTGTTGCTATACTTTCTGCGATTGCAAGCCTGACAGGAGCAGGTGACATATCAACAGATATCGGATATCTGGTGTTTGGGCTGTTCTGGCTGGTTTCATGCCTGACAAAGGAGCCTTTATGCGCAACATATGTGAAATACAATTATGGCGGTGAAGCCGCACATAAAAATCCTCTCTTTATGAAGACGAATTATATACTTGCGGCGGCATGGGGAGTATTATACGTGTTGACAGCAGTGTGGACATTTCTGCTGAAAAAGGCAGGTGTTGGAGCTACACTTATTGTCGTAAACAATCTGATGCCTGTATTGATGGGCATATTTACCGGATGGTTTGAAAAATGGTATCCTGCAAGGCTCGCAAGAGGCTCAAAAAAGCAGTAATTCGTAAGATTTTTTTAATGTTTTATGTATTCTATTTACTTTAGGTGGATAGAAGAGTACTCTTTAGAAAACGTACTCATAGTAGTGCTTATAAATAAAGAAAGAGGTATATCATAATGAAGAAAAAACTCATTACAATTGTAATAGGAGCTATGCTTTGCGCCGGCTTGTTTGCAGGCTGCGGACAGAGCGATACAAAGCAGGATAAGGCAGCAGGCACCGAAAGTGCAAAGCAGGCTGATACCAAGGATGAAGGTGAAAAGGGCTCACAGGAAGAGAAGGAGCTTACAGGAACAATCGATGATATAAAGGACTTCATGTTTGTAGTGACTGATGATAAGGATACACCATACAGCTTTACCTTCGATGAGAAGCCTGACGGACTCGAGAGTGTCGCAAGCGGAGATAAGGTGACTGTTAAGTATACAGGTACTATTTCAGAGGTAGATCCGTTTGAGGGGAAGATAATATCTGTTGAGAAGGCAGAATAAACTGCCACAATCTTAGATTGTATTTTGAATGTTAATCCGCTATACTATAGCTAAGTATAGCGGATTATTTTTGTGGAGGCTTTTATGGCAAATACTTTGAAGTTACCGGTTGGAATTGATGATTTTAGAAAATTGCGGGAATCGCATTTTTATTATGTGGTTAAAACAAGACTTATTGAGCAGCTTTTATTAAACTGGAGTGAAGTGACACTTTTTACACGTCCGCGCCGCTTTGGAAAAACTCTTAATATGAGCATGCTTAAGAGTTTTTTTGACATTGGCACAGATAAAGCTTTATTTGATGGCTTATATATTTCAGATAATAAAGAGCTGTGTGATGAGTACATGGGAAAGTATCCGGTCATTTTTCTTTCACTCAAGGGTGTGGAGGGATTAACATATGAAGAAGCCTTTGAAGCATTTGTCAGGATTATGGGAAAAGAAGTAAACAGAGTTTCGTTTCTGGCTGACAGTGATAAGCTAACACAGATTGAGCGGGAACAATATAAGGGGCTTACAATTATGAAAAATGGCAGGCTTGCTTTTGACAAGGAAAAGCTCATATCTTCATTACAGCTTCTTTCGCAGCTATTGTATAAGCACTATGGAAAAAAGGTAGTTATTCTCATAGATGAGTATGATGTACCGCTCGATAAAGCCTTTCAGAATGGTTATTATAATGAAATGGTTTCGCTTATCAGAGGGCTTTTCGGGCAGGCACTAAAGACTAATGAATTTTTACAGTTCGCGGTGCTGACAGGGTGTCTTCGCATATCAAAGGAAAGTATATTTACGGGGCTCAACAATTTCAAGGTAATGTCGATTACAGATTCGCGTTTTGATGAGCAGTTTGGATTTACCGATAGTGAGGTAAAGAAGCTTTTGTCTGATTATGGAATGGATTCGCACTTTGACGAGGTGAAGGAATGGTATGACGGATATCACTTCGGCAGGGCAGATGTCTACTGTCCATGGGATGTGATTAATCATGCGGATCATCTGCGTGACGACAGTGATGCAAAGCCACAGACATATTGGATAAACAGCAGTGGAAACAGCTTGGTGAGGCGTCTTATCAACAGGGCTGATTCATCGACAAAGGATGAGATTGAGCGCCTGATTGCAGGTGAGGCGATTGAAAAGGTGATTCGCCAGGATCTGACCTATGATGAGATTGAGAACAGCATTGACAATATATGGAGTGTGCTTTTTACTACAGGCTACCTTACCAAAATCGGGGAAGCAAAGCTTCCTGATAACGAAAGCTACGCCTACATGCTTGTTATACCCAACAAAGAAGTACGTGAGGTATTTGTACTTCAGATTCAGGAATGGTTCAAGGCGGTTGTTGCAAATGACAATGATACTATGAAGCTTTTATCAAAGGCAATTTTAGATAAAGACGAGGCGATTCTTGCGAGGCAGCTAAATATCGTGATGGGGCGCATGATAAGTATACTTGATACAAAGGCACCTGATGATATGAAGGAAAACTTTTATCATGGTCTGCTTCTTGGTTTACTTAGAGGAAGCAATCCGGACTGGCTCATCAAGTACAATCGTGAGTCGGGAGATGGCTTTAGTGACATACTTATAAAGCCGGAAAATCCTGATTTAGGCATTGTTATCGAGGTAAAGTATGCTAAGGAGTTTAAGGGGCTTGACGCAGCTTGTGATGCTGCGATGGCTCAGATAAAGCAGAAGAGATATGATGAGACTCTCCGAGATGAGGGCAGATGTGATATTCTAGCTTACGGCATTGCTTTTTGCAGGAAGAGATGTAAGGTAGCAGGAGAGAAGCTGTAGGCTTTAAATAATTAGTATATGAATGTTTATAAAAGGGAGGTATTTATTAATGAATGAATCAAATAAAGTATCACGAGCTATTTACGTAGTTCCTGTGATATATGTGCTTGGAATGTACATGATGCCGGTTTTATTTTGGATGGTATGCACTATGCAGGAATCAACAGACAGCTTTGATGCAGGCTGGATAATGGTCATGCCGATTGTTTTGGGACTGGTTAATCTGGCTGTGGTGCTTATCCTTGGGAAAAGAATAAGCAGAGTACAGCTTCTCATTTGCACAAGGATTATAAAATATGCGTTAATACCGTTTTATGTAGTAGGTGGGTTTTGCATCATAGTGGCACTTCTTTTAATGTTTACACCGGTTGTTATCATGATATTTGTAGGACCGACTGTTGCAATTGTGCTATCAGTTATTGGCTGGCTGGGGCTGTTAGGTGCAGCACCTTTTGCAATTGCCTATATTGTAAGGGCATGCAGCGAGGGAGTACAAGGAAAGGTACTGTCTGTATTTGCAGGCATATTCCAGTTCTTTTTTACTCTGGATGTGATTTTTGTGATCGTACTGGCGGTGAAGGATAGAAGCTTTGTGAAAGCGCAAAAGGGATATGGAATGATTCAATAATTGAAGCGTTATAAGGCAATATAAAAGAGCTCTTTGCGAGCTCTTTTATATGTACAACATGTAATTGTGGATGATTACTGTAAGAGTGAGAGAACACCCTGGTTAGACTGATTAGCCTGTGCAAGCATAGACTGTCCAGCCTGAGCAAGAATGTTGTTCTTGCTGTAGTTAACCATCTCTTCAGCCATATCTGTATCACGGATACGAGACTCAGCTGATGTGGTATTCTCAACAACGTTGTCGAGGTTGTTGATTGTGTGCTCAAGTCTGTTCTGAACAGCACCAAGAGATGAACGCTGCTCAGATACTGTTTGAATAGCGGAAGAAATTGTGTCAATTGCAGAGGTAGCAGATTTTTCACCATCTACCTTCAATCCTTTAATTCCTAAGCTATCAGAACTCATAGATTTTATTGTAACAGAGATTTTATTCTCGTTAGTAGAATCGGCTCCTACATGTAAATTAAAAGAAAGAGGGCTTGCAATTCCATCCTTTGAGAATGATGCTTTGTTATCTGTAGCGATAGTAGCTTTGACTTTAACTACATCACCTAATTTATAATTAGAAAGATTTGCCTTAGATGCATCAACACCAACATTTGCATCTCTGTCAGTATCATTAATTGTTTTAGATACAGTAGTTGTTCCGTCCTTTGCAGCAGTAAGACCATATTTTGTTTTGAAATCAGCTGCAGTAAGAGTTTCTTTTGTGCCGTCATTTAATGTGACTTCAACATTCTTTTGTGTATCTTTTACTGTGATTGATGTGATATTACCAGCATCTGGCTTTGTAGTATTTCCAGTAACAATAGTTGTATCTCCATAACCTAATGCCACTGTACCGAGTTTAACTTCCTCACCAGATTTTAATGATAAGTCAGCACCGTCAGCAGTTATTTTAATTCCATTATACTCACCTACTGAAGAGCCATCCGTATATGTATACGAATTACCATTATTACCAGTAGCTCCTTTTAAAAGATATGTTTCATTAAACTTTGTAGTTTCTGATACACGATCAATTTCAGTAGATAACTGGTCTACTTCAGCCTGAATAGCTTTTCTGTCTGTTTCTGAGTTTGTGCCGTTAGCTGACTGAACTGCAAGCTCGTTCATACGCTGGAGCATTGAGTGAACCTCTGTGAGGGCACCTTCGGCTGTCTGTACTGCAGACACACCATCCTGAGCATTTGTTGAAGCTCTGTCAAGTCCCTTAATCTGCTTTCTCATCTTCTCAGAAATTGTAAGTCCGGCTGCATCATCTGCTGCACGGTTAATTCTGTAACCTGATGAAAGCTTCTCTGTGCTCTTTGACTGTGCGCTTGTTGTTACGTTAAGCATTCTGTTGGCATTTGCTGCCTGCATGTTGTGTTGTACTACCATAATATGTACCTCCATGTATTGTTATTTTGTTCCGGATAAAATCCATTTTATCCGGCATGTTATGAAATTTTTATCATGAGCATGTGCCTAGGTTCACATGTCCACGTATGGTGAAACACAATGGATAATGTGTTTCATTCCGTTTACACCATATATTTCGGCACAGATTTAAAATGCTTAACCCCTTTTTAGAAATTTTGTACTATTTTTTTTTATTTATTTCTGTTTTCTTTTAAAACTAAGTGAAAATCCAGTGTTTTCGGTCATTTAGCTGTTGTTAAAGATTTTTAATATCGCCCAATCTAGCCAAATTGTAATGTATTTTTGTCGTAATATTGAACAAAAAACATAGTATTTTACACAAAGGAGATTGCAATGAATAAATCACAACCCATTAAAAACAAAGAGAAGCTTGATAGATTCAAAAATTTCTATATTGAGGAAGAATATAATCCCAGAAACTATATGTTTATATCATTAGGACTAAATACTGCTCTTCGAGTGTCGGATTTGTTGAAATTCACATGGAATGATGTCTACAATTTTGATAATGGCTGTTTTCGCACTCATGTTAAATTGACCGAGCAAAAGACAACCAAGCAATCTGTTATTTTTCTGAATTCAAGGATAATCAATTCTCTTAGCTGGTACAAATCAAAGGCGCCAATCCAATTTTTACCTGACACATTTTTGTTCTCAAATGCAAATAATCAGCATATATCACGTTCAACAGCATATCGAATTGTGCATAATGCAGCTGTTTCATGTGAAATTGAGGGTGTAATCAGTCCACACTCACTGCGCAAAACCTTTGGCTACTATGCTTGGAAGCAAGGCACATCACCGGTTCTTTTGATGGACATTTATCAGCACTCGTCATTTGAAATCACAAAACGATACCTGGGAATTGAGCAGGATAAACGCGATTCTGTGTTTAGGGACGTTGTTATCTAATGGATGAAACACATTATCCATTGTGTTTCACCATATGTGGACATGTGAACCTAGGCACATGCTCATAGTGAAAATTTCATAACATGCCGGATAAAATGGATTTTATCCGGAACAAAATAACAAT
>ENA-OROX01001555-OROX01001555.1-human-gut-metagenome-genome-assembly--contig:-NODE-1555-length-18429-cov-3.744367_pt1 | contig 18429 bp, 13 predicted proteins | sample MGYA00242133_ERZ509058 | MGnify/ENA primary metagenome ERZ509058 (study PRJEB26280, sample SAMEA2338751) | human gut metagenome | biome: human gut; feature: human-associated habitat; material: faeces...
TTCGTCCCAATTGTGGAAAAAGGTTTAGGATGGAAGAATAACTCTTCATCTTAAACCTTTTTTTCTGTTTCAGCAAGTTGAAAATATTGCCTCCGCTTTTATCGGAAGACCAGGGAGGGGTATTTCGTTTTTTACTTCCTTTGAGAAAATAAAAAAGCGTCCCGTTTTCCGAGACGCTTTTTAGTTTCAGTAAAACTGATTATTTCACAGTTGCCATATGAGCGATCAATTCCAATACTTTGTTTGAATACCCCCATTCGTTGTCATACCAGGAAACAAGTTTCACAAAGCTCTTGTTCAAAGCAATACCTGCTTTTGCATCGAAGATAGAAGTACGGGCATCTCCTAAGAAATCAGAAGAAACGACATCTTCGTCGGTGTATCCCAGGATACCTTTCATTTCGCCTTCTGAAGCTTCTTTGATAGCAGCTTTGATTTCATCGTAAGAAGCTTCTTTAGCTAAACGGAAAGTCACGTCTACTACAGAAACGTCCAGAGTCGGAACACGGAATGACATACCGGTCAATTTTCCGTTCAGTTCGGGAATAACTTTACCTACAGCTTTAGCAGCACCGGTAGAAGAAGGGATAATATTACCTGCAGCAGCACGGCCACCTCTCCAGTCTTTCATGGAAGGACCGTCGACAGTTTTCTGAGTAGCGGTAGTTGAGTGTACTGTGGTCATCAAACCTTCGATAACACCGAATTTATCGTTGATTACTTTGGTCAGCGGAGCCAGACAGTTGGTTGTACAAGAAGCGTTTGAAACGATCGTTTCGCCGGCATATTTCTTGTTGTTGACACCCATAACGAACATCGGGGTATCGTCTTTGGAAGGTGCAGACATCACTACCCGTTTTGCACCGGCTTTGATGTGAGCTTCAGCTTTTTCTTTTGTCAGGAAAAGACCGGTTGATTCAACCACATACTCAGCGCCTACTTCATCCCATTTCAGGTTTGCAGGATCTTTTTCAGCAGTTACACGAATAGCCTGACCATTGACAACCAATTTACCGTCTTTTGCTTCTGCAGTTCCGTTGAAACGACCATGCATCGTGTCATATTTCAGCATGTATACCATGTAGTCTACATCGATCAGGTCATTGATTCCTACGATTTCGATATCGTTACGAGTCATAGCTGCGCGGAAAACCAAACGGCCGATACGACCGAATCCGTTGATACCAACTTTAATCTTTGCCATTTTTATTGTTTTTAAGTGTTATAAAATTATCATTTCCTTTCAAAAGTACGGAAAAAATTCCTGATATGGTTCAGTAAATATCGAAAAAAAATGAAAAAAACAACTCAAACGATTTCAATTTTCAGTTGGAAACGCATTATCCTGAAAGGATTTACGAATAAGTGTAATGTTGGGACAGAATACCTGATTAGCGAGTTCGTTGTGAACTCTGATTGGCGAACTTTCGGTTCTGACCGATGAATGGGGACAGGAATCTCAGCTGGGCCGATCAGTGTGGCGCTAATCAGGATTTGAAAGGAATACTAATTGCAGTAAGTCAAATGTTTTACCTTGGGGATTTCTTTTACAGTAGCCATATGTGCGATCAGGTCTAACATTTTATTGGAATATCCCCACTCATTGTCATACCAGGCAATCAGTTTTACAAATTTATTATTAAGGGCGATCCCTGCTTTTGCATCGAATATACAGGTTCGGGCATCTCCTATGAAATCGGAAGAAACGACTTCTTCTTCTGTATAACCTAAAATTCCTTTCAGTTCTCCTTCGGAGGCCTCTCTTACTGCCGCTTTGATCTCCTCATAGGTCGTCTCTTGGGCTAAACGGAAGGTCACATCTACGACAGATATATCCAATGTCGGAATCCGGAAAGACATACCTGTCAGTTTGCCGTTCAATTCAGGGATGATTTTGCCGACAGCTTTTGCTGCTCCCGTTGTGGAAGGGATTATGTTGCCGGCTGAGGCACGTCCTAACCGCCAATCTTTTTTCGAGTGAGCATCGACCGTACGCTGACTGGCTGTCGTAGCATGTACGGTAGTCATCAATCCTTCTACGATACCGAAATGTTCATGGATGACCTTGGTCAATGGGGCCAGACAATTGGTTGTACAGGAAGCACTGGAAACGATTGCGTTGCCGTCGTAAGTTTGATGGTTTACCCCCATAACGAACAAAGGTGTATCGTCTTTAGCGGGTGCCGACATAACGACACGTTTTGCACCGGCACGAAGGTGAGCTTCCGCTTTTTCACGGGTAAGGTAGTGACCTGTTGCTTCGACGACATAATCTACTCCGGCTTCTCCCCACTTCAAACCTTCCGGTTCGCGGCTGGAAGTTACGAGAATGTGGCGTCCATTGACATACAATTCACTGTCTTTGATCTCGATCGTTCCGTTGAAACGCCCGTGTACGGTGTCGTATTTCAGTGTATATACCAAATAATCCAATTCGCTCGGATCGTTGATTGCCACGATTTCAATATCGTTTCTGGTCATTGCTGCGCGGAATACCAAACGGCCGATACGGCCAAATCCATTGATACCCACTTTAATTTTTGTCATTTTTTTCTTTTAGTTTAAAATTGGTTATTTATTTAGTGTAAAAAAATCAAAATACGAGCTCCACGGACTGTAAAACAGTCCGTTTTTTATTTACTCAAACGTTTGCGTTAGGATGGATAAAAAAAAGCACTATCTGTCAGCCGACTATAAGCCGGACATTTACGATCGATAGCGCATGAAGATAAAAGGCTCAGCAAAAATAAACTGAAAATAAAACCGATAATTACTTTTTTCATTTTCATGATAATAATCTTAAGTTGCTATCTAATAATGCTTTCAAGATTCAGAATTATTATTTATGCACTTCGTTTTAATAGGGCTCCTAAAAATTGATGAAACAAACAAACCTCTCGTTCCGATGGATTACCTAAAAACTTTAACGTGTGCAAATGTATAATAAAATTTTGAATCCCAAAAATTAGTAGGAAAGATTATTCAGAGCGGCTGAATCTTATTCGAACATCTCGCTTGTAGACAAGGAATTATTACAAAATGGAGGGAGAAAAAATAAAAATGTAAGTTTTTTTTGATTTTTTCTTTGAAAAAATTTGTGCAAACGTTTTAAATACCTATCTTTGTCGCGAGATATAGAAATTATATTGCTTTATAAGTGTAGTAAATTTATTGTTAGTGTGTTTAAAAAGAGGCTGTGAAGCCTCTTTTTATTTTATGATCAAATTTTATATTTTGTTATAAAATGCTGACTTGTATTATGTTACTGGTAAATGAGGTGATTTTGAATCGGTCGTCCGGGCGATTTCCGATAATCCAGGCTATTTTTTCATCCGAAAGCAATAATAAACATTCCTGTTTTTGCTTGCTGCTGAATTTTTGATCTCTGAAAAAATCGCTGAGTTTTTTCTTGCTTTTTTTCATCCCGATCGGACAAAAATAGTCTCCGGCTTGCCAATTACGGATAAGCAGGGGAAATTGGAGTTTGTCGGCATCCAGACAAGCGATATCGGATTGCTGTGGGATCACAAACTCTTCTGTACGGGGGAAGAGCGTAAATTCGACTTTTAGTTTTCCGATCGTATAAATACCTGTTGTTGGAATTGAAACGATTGTCCGGCTGCATTTGCTGTTGTCGTAAAGCCGCCAGAATATTCTGCCTCTTTCCAGGGTATGATGGCCGGCGATGAATTGTTTGCCGGGGATAGCTGTATGCGTATTCAGAATGTCACGGATCTGGACTTTGTTAAAACCGAAAGGTTTCAAGGTTTCATATAAAAAAGTATAAGGGGCGGGTGTGGCCAGCGTTTTGGAAATATGAATCAATAATTCGTCTTCCTCGCAATCCAGAATTTCTTCCTGAAACCGATGAATGCCGTATTGAAAGATTTCTTCTGTTTCTTTCAGGGTTTCGCAATTTTCGGTCATGGTATCCAGAAACGAAGGATTGATTTCTTTGAGGACCGGGATGATCTGGTGGCGTATTTTATTACGCACATAATCCAGTGAATTATTGGTGGAATCGGTCCGAAACCCCAATTGGTGGTCTTCTATGTATTTCAGTATATCTGTCCGAGAACATGGGAGCAGAGGACGAAGGATGTCTCCGTTGATGGATTTTATACCGGTTAGCCCTTTTATACCTGTTCCCCGGCAGAGATTGATCAAAACGGTTTCGGCAACATCGTCGGCATGATGGGCGACGACAATGTAATCCATCTTTTTCTTTTCTTTCATTTCCCGAAACCAGGTGTAACGGAGTTCGCGGGCTGCCATTTCTACACTAAGTCCGTTTTCGCGGGCATACTTCAGGGTATCGAATTTTTTGACGCTGTGAGCGATGCCGTAACTATCACAGAAACGTTTGACAAATTGTTCGTCCATGTCCGATTCTTTACCCCTTAACGAAAAATTGCAATGCAAAACCAACATCTTCAGATTCAGGTATTTGAATGCATGTAACATGCATATGGAGTCGGCTCCGCCGCTGACGGCCAATATAAATCCTGCATCCCGGGAGATGTGATGTTGTTGAAGAAAATTTTTAATCGTTTCCTGGATCATAATATGAATAAGGTAAAAAGCTATAAGCCGGATGATCAGATTTCACTGAGCTCTAACCATCTCATTTCTTTTTCGTCTAAGATAGCGATTATTTCAGCAATACGGTTGGATTGCGCTACTAGTTCTTCGGGGGACAGGCTTCCGGAATTTAATGCGGTTTCGATGATTGTTTTCTCTGTGTTCAATTGTTCCATGTCTGTTTCGAGCTGTTGCATTTCCTGGCGTTCTTTAAAGCTCAGTTTGCGTTTTTTCTCTACAGAATTATTCGGAGTGGATTGGGGCTGCTCTGTTTTTTTCTTTTCTTTTTCAATTTTCTCCAGTTGTTCTTTTTCTTCTTCTTTTTTATTCTTATAAACGGTATAATTACCGGGGAAATCTTTAACGATTCCGTTCCCTTCGAAAGCAAAAATCCGGTCGACCACTTTATCGGTGAAAAAACGGTCGTGGGATACGATCAACAGACAACCTTTGAAGCCTTTCAGATACTCTTCCAGTACATTCAACGTGATGATATCCAGATCATTGGTTGGCTCGTCCAGGATCAGGAAATTCGGATTGCCCATCAATACGGTAAGCAAATACAATCTTCTTCTTTCCCCTCCGCTCAACTTTTCGACCAGGGAATATTGCTGTTTGTCGGTGAACATGAAATATTCCAGGAATTGAGAAGCGGACATAATTCGCCCGTTGCCCAGATCGATGCGTTCGGCAATGTTTTTTACGATATCGATCACCCGGTCCGTTTCATTGAAAGCGATACCGGATTGTTTGTAGTAGCCGTAAACCACGGTTTCGCCGATCGAAATCGATCCGCTGTCCGGTTGCAGATTTTGGGTAATAATATTCAGGAACGTAGATTTGCCCACTCCGTTTTTCCCGACAATACCGATTTTTTCTCCCCTGACGAATTTATAAGAGAAATCGCGGAGTATACAATGCCCGTCGAAGCTTTTAGATACATGGTCGAGTTCCAGGATTTTTTTACCCAGTCGTTTACCCTGGATGTCCAGTTCCAATTTTTTCTCTGTCGTATTCTGAGAGGCTGTTTCTTTGAGTTTGTAAAAGTTGTCTATCCGGTATTGTGCTTTATGACTACGGGCCTGAGGCATCCGGCGCATCCATTCCTGTTCGGTACGTAACAGGTTACGGGCCTTGTCGATGGCGGCATTGCGGTTTTCGATCCGTTCCTCTCTTTTTTCCAGGTAGTAAGCATAGTTACCCGAATAAGAAAACAGACCGAATTTGTCGATTTCGATAATCTGATTGCATACCCGGTCCAGAAAATACCGGTCGTGAGTGACCATCAACAGGGTGGCATTCGATTTACCCAGGTATTCCTCGAGCCATTCGGTCATTTCGATGTCCAGGTGGTTGGTCGGTTCGTCCAGGATTAAGAAATCCGGATTACTGATCAATACTTTGGCCAGGCCGACTCTTTTTTTCTGTCCTCCCGAAAGCTGGCCGATTTTTTTGTCATAAGTATCGATTTTCAGTTCCGAGAGGATTTGCTTGATCGTTGTGTCGTAATCCCAGGCCGAATGGATATCCATTTCGGGAATCAGTTTTTCTAAAGCTTCGGTATGGTTGTGCGCAACTGCTTCTTCATAAGCTTTAATCAGCTTCAACACAGGAGAATCCGAGTGGAATACTTCTTCGAATACAGAATTTTCGGGATCTAAAGCCGGATCCTGGTCCAGGATACCCACTGTGATATCGTTTCTGAAAATTACCGTCCCGCTCTCCGAGGTATCTTTTCCGGCAATAATCCGCAAAAGCGTGGATTTACCCATTCCGTTTTTGGCGATCAAGGCTACTTTTTGTCCTTTACCGATCCCGAAAGATATATTTTCGAATAACAGTTGCTCGCCGAACCGTTTGCTGAGATTATCTACTTGTAAATAACTGATCATAATTTTATGTGTAATGCGGGACAAAGATAAGAAATTAATGACTACTCAGGTATTTTTTCCGTTCTTCTTCCGGGAAGTGCTCGATGGCATAGCGGAGCATGGTGCGGGGCATCCGGCTGGAACGGGAAGATAAAAAGTCTTTCAATACCTGACGGTCTTTTTTGCCGGTTTCACGGAGCAACCAGCCGACGGCTTTGTGGATCAGATCGTGGGGGTGGTTCAGAAGCAGGTCCGAAATAGCCAGACAGTCCCGGAAATCTCCTTGCCGGACAAAATGCATACAGCTGACTATAGCTATCCGCTGTTCCCACATATTGGACGAGTGGGCTAAAACATACAATATCCCGCGGTCTTTATCTGTCAACCATACTCCCAAAAGCTTGTAGCAGGTGAGGTCTACCAAATCCCAATTATTGATGTTTCGGGTTTGTGAAAGGTAGAAATCGACGCAGGTTTGCCGGAAAGCTTCGTCTTTGTTTTTAGTAAATTGGTCTACCAGGATAAGCAAGCCGGTTAGCCGGATTTCATGGTAGGGAGAAGAGATCAACTCGGCTAAGACCGGAGGTGTTGCTTTACGGTATTTCAGTGCTATGCTTCTTTGTTCGGGAACGGTGATTCCCAGGAAAAGATCTCCTTCTCCGTATTGACCTTTCCCGGTTTTGAAAAAACGGGAAAGGTGTGCGGCTTTATCCGGATTACCGAGGGCATTTAATTCGGCTATGATGTCTTGTGCCGTCGGAGTGGCATGGGTTTCGGGCTTCATCAGTTCAGTTTTTTTCGCCACACCAGTTGCTCCAGCAATAAAGCCGATACAGCGATCAGGATAAACCAGCCGGTGAGGTATTTGTTATTATCTTGTAAAACAATCTCTTTTACTAATTCGCTATTGTGATCGAAGCAGGTTGTTTTAATATCTGGCACCTTGCTTCGGGGAAAATATTGGCTTAGTTCCTGTTCCTTACAAAATTCCATTTGTGATTCGGTACGGTCGTAGTTCCAGGCTAGTACATCGACCAGACGGCCTTCCTGGTATACTTCGAATAATCCTGCTTCTTGTATGGTCGTTGCGTTGGTGAGTTGCAGGTCGCCACTGAAATTTTTCCGCACCTCAGGGATAAATTCAAAGGTGTGGTTTTCGTTCCGGATTTGCAGGGGTTGGTTGGTCTGGATCGTTCGGGTATTCAGAAGTACGGGAGCGGTGGTATTCAGAAAGTAGGAGGTATGAAGACCGGTATTGACCTGAAAAGCCATGTTGACCAAAAGTGGTACGAACAAAGGATGAAATACCAGATCACTGTCGGTGGGCAGAAAGTTGAAAGCAGAAAGGTAAAGATTTCCTTTGCCGTAATGCCGGGATACCAATAGAGGTGCCGAGTGTTTATCCGATAATAAGATTTCGGTATGGGCGGGTAAAATAAGCCGGTAATACTGACGGATTTGAGGGAGTATTGTTTTAATATCCGGTTGTTCGAATGCATCCCGGAATAAGGCTGCCTGGGTTTCGATATGAGCGATTACGGTATTGGTATCCCGTTTGTCGTAGCGGGGAGCTTGTATTTTTTGTAAGAATTTATTCTGAACTTCGGGAGAGGAAGAGGCCGGAAGAACCAATAGATTGCCTCCGTTCATCAGATAGTCTTCCCACATGCTTTCCAGACCCGTAGAACTGTCGGTCAGACCGTCCAGGATAATCAGGCTGTAGCGGGGAAGGTTTTGCCGGACTGCCTGGTTGACAGGAATGGAGGTAAAACTAAAATGGCTGGAATCCGAAAATAGTTTTCCAAAATAGGGATTTTCCTCCTGTTGCCATAAATACAGAATTTCGGTATTTTCACTGACCGGATAGGCAAAATAAAATGTATTGTCGAAAAGGACCGGAAAATCGGAGATTTCTACCGTTCCCTTATAAAAGTCTTCTGCTGTGTTCAGATAACTGATTTCAACCTTCTTTTCGCTATGGGCTTCGAGATCGGTTTGGATGATGCTGCGCTTTTTTCCGTTGATCGTCAGGGTGAGCGGAATATGGTGAAAATCCCTGTCTGAAGTGTTGACCAGGGTGATATATACTGTTTCGGATTGATTTTGTTTATGGAAGGCTTGCCCGAAGTTCACTTCTTTGATATAGAGATTACTTCGGTTTTCAGGTTTCATCATCAGAAAGACGGATTCCAGGGTAGAGTCGGTGATGATGTGTTGGAAATCACAGTTCTTTTTCTGGAAATCAGAAATCAGGAATAGCGTACCCGGCTGGTTTTCTCCCGATTCTTTTACTTCTTTATAGACTTGAGAAAGTGGTTTAGTGGCCGGGCTGATTTTAAGATTCCCGATAGCCTGGAGCATTTTTTCTTTATCCAATGTGACCGGAAGAACTTTATCATTGGTGAACAAGCTGAAACGGCTACCGGCGGGATAGGTATCGACGATGTCGAAAAGATGTTTTTTCGCTTCTTCGAAAAGACTTCCTTGCGAACCTGTATTGGTCATCGAGAAAGAATTGTCGGCGTAGATAAAAATCCGGGGAGTGGTCGTTGCGGGCAAAGCTTTTCCTTCCGGGTTGAGATAGGGGGTAGCAAAAGCGATGACGATACAGCTTAAAGCTAATAGACGCAGAAACAACAACACTAAATTTTTTAAACGTGAACTGTTTTTCTTTTGCTTTTGTAAAGCTTCCAGAAAGTTGAAGTTGCTGAAATAGACTTTTTTATATCGCTTTAAACTGAACAAATGTAATAGAACAGGTATAACCAATAACAGTAATCCGTATAGAAATACCGGATGTAGAAATTGAATGACTGATAACATAAATACTCGATTTATCGATTAAATATACCTGATTGAGGGTACCGACTATTTGCGGGAGTAAAAGTAGCAATAATTTCTGTTTTTCGGGATAAGTTTATCCCGGAGAGTGAGGCGGTTTGTATATCTCTGACTGTCAGTTTGAAAAAATGAATTGTTAGTAAAAAAGCCGTTTTTGTTATTAAAAAGGTATTCAAAAATCAAAGAGATAATTTTTTTAATTGTACTTTTACGACAAATATCATAAAATGGGAATTTATGTCTAAGATCATTGCTATTGCAAATCAAAAAGGTGGTGTCGGAAAAACAACAACTTCAGTGAATCTTGCTGCCAGTCTGGCAGTTTTAGAGCAAAAAATTTTGTTGGTAGATGCAGATCCACAGGGAAATGCTTCGTCTGGATTGGGATATGACGTGCAAAAATTAGGAGATTCGACCATCTATGAATGTCTGGTCGACGGACTGGAAGCAGAAAAGGCAACATTGAAGACTGAGATCGACCGTTTAGCTTTATTACCTTCTAACATTAACCTGGTCGGAGCTGAAGTAGATATGATGAATCTGGAGGACCGTGAAAATATCATGAAGAAAGTGCTTGCACCGGTGAGGGATAAATACGATTATATTCTGATCGACTGTTCACCTTCTTTGGGACTGATTACCGTAAATTCACTGACAGCTGCCGACTCTGTGATTATTCCGGTGCAATGTGAGTATTTTGCTTTGGAAGGACTTGGAAAATTGTTGAGTACGATAAAACTGATTCAGAAACGGTTGAATACCGATCTGGAGATCGAGGGATTTGTGTTGACGATGTACGATGCCCGGTTGAGGTTGTCGAATCAGGTGGTTGAAGAGGTGAGAAAGAATTTTCAGGATATGGTGTTCAAGACATTGATCAACCGGAATACGAAACTGGCAGAAGCTCCCGGATTCGGACAGCCTGCTATCCTCTACGATGCAAATAGCCGTGGATCTGAAGACTATATGTTGTTGGCACAAGAGTTGATTAAAAGAAATTTGGAATAAAAGTAGATCTACATTAAAATAAATACAGAAGGAAGATTTTCGATTTACGATCGTATCCCTTTTTTATATCGAATCGTAAATTTATAATCAAAATGAAATAGAGTTATGGCAAAAAAAAATGTATTAGGACGGGGGCTGGGAGCCCTGATTGCTGATGCGGCTGAAGAACCGGTGACCAGAGAGATTGTCGTATCGGCCATACAAGAGTTGAATCTTGCCGATATCCGTCCCAATCCTTTTCAGCCGAGAACGGAGTTTGACGAGGAGGCTCTGAGTGAGTTGGCTGCCTCTATTAAAGCGATAGGAATTGTACAACCCATTACCGTGAGGGCTGTCGAAGAAGGGAAATATGAGATTATTGCCGGAGAAAGAAGATTCCGGGCTTCCAAATTAGCCGGCTTGTCGACTATTCCGGCTTATATTCGTAAAACAGAAGACGATAGTCTGCTGGAATTAGCTTTGATCGAGAATATTCAGCGTGAAGATCTGAATGCGATCGAGGTTGCCATCAGTTACCAGCGTTTGATAGATGAATGCAATCTCACTCAGGATGGCTTGAGTGAGAGAGTAGGGAAAAAAAGAGCTACTATTGCCAATTATCTTCGTTTATTGAAATTGCCTGCTCAGATTCAATTGGCTGTCCGGGATAAAAAAATTTCCATGGGACATGCACGGGCGATATTGGGAGTAGAGGACCCGGATACCCAGCTGATGATCTTCGAACAGATTCTGGAGTATGATTTCTCGGTGCGGAAAGTGGAAGAGATCGTCCGGGAATTGGTACATCCTCAGGTGGAAGAACCTGCAGAGGCTCCGGTCGTTGAAGATAAACCGAAGAAGAGTAACGAGATCGGAGATTATATCGAGTTGCAAAAACATCTGTCACGGCGTTTCGATACCAAGGTGGAACTGAAACGCAATGAAAGCGGGAAAGGAAAAATTATTATAGGCTTTAAGTCTGATGCAGAACTGGAAAAGATCATCGAGTTGTTGGATAAGATTGAATGAGAAAAATTGTTTGTTTGATAGTAGCTATTCTGGCAGGACTTAGTGTGAAAGCATTGAGTTTATCGCAAGATTCGGTGACTCAGCTAGTAACTGCCGACGATACGCTTAAAGCTTTTGAGAAGATCGTCCGGAAACCTCATTCTCCTCATAAAGCCACGATTATGGCTATGCTTCTTCCCGGATCGGGACAGATATACAACGGACAATGGTGGAAAGTGCCTATCCTGTACGGGGGTATGGCTGCCGATATTTATGGTATTGCCTGGAACCAGAAGCGTTTCAAGGAGTATCGGGATGCTTATGTCGAATGGGTGCAGTATCTGGATGCGAAAGCCAAAGATCCGGATACGCCTTATCCGCAAAATCCCGCGTGGGATAAAATTCCCAAAGCTTTCGATGTGGAGACCGATCCTTATTTGCAAACATCCCAGGGACAAACCTGGTTTAAAAATACGTTGAGTAACCGGAAAACTTCTTTTAAGCGGAACCGGGATTTGTGCTATATTGTGATGGCCGCTATTTATGCCATTAATATTATCGATGCCACGGTGTATGCGCATTTTTATGATTTTGAGATAGATGATAATCTGAGTTTTAATTTACAACCTACTTCTTCCTATAGTCCTGTTAGCGGAGGAAGTATCGGTTTGACTTTAACTTTTAATTTTTAACGCGAGATGATACGTTTTTTGTTTTTTGCTGTATCCTGTTTGCTATATCATGGTGTATGTGGGGTGAATGTGGTGTCTGAGGATAGTGTTGCTTCGGTAGAGCAAGATACTGTAATTGAAAATCAGATTATAACGGATTCTATTCCGGAATCTTTTCTGGAGAAATTGGATTATTATTATACGAGCTGGTATACAGGGAAACGGGATAGTACTTATTATGTCGATTCGCTTTGTATTGCAGAGAGTTGTAAAAATATTATTCCCTGTAACGATTCGGTTTATCTGTTGCGTTTGGATTCTTTACAATCTGCCGTTCCATTGTCGTTCAACGATATTGTCCGTACGTACATCGAACTGTATACGGTGAAAAAACGGTTGCAGGTAGCCAATATGTTAGGACGGAGTGAATATTATTTCCCCATTTTCGAAGAAGCGTTGGATGCAGAGTGTATGCCTTTGGAACTGAAATATTTGCCTGTAATCGAGAGTGCTTTAAATCCGAAAGCTTTATCCAGGGCAGGGGCCTGTGGATTGTGGCAATTCATGTACGGCACAGGGAAAATGTATAAGCTTGAAATCAATTCCTATGTCGACGAACGCCGTGATCCGGTAAAAGCAACTCAGGCGGCAGTTCGCTATCTGAACGATCTGTATGCTATTTATGAAGACTGGATTCTGGTGATAGCTGCTTATAACTGTGGGCCGGGGAATGTCAATAAAGCGATTCGTCGTTCCGGAGGAAAAAAGAATTATTGGGATATATACTATCATCTGCCTAGAGAGACCCGGGGATATGTGCCCGCTTTTATCGCTGCGAATTATGTATTCGCTTATTATAAAGAACATGGCATTTTCCCGATAGAATCAACCTTGCCGCCGATGTGTGACAGTATTATGGTGAACGATGCTTTGCATTTCGAGCAAATTGCGGCCAAGCTGGATTTTTCTGTTGAAGAATTGCGTGATTTGAACCCTCAGTACCGGGCCGACGTTATTCCTGCCGGTTTTGGAAAATCGTACGCTTTGAAGATGCCTTATAACCATATCGGTAGTTTTATCGATAATCAGGATTCTATTTTTGCTTGTAACCGCAGTAAATATTTTAACGATAGCGATCGGACCGCCGATCCTAAAAACCGGATTAAAGTGCATGCACAGGCTTTGGGACAGGACGGACGGGCCCGTTTGGTATATACTGTGAAAAGTGGTGATGTACCCGGAGCTATTGCTATGAAATTCAATGTCCGCTTGGCCGACCTGAAATACTGGAACAACCTCAATAAACGGATGACGATCCGGCCGGGGCAAAAATTGGTGGTGTATGTACCTGAGAAAAAAGCCAATCAATACAAGAATAAGGCTGCTTATACCGGTAAAGAAGATAACGTAGCCTCAGCCCCGAAAGTCGAAACGATCGATGGTGAGTTTGTATTGTATACCGTCCGGAAAGGAGAAAACCTTTGGTCTATCGCCAAGAAATATCCGGGAGTATCGAATAAGGATATTATGCGCTGGAACGGAATCTCTGAAAATCAGGTCAAAGACATTCGTCCGGGACAAAAGTTAAAGATAAAGATTTAGTTTAATTTTTTTCATTAAGAATAATATACAACTTTCAAATTAGGTATTAATTAAAAAACACCCAATTTTACAAATCCGGGTGTAAAATTGGGTGTTTTTTGTAAAATACTGATAATCAGTATTTGTTGTGGAGCAGCAGGGAATCGAACCCTGGTCCAAACACGGAATCCATATGCTTTCTACATGCTTAGTCGCTTATTGGTTTTCGACGATGGTCCGGAAAGTGACACCCAAGCCATCGCTTATCCTCTTAAATTTTCGCCTTTCGCCAAAGGTGGGCTAAGACTAACCTTAAATTGACTGCACCCCGTATGCCGACCGGAATAAGGTGGAACCACCGGCGGGATGTCCCGTCCCCGTTCCTTGAACAGGGATTAAGCCTTCAATCTTCTAAAGATTAGGCAGCGAGAGCGTAATTATTTTCGCCAACTAAAATTTTGTGTCCGGGATTTACGGGCCGTTTCACTGCTCCCGACATGCTTACATACCTATTCTTCATGCTGTCAAATCCAGGTCTGCCCCATGGTATGCGAGGACAAAGATAGGAAGAAACCCGGTAAATCATATCAAAAGAGACTTAAATTTATAATTTTTGGTAGTTATATACATATTTATACCTACAAACGTACATTTCATGTAAATATCTATATAAATACCAAAAATGAAATCGTGCAGATCCGGGAAGGTTCTGCACGATTTTTATTTTGAATGAGGGGTAAAATTATTCTCCGATCATAAAATGATGGTATCCCTTCATTTTTTGCCAACTGCCCCGGGTGAAATCGGGGACCTCGACGGGCATGCTGTTGTTTTCGATGGAGAGGCAGGTGAGTTCGCCCAGACAGGACCATTCGGCTGCGTCATAGACATCTTGATCGAGAGGGAGGCCGTGGCGTAAACAATATACCAACCGGTAATCCATGATGAAGTCCATGCCACCGTGTCCGCCGACTTTTTTGGCTTTTTCCTCCAGTTCTTTCTGAATGGGGTGTTTGTATTGCTCCATCAGCGCCTGTTTCACATCTGCCGGGACGAACGAGTGCATACTTAAATTTTCGTGATCGGGTACACCTTCGACCTGCTCCGGAGAACGGAATGTATAGCCTTCTACCGGATATTTGTTGGCGAAACCTTCGGTGCCGGTCAGTTGGTACATCCGGGAATAAGGCCGGGGATTCATGACGTCGTGCTGGATGTGCATGGTTTGGCCGTTTTCGGTCATAATCATCGTCATCGTATGGTCTCCGTTCTGAAAATCCTTACCGTCCCGTTTGTTGATCTTTTCTACCAGTTTCGGGCCGGTCAGGGCTTTGGTATCCATAGAAACGAGGTAGTTCATTTTATTTCCCCGGTGGATGTCGAGGAGTTGACAGGCAGGTCCCATGCCGTGGGTGGCATATACATCCCCCCGGTATTTTTCATTGAAATCCAGCCGCCAGTTGCCTTGATAGGCCGCCCAGAATTCTTCCAGGTTGTGGATATACGAACCTTCGACATGGAGGATATCACCGAACAATCCATGTTGGGCCATATTCAGGGTGGTAAGTTCGAAAAAGTCGTATACGCAGTTTTCCAGCATCATACAGTGCTTGCGGGTCTTTTCGGAAGTATTGATCAGTTGCCAGCATTCATCGAGATTCATGGCTGCGGGGACTTCGATGGCGACATGTTTACCGTGTTCCATGGCGTAAACGGCTATGGGAGTATGCAGCAACCACGGAGTGACGATATATACCAGATCGATATCGGGGCGTTCACAAAGTTGTTTCCAGCCTTCTTCTCCACTATAGGCGGCAGCCTGGGGACGATTGTTTTTGATGAGGATCTCCTGGGCTTTTTCTACCCGTTCGGGATAAAGGTCACAGAGGGCTTTGATGGCGGTACCTTCGATTTGGGTAAAACGATAGACGGCCCCCGGGCCGCGCATGCCTAATCCGATAAAACCGACCCGTACGGTGTCGAGGGGTGCACAGCGAAGGCCTATGACGTCTGTCTGACCGGCCGGACGTTCCGGAATAGCGGTGCGAATCAGATTGGGAGTCGTTTGATCCGAAGATTTAGGACATTGGCAACTGCTGATGCCCAGGATCAGAAAAGCGGTCAATAGGTAAGTGATTTTTTTCATATAATTACTGATTTGAGAGTTGATTAATCCAGGCGTTCATTTCTTCCAGATGACTGTCTATGCTGTGGAGATGGGTCAATTGAGCCAAGGTCCGTTGCAGGTTGTGTTCGGGATATTGGATTTTGTAGTATGTATCTCCGTTGAGGTAATCGGTCAGAAAACGGACGGTTTGCATATAGGTTAGAAGTTGTGCCCCATAGGGTAACAATTGTTTTTCGATAGGGGTAAGGAAGGCACTTGCCGTTTCGAGATAGCCCCGGGCAAATTCCCGGAATATTTCCATATCGAGACCTACCCGGTCCAATTCTTTATCGTCTTCTGCTCCTTTATTGGCAGCGGTACGGATAAAGTCACCGAAATCCGACAATACAAATCCAGGCATCGTTGTGTCGAGGTCGATCACACAGAGAAAACGGTCATCCTGATCGAACAGCATATTGTTGACTTTTGTATCGCAATGGGTAATGCGTTTAGGTAATTTTCCTTCGCGATGAAGCCGTTCAGCCCGGCACATTTCCTCAGAACGTCCGAGCAATTCATCCACGATCGGTTGCACTTTAGCCAGACGGGCCGCTTTGTCTCGAGCGATCGCTTCCCGGAACTGTCCGAGGCGGAATTCCATGTTGTGAAAGTCGGGAATGGTCGCTCCGATCGGTGGATTCGGAATGTCTGACAGAAAGTATTGAAATTCTCCGAAAGCTCTTCCGGTCTGATAGGCCAGGTCCGGTGTCACTTGTTCGAAAGTCTTCGATCCGGCGATATAAATAGTCAGCCGCCAGTAACTGTTGCCGTCGTAATAATAAAGCCTTTCATCTGTAGCAGGTACTAAAGTCAATGTCTTCCTGTCGATATCGTTTGCATTCCGTTGTTGCAAATGGTAACGGATACGGGAGGTAATGTAACGGATATTTTCCTGTAATAAAGGAACATCCGTGAAAATAGCCTGATTGATGCGTTGTAATACGTAATCCGGGGTATCGGGATATCGGGTTGTTACCAGGAAGGTATCGTTGATCAACCCCGATCCTAACGGTTTTATTTCTGCCACCTCTCCCGAAATGGCAAAATGTGAAGTGATTGCTTTTAAATCTGTCATGAAAATGGTGATAAAATGATCTGCTAAAATAGTCAATTTTCCGAAGAATTGGAATTTTGATTTCTGAATTAAATTTTCTGAATTTTTTTTGTTTGTGTTTCTCGCGGAAAGGGGTAATTTTGTGAGGGAGATGTATAGCATAACTCCTCACTACGTTCGTCAGATACCACCGGTCAATGAAAGAAAAAGGCAGACGACCGACAGAAGCGATCGCGTTCCCGGACACGAATACCGAAGACGAACAAATACCGAAATAATCCTGCCGTTTTTTAGTGACAACGGTTATGGAAATCAAATCTGATCACTGTAACCGTTGTCACTGAAAAAGATAGGACCTGAAAGTTGAAAATTACTCCGTAATTGTTGAAAAGGATGTGGATTTTCAACTTCAAAAGCCTTGATAAAAGATAGTATACACTTGTTTCGTCGGAGTTTTAATACCTTCAGAGAAATGGGTGGCTGTAATGGTTTCTACATAACCGGACATGTTGAAAGTATAACTGAATTCTGTTCTGCTGCCTTTTTTGTCGCTGATCGAAGCCAACAGATTTTGGCTGCGTTTCCCTAGCAAACCGACCATCGACAGGTAGTCCTCCTGATAAAGTTGATTAAGGTCCAGGTTGGCTTTATTATTTTCTTCCGTGGTGTACGTGAAGGTTTCCAGAGTAGCATATTCAGCGTCACTTGTGATTTTTTCCTGTGTTTCTACTCTGTTTTGATCCGACCATATATATTGGAACTGTTCCTGGTCGCTACCGATATTTTGTAAACGGAAATTTTTGTAACGATATACAATCGATATGGGCTCTTCATTACTCATCATGTCGAAGTAAGTTGCCTGATTTTCCCTGATATGGCCTTGTTCGTTCAGCATACATTCGCTGTAAAGTTTTTGAGTAACCTGATTGTTATTTTCATAAATATTCTGCTCATAAAATAAACGGTGATCTTCGGGCATATAATTTATATGAATATCCGACAGTATCGTTTCATTTTGAATTTCTTCACCTTCGATATTTTCTGTATAAATGCCTGTTTTTTCAATATACTGAATTTGGTCATCGTTGTAACCGAATCTGATTTCCAGCCAATTATTCCGGTTTTCTACTCCTTCTGTGATTTCTGTGATGGTAATGCGCTCCACCCAGGCTTCGAAGGGATCCGGTTCGTAAGATTCCGGGAAACTGCCGTCCTGCCGGACAGCTTCCTGATTGATTGTGATTGTTTCGGTTTGGCTTTGACAGTTTAGGTCGATTCGAACTGTCCGGGGATTTCCTGTCGTGTTTTCATCTAATAATATTTGCACGGTATGTTCCCCGGCTTCTTCTCCGGCAGAAGGGGTTACGGTAACCCAGGAGCGGGCTTCATCGTTTTGGATATAACTCTCCCACGAAGAGGTGGTGGTAAAAGTGATCTCGCAGGAGGGAGAGTCGGCATAAGCTGTCTGATTGAGTTGAGCAGGATCGGACAGGGTTATAAATTGATTGGAAGGATTGCCTCCGCCGCCTCCGTCGCCTTCGCCTTCATAATCGGTAATCACATTGGTATAACAGGCTGTCAGGCATACAGCAATAAACAACTGAATGAATAGTAATATCTTTTTGGTTCTGCAGGATTTAGTGTGAATTAACATGCCGATAATTGCGG
>ENA-OROX01001557-OROX01001557.1-human-gut-metagenome-genome-assembly--contig:-NODE-1557-length-18420-cov-4.569997_pt1 | contig 18420 bp, 9 predicted proteins | sample MGYA00242133_ERZ509058 | MGnify/ENA primary metagenome ERZ509058 (study PRJEB26280, sample SAMEA2338751) | human gut metagenome | biome: human gut; feature: human-associated habitat; material: faeces...
CTGCTCCTGCTATGCGGCGTGATGGCCATTACAGGCGTGATCCAGTACATTTATTACTCGGTGAATATGCAGGCCGGTGCCAACCGCTTCGTATTTACGCTGGGATTTACGGTTCTGCTGGCTGTACCTCTGATTTATCATCTGATGATGGGCGATGCCGCTCAGCTGACTCCCTTCAAGCTGATCCTGATGGCATATATCCCGGTAGCTTTCTTCTGGGTGCGTTTGGATCTCCTGCGCAAGGCCTATGCAGTCCGTGATGATGAGGAACTGCTCTGATTTCTGAATACCCGTTCTGACAACGCCCTTCTGCCCGGAGCACATGGACAGAGGGGCATTTTTCTGGAAAAGCGGCGTAAATCGCTGATGGATCAGGGAAAAATCAGACCGGATCTGTTTCAGGGCAAAAAAAGAGGCAATGTCAGGAAATTTTCAGCTTGACATTGCCTTTTTGGCGTTATATAATATTATACTGTATCAGAATGGACAGCTATGTCTTTTACGAGAAATAGTATACCACATAGCTTCCAAAAAATCAATATGTTATCGCAAAAACCACAGAAATTTCCCGAAAATTTTTGTGGTATTTGACCAACCGTAAATGGATGAATGGAGTGATTATGCCTATGGTGAATGTAAAACCTGTAAAACTGGGCAAAAATGTCCGGATGAGTTTTTCCAGGATAGGCGAAGTTCTCGAGATGCCCAATCTGATTGAAGTTCAGAAGAACTCCTATCAGTGGTTTCTTGACAAAGGACTGAAAGAGGTATTCGATGATATTTCCCCGATCGCAGATTACAATGGTCATCTGAGTCTGGAATTTGTGGATTTTACACTCTGCGAGGAAGATGCAAAATATACGATTGATGAGTGTAAAGAACGTGATGCAACTTATGCAGCACCTCTGAAAGTCAGAGTAAGGCTTTATAATAAGGAGACTGATGAGATTAACGAGCATGAGATCTTTATGGGAGATCTTCCGCTGATGACAAAGACAGGTACTTTTGTTATCAATGGTGCTGAGCGTGTTATCGTCAGCCAGCTTGTGCGTTCCCCGGGTATCTATTATGGAATCGCACATGATAAGTTCGGTAAGAAACTTTATTCAGCAACTGTTATCCCGAACCGTGGAGCATGGCTGGAATATGAGACTGATTCCAATGACGTTTTCTATGTACGTGTAGACCGTACAAGAAAAGTGCCGATCACAGTTCTGATCCGTGCACTTGGAGTAGGTACAAATGCAGAGATCATTGAACTCTTTGGTGAAGAGCCAAAACTTCTTGCAAGTTTTGGAAAAGATACTTCTGAGAACTACCAGGAAGGTCTGTTAGAGCTCTATAAGAAGATCCGTCCGGGCGAGCCGCTGGCAGTAGACAGTGCAGAAAGCCTGATTACAAGCATGTTCTTTGATCCAAGACGTTATGATCTTGCCAAAGTTGGACGTTATAAGTTTAATAAGAAGCTTCTTCTTAAGAACCGTGTATCAGGACAGATCCTCGCTGAGGATGCTGTAAGTGCGATCACAGGTGAAGTTGTTGCTGAAAAGGGAACAAAGATTACTCGTGAGATCGCTGATATGATCCAGAATGCGGCAGTACCGTACATCTGGGTAGAGGGTGAAGAGACTTCCAGAAATATCAAGGTTCTTTCCAATATGATGGTTGACCTCCAGGCTGTTGTTGATATTGATCCGGCCGAGGTTGGCGTGACAGAGCAGGTATATTATCCGGTTCTTGCAGGAATCATTGAAGAATCTGCAGGTGATGTAGATGAGATGAAGAGACTGATTAAGAGAGATCTTCATGATCTGATTCCGAAGCACATCACAAAAGAAGATATTTTTGCATCTATCAACTACAACATGCATCTTGAGTATGGCATGGGAAATGATGATGATATCGACCATCTGGGTAACAGACGTATCCGTGCGGTTGGAGAACTTCTTCAGAATCAGTACAGAATCGGTCTGTCCAGACTGGAAAGAGTTGTTCGTGAGAGAATGACAACACAGGATCAGGATGGTATTTCACCACAGTCCCTGATCAACATTAAGCCTGTAACAGCAGCAGTGAAGGAATTCTTCGGATCTTCCCAGCTGTCACAGTTCATGGATCAGAACAACCCGCTTGGAGAGCTGACACATAAGAGACGTCTCTCCGCACTTGGTCCTGGAGGTCTGTCAAGAGACCGTGCAGGATTCGAGGTCCGCGACGTTCACTATTCTCACTATGGAAGAATGTGTCCTATCGAGACTCCTGAAGGTCCTAACATCGGTCTGATCAACTCCCTTGCATCTTATGCAAAGCTGAATCAGTACGGATTTGTTGAGGCACCTTACCGTAAGATTGATAAAACGGATCCTATGAATCCGCGTGTAACTGACGAAGTTGTTTACATGACCGCTGATGAAGAGGATAACTACCATGTAGCACAGGCGAATGAGGCACTTGACGCAGAAGGACATTTCGTTCGTAAGAACGTTTCCGGTCGTTATCGTGAAGAGACTCAGGAGTATGAGCGTCAGATGTTTGATTACATGGACGTATCTCCTAAGATGGTATTCTCTGTAGCTACAGCCCTGATCCCATTCCTTCAGAACGATGATGCGAACCGTGCGCTGATGGGATCAAACATGCAGCGTCAGGCCGTTCCGCTTCTTACTACAGAAGCACCAGTTGTTGGTACAGGAATGGAAGCAAAGACAGCTGTTGACTCCGGTGTTTGTGTGGTTGCAAGAAAGTCTGGTACTGTACTTCGCTCCACATCTACCGATATCAGCATCAAGAATGATGATGGAACAAAAGATGATTATCATCTTACCAAATTCATGCGCAGTAACCAGAGCAACTGTTACAACCAGCGTCCGATCGTTAATCAGGGCGAGCACGTTGAAGCAGGTGATGTTATTGCCGATGGTCCGTCTACTTCTCAGGGAGAGCTTGCTCTTGGCAAGAACCCTCTGATCGGATTTATGACCTGGGAAGGTTATAACTACGAGGATGCCGTACTGTTAAGTGAGAAACTTGTACAGAACGATGTTTATACATCTGTTCACATTGAAGAATATGAAGCAGAATCCCGTGATACAAAGCTTGGACCGGAAGAGATCACTCGTGATGTTCCAGGCGTAGGTGATGATGCACTCAAGGATCTTGATGAGCGCGGAATCATTCGTATCGGTGCAGAGGTTCGTGCTGGTGATATCCTTGTTGGTAAGGTTACTCCTAAGGGAGAGACTGAGCTTACAGCAGAGGAGAGACTTCTTCGTGCAATCTTCGGTGAGAAAGCACGTGAGGTTCGTGATACTTCCCTTAAGGTACCACACGGTGAGTATGGTATCGTTGTAGACGCCAAGGTATTCACAAGAGAAAATGGTGATGAGCTGTCTCCAGGAGTTAATCAGTCTGTACGTATCTATATCGCACAGAAGAGAAAAATCTCCGTTGGTGATAAGATGGCTGGTCGTCATGGTAACAAGGGTGTCGTTTCCCGTGTACTTCCAGTTGAGGATATGCCATTCCTTCCGAACGGACGTCCACTGGATATCGTGCTGAACCCGCTGGGTGTACCTTCCCGTATGAACATTGGACAGGTCCTGGAAATTCATTTAAGTCTTGCTGCCAAAGCACTTGGCTTTAATATTTCCACACCGGTATTCGATGGTGCAAACGAGAATGATATCCAGGATACACTGGAACTTGCAAATGACTATGTAAATACAGAAGATTTTGAAGAGTTCCGTGAGAAATACAAAGACATTCTGGCACCTGATGTAATGCAGTATCTGGATGAGAACAAAGCCCACAGAGCATTGTGGAAAGGTGTTCCGATTTCCAGAGATGGTAAAGTACAGCTTCGTGACGGACGTACCGGAGAGTTCTTCGACGGTCCGACCACAATCGGACACATGCATTACCTGAAACTGCATCATCTGGTTGATGATAAGATCCATGCCCGTTCCACAGGTCCTTACTCTCTGGTTACACAGCAGCCACTGGGTGGTAAAGCTCAGTTCGGTGGACAGCGTTTCGGAGAGATGGAGGTTTGGGCTCTGGAGGCATACGGTGCATCCTATACACTCCAGGAAATCCTGACAGTTAAATCCGATGATGTAGTCGGTCGTGTGAAGACTTATGAAGCAATCATCAAGGGTGATAACATCCCTGAGCCTGGTATTCCGGAATCCTTTAAGGTTCTTCTTAAAGAGCTCCAGTCCCTGGCATTGGATGTACGTGTGCTCAAAGATGATCAGACAGAAGTTCAGATCATGGAGAATGTAGATTACGGCGAAACCGATCTTCGTGCAGTTATCGAGGGAGATTCCCGCGGCCACAGAGGAGAGGAATCCTTCAGCAAACATGGCTATACCAAGCAGGAGTTTGACGGAGAGGAACTTGTTGATGTGGACGAGGACGAAGAAGAGGATTATGAATCCGAAATCGACGATTCCTACGATGATATCGAAGAGTAGAAAGGGGAAAAGAATACATGGCAGAATCAACCAATACCAATGAAACATATCAGCCAATGACTTTTGATGCCATTAAAATCGGACTGGCGTCCCCGGAAAAGATCAGAGAGTGGTCAAGAGGTGAGGTTACAAAACCGGAAACCATCAACTACCGTACCTTGAAACCGGAGAAAGACGGACTTTTCTGTGAAAGAATTTTCGGACCAAGCAAGGACTGGGAGTGCCACTGCGGTAAATATAAGAAAATCCGTTATAAAGGTGTTGTCTGCGACCGATGCGGCGTTGAGGTTACCAAGGCTTCCGTTCGTAGAGAGCGTATGGGTCACATTGAGCTTGCTGCTCCTGTTTCCCATATCTGGTATTTCAAGGGTATTCCGTCCCGTATGGGACTTATCCTGGATCTGACTCCAAGAACACTGGAGAAAGTTCTTTACTTTGCAAATTATATTGTACTGGATCCGGCAGATTCCGGACTTCAGTACAAGCAGATCCTTACTGAGAGAGAATATCAGGATGCCCGTGAGTCTTACGGAAATAACTTCCGCGTAGGCATGGGTGCTGAGGCTATCAAAGAGCTCCTTATGGCTATCGACCTTGAGAAGGATTCCGCTGAATTAAAGGCAGAGCTGGTTAAGGCAACAGGCCAGAAGCGTGCAAGGATCATCAAACGTCTTGAGGTTGTTGAATCTTTCCGTGAGTCAGGAAACCGTCCTGAGTGGATGATTCTTGATGTTGTTCCTGTAATCCCGCCGGATCTTCGTCCTATGGTACAGCTGGATGGTGGACGTTTTGCAACATCTGACCTGAATGATCTGTACAGAAGAATTATCAACAGAAATAACCGTCTGAGAAGACTCCTTGAACTGGGAGCTCCGGACATTATCGTTAGAAACGAAAAGAGAATGCTGCAGGAAGCTGTAGATGCTCTGATCGACAATGGACGTCGTGGACGTCCGGTAACAGGTCCTGGAAACAGAGCACTGAAATCCCTTTCTGATATGCTGAAAGGTAAATCAGGACGTTTCCGTCAGAACCTGCTCGGAAAACGTGTTGACTACTCAGGACGTTCCGTTATCGTTGTAGGACCGGAACTGAAGATCTATCAGTGCGGTCTTCCGAAAGAAATGGCAATCGAGCTGTTCAAGCCGTTTGTTATGAAAGAACTTGTTGAGAGCGGAGCTGCTCACAATATTAAGAATGCTAAGAAAATGGTAGAGCGTCTTCAGCCGGAAGTATGGGATGTGCTTGAAGATGTAATCAAAGAGCATCCGGTTATGCTGAACCGTGCTCCTACACTTCACCGTCTTGGTATCCAGGCATTTGAACCGATTCTGGTAGAAGGTAAAGCAATTAAGCTTCATCCACTGGTATGTACCGCATTCAATGCCGATTTCGATGGTGACCAGATGGCGGTTCATCTTCCGCTTTCTGTAGAAGCTCAGGCTGAGTGCCGTTTCCTTCTGCTTTCACCAAACAACCTTCTGAAACCGTCTGATGGTGGTCCGGTAGCTGTTCCTTCACAGGATATGGTTCTTGGTATCTACTATCTGACGCAGGAAAGACCGGGAGCCAAGGGAGAAGGAAAAGTATTCAAGAGTGTGAATGAAGCAATTCTTGCTTATGAAAACGGAGTTGTAACTCTTCACTCAAGAATCAAAGTACGTGTGACAAAGACGATGCCGGATGGAACAAAGAAGACCGGTACAGTAGAGTCTACACTTGGACGTTTCATCTTCAACGAAATCATTCCGCAGGATCTTGGTTTTGTTGATCGTGAAAAAGAAGGAAATGAACTGGTTCTTGAAGTGGATTTCCATGTAGGAAAGAAACAGCTGAAACAGATTCTTGAAAAAGTTATTAACACACATGGTGCGTCAGCTACAGCTGAAGTACTTGACCATGTAAAATCAATGGGATACAAGCTCTCTACAAGAGCAGCTATGACTGTATCTATTTCAGATATGACTGTACCGCCACAGAAACCGGAACTGATCGCAAGAGCACAGTCAACGGTTGATAAGATCACACGTAACTTCAAACGTGGTCTTATTACAGAAGAAGAGCGTTACAAAGAGGTTGTAGAAACCTGGAAAGAAACAGATGATGAGCTTACAGAAGCCCTTCTTACAGGACTTGATAAATACAACAATATCTTCATGATGGCAGATTCCGGAGCCCGTGGATCTGATAAACAGATCAAACAGCTTGCAGGTATGCGTGGACTTATGGCGGATACAACCGGTCATACGATCGAACTGCCAATCAAGTCAAACTTCCGTGAAGGTCTGGACGTACTGGAATACTTCATGTCTGCGCATGGAGCTCGAAAAGGTATGTCAGATACTGCCCTTCGTACAGCCGATTCAGGATACCTGACAAGACGTCTTGTTGACGTATCACAGGATCTGATCATCCGTGAGGTTGACTGTGTAAGCAAAGATGCCGAAATTCCGGGAATGTATCTGCATGCATTTATGGATGGAAATGAAGAAATCGAAAGTCTTCAGGAACGTATTACAGGAAGATATTCATGCTATACAATCTGTGACAAAGATGGCAATGTTCTTGTAAAGGCAAACCACATGATCACACCAAAACGTGCAGAAAAGATTATGAAATATGGTGTGGATGAAAATGGAAATTCACCGCTTAAGAAAGTGAAAGTCCGTACAATCCTGACCTGTAAATCACACATTGGTATCTGTGCGAAATGTTATGGTGCCAATATGGCAACAGGTGAACCTGTACAGGTTGGTGAAGCTGTCGGTATTATCGCAGCTCAGTCAATCGGTGAACCTGGTACACAGCTGACCATGCGTACTTTCCATAGTGGTGGTGTAGCCGGTGGAGATATCACACAGGGTCTTCCTCGTGTCGAAGAACTTTTTGAAGCAAGAAAGCCGAAAGGTCTTGCTATCATCACAGAAATCGCAGGTGTTGCAAACCTGAACGATACAAAGAAGAAGCGTGAAATCATCGTTACCAATCAGCAGACAGGTGAGACAAAGACTTATCTGATTCCTTATGGATCACGTATTAAAGTACAGGATGGAGCTGTTCTGGAAGCCGGTGACGAGCTTACAGAAGGTAGCGTGAACCCACATGACCTTCTTAAGATCAAAGGTCTTCGTGCTGCACAGGACTACATGCTTCAGGAAGTACAGAGAGTATACCGTTTGCAGGGTGTAGAAATCAATGATAAGCATATCGAAGTTATCGTTCGTCAGATGCTGAAGAAGATCCGCATCGAAGAAAGAGGGGATACTGAATTCCTTCCGGGAACAATGGTGGATGTCCTTGAGTTCAACGATGTAAATGAACAGATGGTAACAGAAGGTAAAGAACCTGCAACAGGAGAACAGATCATGCTTGGTATTACCAAGGCATCCCTGGCAACAGATTCCTTCCTGTCAGCTGCATCCTTCCAGGAGACAACCAAGGTTCTGACTGAGGCTGCTATCAAAGGTAAGGTTGACCACCTGATCGGTCTGAAAGAGAACGTCATTATCGGTAAACTGATTCCGGCAGGAACAGGTATGAGAAAATACCGTGACGTTAAACTTGATACAGGTCTTGGTATGGATATGGACGACGAAATCAGTTTTGATGATTTTGATATGGATGATGATACTGAGTCTGAAGTATCGGCAGAGACAGCAGAAACTGTTGAAACCGAAGAAAATGCTGACGAAACAGTTACAGTTGAAGAATAGGCTTTATATGCTAAGAGAGGCAGATACGTTGAATGGCGTGTCTGCTTTTCTTGCTTTAAAGACATGAAAAACAAAAATATTTGAAAAATAATTCCGATTCTTTAACACTTTACAAAAATGAAGGGTTGCAAAATATGAAAAAATACAGTAGCATATAAATAATCAATCGAAAATCAGGGGGTGTGATATGCTGGATTTAGCTCATATTGGTGAACGGATCAGAGAATGCAGAAAAAAGAAAATGATGACAATCCGGGTTTTGGGAGAATATACAGGACTTTCAGCGGGCTATCTGAGTATGCTGGAACAGAATAAGACATCTCCGAATGTGGACAGTCTTGCGCGAATTTGTGAAGCACTGGATATTGATATACAGTATGCACTGGAAGGGGAAATGCCGGGAAAGACGGTTATACACAGAGAAGAAATGAGTAAGCATCTTTATCCGGAAGAAAATATGACGGTTGAGGTTGCAGACTTTGGTCAGGGAGAATCGATTTTTGAATATATTACGATTGAACCGGGAGAATCTGCGAAAAAAGAAGAATATCGTCATGTCTTTTCGGAAATGTGTATGGTGATAAAAGGAACTCTGAATGTAGAGGTGGAAGGAAAAATTTGCAGTTTACATCCGGGAGACAGTGTATATATAAAGAGCAGAGAGCGTCATAGTATTTCCAATCCCGGAAAAGAACCTTGTGTCAGTATATGGGTATATCACCGGGATGTACCAAGACGGTTTGAAAGGAATGAAAATAAAATTGTGAAATAAATAGCATTCCTCTTGACAATCTTAGAGTATGGTTCTATAATAAGGAAAATTACACATATGAATAAATATTCATCTAAGTGAATTTACAAAATTGAACTGTTAAAACGGGGTTTCTTCGAAATTCACGCAACTCTGAAGACAGTGTTATTTACGAAAGTGTATAAAGACTGATTTTATACATACAATACGGACAATCTAATAATTAAACATAGACGTCATAGCGTGAAACTATGACCTTTGAAAGAAGACAAGGACGTCATGATGCAAATCATGGCGTTCTTTTGTTTACACTACTAGACTGCGGTCTAGTAAAGTATTACATTGTCGCAGAGGGACGGACATATCTGGTAAATATACCGTATCAGAAGAACAAAAGTACATGAGAGGAGAACAAAAATGGACAGATTAACTCAATTGCGAGAGTACATGGAAAAAGAAAGACTGGATGCGTTTTATATTGCAAAGCCGGCGAATGTACGTTGTATCAGCGGATTTACGGGGGAAGACTCATTCCTTTTTATCACAAAGGCGAATCAGTATTTTATCACTGATGCAAGATACACAGAGCAGGCATCTTATGAATGTCCGGATTACGAACTTGTAAACTGGCGAATCAATTTTGGCTGCAGCATGGGGAAAGCTGTTGCATATTGCGCAGACAAAGATGGAGTTAAAACAATTGGATTTGAACAGGATCATCTGACATTTGAAAAATGGAACTCTATGCAGGCTGAACTCAGTGCTGAGATGGTTCCGACGCTGAACGTAATCGAAGGCTTCCGCGCGATCAAGACGCCGGAAGAGATCAAGAACCTTACCGTTGCCTGCGATATCGCATCCAGAGCATTTGAAAAAATTATAAAAGACATCCGTCCGGGTGTGACAGAAAAAGAAATCGCATCCAGACTTGCACATTACATGGTAATGGAAGGTGCAGATACCAAACCGTACGGTGGAATCGTTATTTCAGGAGCAAAGAGCTCTCTGCTTCACGGGATTCCGGACAGTAAGCCAATCGAATACGGTGATTTCGTATTGATGGATTATGGATGCCAGTACAAAGGTTATCTTTCAGATATGACAAGAACAGTAGTTGTCGGCAAGGCAGACGCCAAACAGAGAGAAGTGTATGATCTCTGCCGTCGTATGACAGAAGATACAGAAGCATCTGTAAGAGCCGGTGTGACAGGAACTTCCTGCTATGAAGCTTCGCTTGAAGCAATCAAAGATACAGAATACCTTCCGTATAATTATACAGGAATCGGTCATGGAGTTGGGCTGTTCGTCCATGAACTTCCGAATATCGGACTGAACTGTGAGAATATCTTACAGGAGAACAGCATAATGACAGTAGAACCAGGACTTTATATTCCGGGTTGGGGTGGTGTCAGACTTGAGGATCAGGGCATCATCACAAAAGACGGATATGAAAACCTGATCAGTGCTACACATGAGCTAATAGAATTATAAATGAAAAAGGAGGACAACATTTATGAAAAAGAAATTATTAGCAGCTTTACTTGCTACAGCAATGACAGTAACAATGTTTGCTGGCTGTGGTACACCGGGATCCAAAGATTCCAAGAAAGATGACAGCAGTGCTTCATCAGGAAAGAAGAGAATTACTTACACACTTCGTGAAGACCTTCCTTCTATGGATCCACAGAACAGTAACTCTATCTCATGTGCAACAGCAGAAATCTGCACCTATGCGATGCTGACACGTAACGTGGAAGGCGAAGTCAAACCAGATGCAGCTGAAAGCTGGGATATTTCAGATGATGGACTTACTTATACATTCCACCTTCGTGATGGACTGAAATGGTCTGACGGAGAAGATGTAAAAGCAGGCGATTATGTTTATGGTATCCAGAGACTTATGGATCCAGAAATGGCAAGCAATTACGCATTCATCGGATATATCCTCAAAAACGGTGCAGAAGTAAATAAAGGTTCTGTACCTGTCGATGAACTTGGCGTATCTGCACCAGATGACAAGACAGTTGTTATCGAACTTGCACATCCGGCTACATACTTCCTTAGTATGGCTGCTATGGCTACATTTGGTCCTACAAGACAGGATTATGTAGAAAAATACGGAAAAGAATATGCAGCTGATCCGGAAAAATCTGTTTATAACGGACCGTTCAAGATGACAGAGTGGAAACACGGCGATGAAATGATCCTTTCTAAGAATGAAAATTACTGGGATGCAGACAGCATCAAGCTTGATGAAATCTGCGTAAAGACAGTTGCAGATGCTAAGACAGCGGTTGCTATGTGGGAACAGGGCGAAGTTGATATCACAATTGTACCTACTGAAATGACAGATCAGTATACAGAAAATACTGAATTCTACTATACAGGTGCAGATGATTACATCATGCTCAACATGTCAGAAGACAGACCGCTTGCTAACAAGAACTTGAGATTTGCTTTGAACTATGCAATCAACAGAACAGAATACAACAAGCTGGTTAACAATGACGTATATGACGTTGCACAGAGACTTGTACTTCCAAACGTGCAGGCGGCAGATGACCAGACATACGGCGAAGCTTATCCATATACACCATTCCCGGCAGAAAATGATAATGATAAAGCAAAAGAATATCTGGATGCAGCAATGAAAGAAATGGGCGTTTCTAATCCGGCAGACATCAAGATTACTCTTCTTACAACTGATACAGATGGTGCTAAGAAGCAGGCTGAAGTTCTTCAGGAACAGTATCAGAAGAACCTTGGTATTAAAGTAGAAATCAACCAGGTAACTTACAAACAGAGACTTCAGATGGAAACTGAAAAAGATTACGATATGGTAGTAACAGGATGGGTTCCGGACTACTCTGACGCATACTCTTATCTGGAACTGTGGATCAGCGATAGTCAGTATAACCACTCTGGATATGCGAACGCTGAATATGATAAGCTTCTTAAAGATTCTCAGACAGAGACAGATGCTAAGACAAGACAGGATATGCTGTTCCAGGCAGAAAAGATCTTCCTTGAAGAAGATTCCGCTCTTGTACCGCTTCAGTTACGTAGAGACCAGTATCTGATCAATCCGAAGATTTCTAACTTCAATGTATACTTTGTCGGATATGACTTCGATCTGGTATATGCAGACATCAGCGAATAATACAGTTGGATGGTAACATACCTTGCGGTCGGCGCGGACTTACTGGTCCGCACCGGCTGCTTATTTGAGGGTTTTGATTATTTTGAGGGGTAGATTTGGTATGTATCAGCCAATAGGAAGTATGTGAAATAATCAAAGCTATCAAATAAAGAAAAATGAAGGGAGACAAAAGAATGGCAAAATATATAGCTAAACGAGTTGCATTAGCCATCGTAACACTTTTGGTACTTACAAGTGTTGTATTCGTCCTGGTTCGTCTGATGCCGGGAGATCCGTTCTCAAGTGACAAGATGACACCGGAGATCAAAGCGAATCTGGAAGCTTACTATGGTTTGGATAAACCGCTTGCAGAGCAGTATATAACTTATATGAAGAATGTGCTTCATGGTGATCTGGGGTATTCTATGAAGTATGAAAGTCAGACAGTTAACCGTATTATTGCTGACTCATTCCCATACTCAGCAGACCTGGGAATCCGTTCACTGTGCTTTGCACTGTTCTTCGGACTGATCCTTGGAATTGTAGCAGCACTGAATCGAGGAAAGAAACTGGACTTCGTCTGTATTTTGATTGCGATCATTGGTACATCGATTCCTGACTTCATCATGGGATCTGTACTTCAGTATTTCTTCGGAATCAAATGGCAGATTCTTCCGGTTGCGCAGTACACAAGCTTTAAGCACACAATTTTACCGTCAATCGCGGTTGGATTCTATACACTGGCATCCATTTCCCGTCTGATGCGTTCCAGTATGCTGGAAGTTGTATCTTCAGATTATACAAAGACAGCACGTGCGAAAGGTTTATCGGATTTCCGAATTACAGTTAAACATCAGATCCGTAATGCGATCACACCGATCATTACCATTATGGGACCGACAGTTGCATCTGTATTAACAGGAACATTCGTAATCGAAGCCCTTTTCGCAATCCCTGGAATGGGAAAACATTATGTAGACAGTATTAACATGGCAGATTATACACTGGTTCTTGGTATGACGATCTTCTACGGAGCATTCCTGATCGTGTCAATCCTGATTGTAGATATCTTATACGGTATTGTAGATCCGAGAATCCGTCTGAGTGGTAAAAAAAGGTAGGTGACGAGAAATGGCAGAAATTACAAAAGAACAGTTTAAAGTTGTAGGAAAAAATACAAAGACAATGGAGTCTATTTCCCGTCCGAATATTGGTTACTGGCAGGATGCATGGAGACGAATCCGCAAGAATAAGATTGCATTCTTCTCATTGTGCCTGATTGGACTTTATGTACTTATGGCGATCTTTGTTCCAATGTTCAGCAAATATGACATTGCAACACAGAGTGTGGCAGAGATGAACCAGAGCTTTTCAAAAGCACATTGGTTTGGAACAGACTCTCTTGGACGTGATCTCTGGGTTCGTGCATGGTCTGGTGCGAGAGTATCTCTGACAATTGGTTTTGCAGCCAGCATCATCAATGCAATCGTTGGATCTATCATGGGTGGTATCTCAGGATTCTACGGTGGCAAGATCGATATGGTTATCCAGCGTGTCGTTGACGTATTATACGGAATCCCAAGTCTGATCGTTACCATTCTTCTTATGGTAGTTGTTGGTAACGGTGTACACTGTTTGATTCTTGCTATGTGTTGCGTCGGATGGATCGGTGGATGTCGTTTCGTTCGTGGTGAAGTATTAAAACTGAGAGAATCTGATTTCGTATCTGCAGCCAAGATCCTTGGTGTGCCGGATATCGTAATCATTGTAAAACATATTTTACCGAATATCATGGGACTTATCATTACAAACCTGACAATGGCTATTCCGGGAGCTATTTTCCAGGAGGCATTCCTGAGCTATATCGGTCTGGGTATTAAACCACCGAACTGCAGCTGGGGTGTACTTGCAAAAGACGGAATCGCACAACTGAGAATTCATCCGTACCAGGTATTTGTACCGGCATTCCTGATTTGTACAACAATGCTTGCACTGAACCTTCTTGGTGATGGGCTTCGTGATGCATTTGACCCGAAACTTAGAGGAACCGAGTAGGAAGGAGTATAGAAGATGGAAAATTTATTGGAAGTAAAAAATCTGCAATTCTCTTTCCGTACATACGGTGGAGTTGTAAAAGCTGTTCGTGATGTCAGCTTTGAAGTCCGTCCGGGAGAAATTCTTGGTATAGTTGGAGAATCCGGATGTGGAAAGAGTGTTACCTCTCAGTGTCTGATGAGACTGAATCCGGAACCGCCTGGATTCTTTGAAGGCGGAGAGATTCTTTATAAAGGAAAAGATGTTCTGAAAATGAACAAAAAAGAACTTCGTCAGTTCCGTGGAAAAGAGATCAGTTATATTTTTCAGGATCCTATGACCTCATTAAACCCGACAATGCGTATCGGAAAACAGATTGAAGAAGTATTCGTCGGAAGAAAAGGTATGAGTGCAGCTGAGAAAAAAGCAAAAGCACTTGAAATCCTTAAAATGGTAGGTATCTCTGATGGAGAACGCCGTTACAAACAGTATCCACATGAACTTTCAGGTGGTATGAAACAGCGTGTTATGATCGCGATCGCTCTGGTAGGAAGCCCGAGCATCGTTATTGCCGATGAGCCGACTACTTCTTTGGATGTTACAATTGAAGCGCAGATTCTTGATGTACTGAAAAATCTTCAGAAAACACTTGGGACATCTATTATCCTGATCACACATGACCTTGGTGTTATCGCAAAGCTTTGCGACCGTGTACTGGTTATGTATGGAGGAAAGATCGTAGAACGTGGATCTGTAGATGAGATTTTCTATGATACAGCACATCCTTACACAAAAGGACTTATGCATTCAATTGCCAAACTGGATACAGCAAAAGGCCACAAATTGCAGCCAATCGAAGGAACACCTCCGGATCTGTTTGCACCTCCGAAAGGATGTCCGTTCGCGGCAAGATGTGAATACTGCATGGAAATCTGTAAAGATATGCCACCACAGACTTATGAGCTTTCAAAAGAACATGAAACCTGTTGCTGGCTGCAGCATGAATATGCACCGGATACAGACATGAAAAGAAAAGTAACTGAGAAAGGAGAGGTGTAAAATGGAAAATACAGAAAAAAAACAGCCTCTCGTACAGGTGAAAAACTTATGTAAATATTTTGAAATCAGCCGTAAAGAAACCTTAAAAGCGGTTGATGATCTTACATTTGATATTTATAAAGGTGAGACAGTCAGCCTGGTAGGTGAGTCCGGTTGTGGTAAATCTACAACAGGACGTACCATGATCAAGTTATACAATCCGACTTCGGGAAATGTATATTATGATGGAAAAGATATTTTCAAATACAATCATGCAGAGCAGAAAGAATTCTGTAAGAAGGTACAGATGATTTTCCAGAATCCGTATTCATCACTGAACCCACGTATGACTGTTAAGGATATCGTTGGAGAAGGTCTGAAACAGCATGGAATGTCAACAAAGGATGCAGATGCAAAAGTAGAGCAGCTGCTTGCTACAGTTGGTCTTAATAAAGATCATATGTCACGTTTCCCACACGAATTCTCAGGTGGACAGAGACAGCGTATCGGTATCGCACGTGCTCTTTCTGTTGATCCGGAATTCATCATCTGTGATGAGCCGATTTCAGCTCTTGATGTGTCTATCCAGGCACAGGTTATCAATATGCTGAAAGAACTGCAGGAAGAAAGAGGACTGACTTACCTGTTTATCGCGCATGACCTTAGTGTCGTAAAATATATTTCTGACCGTGTAGTTGTTATGTACCTCGGAACAATGGTCGAGACTGCTGAGACAGATGAACTTTATGCTCATCCGATGCATCCATATACACAGGCACTGCTTTCTGCAATCCCGGAAGCAGATCCGAATAAAGCAAAAGCGAACCAGCGTATTCCGATCAAGGGTGAGATCCCAAGCCCGATCAATCCGAAGAACTGCTGTCGTTTCGCTGAGAGATGTCAGCATGCGACAGAACGTTGCTTTAAGGAAATGCCGCAGATGAAAGAGATTGCTCCTGGACATAAGGTGGCATGCCATCTTGTAGAAGATAAATAAAAAGTAGTAATATAATAAAGAAGGCGAAGGACTTAAGAAGAGTTCTTCGTTTTCTTTTTGTTTTATGAGAAATTCCGATGGAACTTTCTGTGAAAAAACACTATATGCCTTGGCAGATTAAAAAATTTCCAGAAGAATTGTGCAGAATCACAAAATACGGATTGACACGAAAATATTGACAATATAAGGTAAAAACGATATTATATAGAGATGTAATTGTAATTAAAGTGTCATATCGTGTAATAGTTATGTAACAAATGAAAGTGAGTGTATATGGAACAGAGAAAATCAGCAAGGAGAAGATCGTCTGATGGAACTTCTAATAGAAATATGCGAAGTATCAATAACAGCAGAGAAGTAAGCAGACGGGCTAAGGGGAAGAACCGGTATGCTTATGAAGAAGACCGAAGATCTGCCCGATATTATGATGATGAGGAAGATTACTACCGAGAACGACCGAAAAAGAAATCATCTTCGAATGATAAGAAGAAAAGAAGACCGGAAGAAGACTATCAGAATATAAGAAAGATGTCTGACCCGGAGAATAATAAGAATCGTAAAAATAAACGGCGTAGAGGAAGAAAGAAAAATCGGGTAAGCAGAACGATTGGAATTATACTTGTAATTATCCAGTTTATTCTGTCTGTAGTACTTGCAGTGAATGTGATGCTGTTCAATGTACTTACTTCTACTTATTTCCTGGTACTGATCGGAGTGCTGCTGATCCTGCTTGGAATTACCTTGCTGACACAGATAGCGGCAAAAGGAAAAGGAATTGGCGGAAAGATATTCTGTATACTGATCTGCATCATTCTGGGAGTGGGTTCTTTCTATATAGGAAAAGTAAATAATGCATTCCAGAAGATTACCGGAAGCAATAAGAAAACAAGTTCCATGGTAGTTGCGGTAAAGGCGGATGATAATGCAGATACTTTATCAGCAGCAGCCGGATATACATTTGGTGTTCAGTATGCGACTGGTGGAGACCAGACGAAGTCGGCAGTCAAACAGATTGAAAAGGAACTGGGACAGAACATTACTCTTCAGGAATACAGTAATCTGGGAGAAGAAGCACAGGCATTATATGACGGAGAAGTAGATGCGATTATCTACAACTCAGCTTACAGTAATATTATCAAGGAACAGTATTCAACCTTTACAAAGGATACAAAGGTTATTTATAAGCACAATATTGTTGTTGAAATTGAAAGCGATACATCTGATGAAAGCGTTACAAAGCCATTTGCGGTTTATTTGAGTGGTATTGATACAAATGGTGATATCACAGAACAGGGACGAAGCGATGTCAATATCGTAGCGGTTGTCAATCCGACGAGCCATCAGGTATTACTGATTACGACCCCTAGAGATTATTATGTACCAATCCCGGGAGTATCCGGAGGACAGGACGACAAACTGACACATGCAGGAATCTATGGTGTGGATGTGTCTATGCAGACGCTGGAAGAACTTTATGATACAGATATCGAATTTTTCGGAAGAGTTAATTTTACATCTATGACCAGTGTGGTTGATGCACTTGGCGGACTGGATGTTGAATCAGATCTCGAATTTGATACAGGATGGGAGTCGGGTGCAGAGATTCATGTAAATGAAGGAATGAATCATTTTGATGGTATTAGTGCACTTGCTTTTTGCCGTGAACGTCAGGCACTGCCAGACGGGGACAACGGAAGAGGAGTCCATCAGCAGGCAGTTATCACTGCAATCATTAAAAAGATGATGTCACCGGCAATGCTCCGTGGGGCAAGCGATATTATTGAAAGCGTCAGCGATGGTGTGGATACGAACTTTACTTCCAGCCAGATCCAGTCGCTGATCAAGACTCAGCTCAGAACCAATGCAAAATGGAATATTTATTCCGTGGCAGCGGATGGAACCGGGGGAACAGATATCTGCTATTCTTCAGGAGATGAAGAGCTTTATGTAACGTATCCGGATGAAAATTCAGTGGCTGAGATCATTGGATTGATCAAAAAAGTAAAAGACGGAGAAATAATCGAAGGATCCGTAAGTACAGAATAAAAATGAAGAAAAAGTCAAGGTATGATTTGGAAAATATTTTTCAGAATACCTTGACTTTTTTTTTGCAATATACTACAATAAACAAGCGTGCGAAAACGATGCACTGTTTTTCTGCGCATTTTAAACAGAACTTGTTTAAAATCGTAACCAATTATTACTTCATAGGAGGTGAAAGAGATGCCAACATTTAACCAGTTAGTAAGAAAAGGTCGTCAGACAGCTGTAAA
>ENA-OROX01001571-OROX01001571.1-human-gut-metagenome-genome-assembly--contig:-NODE-1571-length-18267-cov-36.174995_pt1 | contig 18267 bp, 14 predicted proteins | sample MGYA00242133_ERZ509058 | MGnify/ENA primary metagenome ERZ509058 (study PRJEB26280, sample SAMEA2338751) | human gut metagenome | biome: human gut; feature: human-associated habitat; material: faeces...
ATTCGACAAACTGTTATTTTTCTATCTATTTATTTGGGTGGGAAACTTTAGTTATTAATCAATTAGTTATCATACAATGAAGATTAAAGTTAGTAATGTAAACACTCCTAACTGGAAAGATGTGAATGTGAAATCGCACATTCCCGCCGAACTGGAGAAACTGTCTGAACTGGCACATAACATCTGGTGGGCATGGAATTATGAAGCCACCGAACTGTTCAGAGACCTTGACCCTGCTCTCTGGAAAGAAGTGGGACAGAACCCCGTACTTCTGCTGGAACGTATGAGTTATGCTAAACTCGAGGCACTCGCAAATGACAAAGTTATTCTGCGCAGAATGGATGACGTATACTCCAAGTTCCGCACATACATGGATGTGAAGCCTGACAGCAAGCGCCCGTCCGTGGCTTATTTCAGTATGGAGTATGGTTTGAGCCATGTACTTAAGATATATTCCGGCGGTCTGGGTGTACTTGCCGGTGACTACCTGAAAGAAGCTTCCGATAGCAACGCCGACTTGTGTGCAATCGGTTTCCTGTACCGCTACGGTTACTTTACACAAACATTGTCTATGGACGGCCAGCAGATTGCCAATTACGAGGCACAGAACTTTGGCCAGTTGCCCATCGACCGTGTATTGGATGAGAAGGGCGAGCAGATGGTAGTGGATGTTCCTTATCTGGACTACTACGTGCATGCTTATGTGTGGAGAGTGAACGTTGGACGTATCTCTCTCTATCTGCTTGATACTGACAATGAAATGAACAGCGAGTTCGACCGTTCCATCACTCACCAGCTGTATGGCGGTGACTGGGAAAACCGCTTGAAGCAGGAAATCCTGCTCGGTATCGGTGGTATTCTGACGCTGAAGAAGCTGGGCATCAAGAAAGATATCTATCACTGCAACGAAGGACATGCTGCTTTAATCAACGTACAGCGCATCTGTGACTACGTGGCCGAAGGTCTGACTTACGACCAGGCTATCGAGCTGGTACGTGCTTCTTCTCTCTATACTGTACATACTCCGGTTCCTGCCGGTCACGACTACTTCGACGAAGGCCTTTTCGGCAAGTACATGGGCGGCTATCCTTCAAGAATGGGTATCAGCTGGGACGACCTTATGGACCTCGGACGTAACAATCCGGGCGACAAGGGTGAACGTTTCTGTATGTCTGTATTCGCTTGCAACACTTCTCAGGAGGTGAACGGTGTGAGCTGGCTGCACGGAAAGGTTTCCCAGGAGATGTTCGCTTCCATCTGGAAGGGTTACTTCCCCGAAGAAAGCCATGTGGGCTACGTTACCAACGGTGTACACTTCCCCACTTGGAGCGCTACGGAGTGGAAACATCTCTATGCTGCGCATTTTGATGAGAACTTCCTCTACGACCAGTCCAACCCCAAGATTTGGGAGGCTATCTATAACGTGTCCGACGAAGAAATCTGGAAGACGCGCATGGTGATGAAGAACAAACTGATTGACTATGTTCGCAAGCAATACCGTGAAACTTGGTTGAAGAACCAGGGTGACCCTTCACGCATCGTTTCCCTGCTGGACAAAATCAATCCGAACGCTCTGCTGATAGGTTTCGGACGCCGTTTCGCTACCTACAAGCGTGCACACTTGCTGTTCACCGACCTCGACCGTCTGGCCAAGATTGTGAACAACCCCGACTATCCGGTACAGTTCCTCTTTACCGGTAAGGCTCACCCGCACGATGGTGCCGGCCAGGGCTTGATTAAGAGAATCATCGAGATTTCCCGTCGTCCGGAGTTCCTGGGCAAGATTATCTTCCTGGAAAATTATGACATGCAGTTGGCACGTCTCCTCGTTTCAGGTGTGGATATCTGGCTGAACACTCCGACACGTCCGCTCGAAGCATCCGGTACTTCCGGCGAAAAGGCGTTGATGAACGGTGTTGTAAACTTCTCCGTACTCGACGGCTGGTGGTTGGAAGGCTATCGTGAAGGTGCTGGTTGGGCATTGACCGAAAAGCGTACTTACCAGAACCAGGAACATCAGGACCAGCTCGATGCCGCTACTATCTACAGCATTCTTGAGCAAGAAATTCTGCCGTTGTTCTATGCACGCAACAAGAAGGGATATTCTGAAGGTTGGGTGAAGACTATCAAGAACTCCATCGCACAGATTGCTCCCCACTATACAATGAAGCGTCAGCTGGATGACTATTACGACAAGTTCTACATCAAGGAGGCCAAACGTTTCAAGATGCTGGCTGCCGACGGTTGTGCCAAGGCTAAGGAAATAGCTGCTTGGAAGGAAGAAGTTGCCGAGAAGTGGGACAGCATTGAAGTGGTGTCTTGCGAAAAGACCGAAGACCTGGTGAAAGGCTCCATCGAGAGCGGTAAGGAATACACCATTACTTACGTTATCGACGAGAAGGGCTTGAACGATGCTATCGGTCTGGAACTGGTGACTACTTATACGGCTCAGGATGGCAAACAGCATGTTTACTCCGTAGAACCGTTCAATGTAGTGAAGAAAGAAGGTAACCTTTATACTTTCCAAGCTAAGCACAAGATGGAAAATGCGGGTAGCTTCAAGGTTTCTTACCGTATGTTCCCGAAGAATGCAGACCTGCCTCACCGTCAGGACTTCTGCTACGTTCGCTGGTTCGTATAAGAGCATAAAAAAAAGATAATGTGCCTGCGGATATGGCGGAACACATTATCTGTTCAGATAAAAGATATCATCTGCATGATGCAGGCAGACCATCCGTTTAAAGTAAACGGATGGTCTGTTTCTTTTCTAGAGCTTGCTTTTTATTTCGGCTGTCCAGGCGTCAATGCGTTCGGCGGTTTTGTTACTTTCGTTCACTTCGTCGAGGGGAAGTCCTACGAATGCACCGTCTACCACGGCGATGGAAGAGGAGAAGGAATACCCGTCCGTGCTGACTTTGTTGCCCAAGAAGGTACACCCGCTATCCTTCAGGTCCTCGTAGAGTACTCCGATGCCGTCGCAGAATGTGTCGCAGTAGGAGTCGGAGTCGCCGCAACCGAATAAGGCTACGAACTTCATGGAAAGGTCGGCGCTCTTCAGTACCTTTACGCCGTCATACCAGTCGTCCTGCAGTTCGCCGTCTCCCCAAGTGGAGGTACCTAGAACCAGCACTTCATATTCCTTGATTTTATCGGCGGTCATCTTGTCAACACTATGTACGTCGGTGGAGGAAACTCCCAACTTTTCGGCTATCTGGTTAGCCAACTCTTCGCAGGTTCCGGTACTGGAACCATAAAAAACACCAGTCTTTTTCATTGTAAATAAAGTGATTAAATTGTTTGCTGCAAAGTAAAGGCTTTGCCGGAGAACGTGAAATACCTACATGTAGGGCTTTTAGTGTTGTGCCGCTCCCCATTTCGGGTTAGCTTGTGGCGTGGTTTATAGAGGTCGCGGCTACCTACTAATTGGGATGGCAGACTCTCTTTTTGATGAAAAGTAGGTATTGCCGGATTGTTAAAAATGAAGGACATTTGTACCGGTAATAATAGACAAGTGTTTATGGTTAGATTCGTACATTCCACTCATTCGCAATTCCATCCTTCCGTGGCTGGTAAGTGGCTGGTGTGGGGGACTTTGATGATGCTTCTTGCGGGGGTGGCTATCATTGTTTTTTCGGTATTCTCGCATGATGCACTCGATGCGTGCTGTAATTGCATAATCTGTACTTTCAACCGTGTCCCGAAGGAAGGGGAATATTTGTATAACCGCTACCTGCCGGTCATCAGCATGGTGTGGGTGGCGTTTCTGATACTTTTGGTATATGTGGTCCGCTATTGCATGAACAAGAGGAGGTAGCCGGGTGTTCTATAGGTAAAACTGAAAGGAGACTATATGAAAAAGATTGTTTTGCTTCGCCACGGCGAGAGTGCATGGAATAAGGAAAACCGCTTCACGGGGTGGACGGATGTTGATTTGACAGAGAAAGGTGTTGCTGAAGCTGTAAGGGCGGGTGAGCTGCTGGCAGAAAAGGGATTCCGCTTCAAGAAGGCGTATACTTCCTATCTGAAGCGTGCCGTGAAGACACTGGATTGTGTGCTGGACCGCCTCGACCAGGACTGGATTCCGGTGGAGAAATCGTGGAGGTTGAATGAGAAACACTACGGCCAGTTGCAAGGGCTGAACAAGGCAGAGACGGCTGCCAAGTACGGTGACGAGCAGGTGTTGGTATGGCGCCGGAGCTTTGATGTGGCTCCGCATGCATTGGCCGAGGATGACCCGCGTAATCCGCGTTTTGAGGACCGTTATCAAGAAGTGCCCGATGCCGAACTGCCCCGTACGGAGTCGTTGAAAGATACGATTGAGCGTATCATGCCTTACTGGAAATGTGTCATCTTCCCGAATCTGAAGACGGCCGACGAATTGCTGGTAGTGGCTCATGGCAATAGCCTGCGGGGTATTATCAAGCATCTGAAGCATATTTCGGACGATGAAATTGTGCATCTGAACCTGCCTACGGCGGTGCCCTACGTCTTTGAGTTTGACGATGAGCTGAACTTGACGAAAGACTATTTCTTGGGTGATCCCGAGGAGATAAAGAAATTGATGGAGGCTGTGGCCAATCAGGGAAAGAAGAAATAATTTTGGCGCGCGGAAGCGCGCTATTTCTTTATCCTCTCATCCCATGGAGCAGCGTCATGCTGAGCAGTACCCCGACCACTATACAGATGAGGATAAGGAACCAGTTCATGAGCCGTGCGCCCAGCTTGGTTTCCTTGTGCAAGTTCTGTTCAAAGTAGTTCTTGAAGAACAGATAGATGGCAGGCACAGTGGCGCTTGCCAGTAGCAGGTCTTCGGGAATCTTGTAGATGTAGACTTTGGAAAAGGCGATGAGCGCCCAGTGGCAAAGGAACAGAATGACGAGCAGGTTGACCCTGCGCGAGAAAGCCAGCAGCAGCCCGATGGTGAAAACTGCTACCGAGCAGGGCATCACGGTGGTGGTCATCATGGGAAATTCCATTCCGCGTGCCCACGAAAGGAGCGGGTAGAGGAAAGGCATTGCATAGAGTACCCCCACCAGTACCTTGTATTTCGGGTTGCGCTCGAACGGAGTGTAGCCGGTAAACAAATCCCATAGCCACAACACTGCAATCACTCCCCAGAAGATGGCGAGTATATGGTGGTGTCCGCGCGCTCCGCAATACATCATGTAGTACACGATGGATATCCACCCGTTCAGAAATACCATGTAGATTTTCATGGAGCGCTTTGCCCATAAGGTCGGTTTCCGGTAGAGCTGCGTGGTGAGCAGGATACCTGCTGCGGTGATGAGGAACTGTGCCCACCAGGTGGCCTCGTTGTATTGTGCGATAGTATTCCAGAATATTTCCATTTGTGTCCATTAAAAAAACGGCCGCAAAGGTAGAGTTTTCTGCCGAAAGAATGAAATCGTTTTCTACATTTTGTCTATCTTTGTGCCTCCAAAAAAAATAGGTAAAAAGATTCATGGATAAGACTTTGACTGAACAAGAGATTGCCCTGCTGCGCAGGAAACTCGATTTATTGCTTCGTACCGGACAGCTGCTGGTGGAGAGTGCGGCTGATACAAACCGTGTTGTTCGTAACCTGAACCGTGTTGCCGCCTATCTGGGGCTGCCGGAAGAAAAGCTCCACATCGACGTAAGTTATACCATGCTGGTGGTGAATGTGAGCGACGGCCTGCATTCGTTCTCCAAATTCCAGAAATGCGAAAAGCATGGCATCAACATGACTGCCATTTCCGAAATCAGCAAACTGTCCTGGCGGGCTATTGAGAATGACTATTCCCTCGACCAGTATGAGGAGGAACTGGAAAGAATCAAAAACAAGAAGCGGAACTATGTGCCATACGTTGTTGCCATCGGTGCCGGCTTTGCCTGCGGAGGTTTCTGCAAACTGTTCGGTGGTGACTGGATGGCGTTTCTGTTTACCTCTATCTGCGCTTTTGCCGGCTTCCGCGTCCGTGCCCGTTGCATGGAGTTCGGCATCAATCACTATATGAGTATTGCCATTGCCGCATTGATTTCTACCTGTCTGGCCTATGTGTCTTCGTTTGCCGGGCTCTCGGAAACTCCCTATCATCCGTTGTTGGCGTGTGCACTGTTCATCGTTCCGGGGGTGCCGCTGATAAACTTTGTGGATGATATGATTGACAATTATATCCAGGTGGGCATTGTGCGGGCTGTGAATACGGTGCTGATGGTCTGTGCAATGGCCTTCGGCATTGTAATAGCCATGCGCCTGCTGACGGTGGAGGATGTCGTGATTGACAAGAAGTTCAGCGAATTGAGTATGGTGCCTCATGACAGTTATCTGGTGTATGCCATTGCGGCGGCGATAGCTGCCATGGGATTTTCCATGATATTCAACATACAGCGGCGCTTGTTGTGGGTTGTTGCGGTGGGCGGTATCATTGCCGTTTGTACGCGTAACTTTGTCAATTTCGAGTTGGGTTACGGACCGGTGATAGGTTCGTTCATGGGCAGCATGGTTGTCAGCCTGATAGCCGTGAAGGCAGTGCATTGGTTCCATGTTCCCAATCACGTACTGACGATTCCTTCTGTCATCCCGATGATTCCGGGAGTGCTGATGTATCGTGCACTTTTCGGGCTTATCAATATGCACGGTGTGGTAGGCGAGGTGACGGCGGTTGTTTCCAACGGCATCACGGCTTCACTGATTATTCTCTGCATAGCGCTGGGAGTGGCGGTGCCCAATATCTTTGCCCGCCGGTATATTGCCAAGGATAGGCAGCGCTTTCTTCAGGAGGAGCTGCAGAAGCGCAGGGAAAGAGGGAAATTTATAGAATGGTGATATAGGTGGAGGGTGTCAAAAAACTCTTAACACTTTCTTTTAGGCGCGGATTACGCGGATTTCACGGATTTTGTTTATTGAATCCGTGTTATTCCGTGTAATTCGCGTCTGATATTATAACATTATAAAAGTGCTTATATATTTTTGAAAACTTTTCTTCTTTTTTAAATGCCCTTTTTCGGATTATAGTGGTAAATGACGGTTTCGCCTTTTTGCAGGGATGTTTGTACGTCAATCAGACGCTGGTTGCGGCTTCCCCGGAAATAGAGTTCCTCATCCCTCAGTTCTTTCTTGAATTTGCCGTCCACCAGTACGTCGATGTACTTCAGCAGTTGGGCTTGGCGCGGGTTGCGCAGTAGCTTTTCGAAAGTATAGCCCGTATAGCACCAGATGTTTTTCCGGCTCCGCTCCTTGATGGCATGTGCCAGTTGGGTGAATCCTTCCGGCTGGAACATCGGGTCTCCACCACTGAAGGTGACGTCTGCAAAGTTGTCGGCAAGGACTTTTTCCAGAATCTCTTCCGTACTCATCCAGTGCCCGCGGTTGATGTCCCACGACTCCGGATTGTGGCAACCGGGACAACCGTTGGGGCATCCGGCAGCATAAATGGCGGTCCGGAAGCCCGGACCGTCTACTGTGGTATCTTCTAAAATGTCGAGAATAGAAAGCATGAGTAGGGAATTAAAAATTAGAAATTAAACATCGCAGGTAGGAAGCTGAACATTAATCATTAAAAATTAAACGTCAACCATTAAAAATGAAGCTCCGCTTTGCACTGCGCAGCCCTTTAATTTTTAATTTTCAATTTTTAATTATGAACGACCCTGTCGTTCAACTCTGCCAGCTTGGCATTGTTCCAGCGGTCGGTTGTCCCCACCAGGTAGCCGGTGATGCGTTGCAGCTTGTCGATATGCTTGCTGCCGCACTTCGGGCATTCTTCCAGGTTTGGGGTGGAGTTTTCGTGGCCGCACTCCAGACAGCGGTTACGGTTGTGGTTTACCGAACCGTAGCCGATGTTGTATTGGTCCATCATGTCCACTACACGCATAATGACTTCCGGATTGTGGGTGGCGTCACCGTCTATCTCCACATAGAAGATGTGTCCGCCGCGGGTCAGCTCATGATAAGGAGCCTCCACTTCCGCTTTGTGGCGGGCGCTGCATTTGTAGTATACGGGCACGTGGTTGGAGTTGGTGTAGTAGTCACGGTCCGTAATGCCCGGCAGCGTGCCGAACTTCTTACGGTCGATGCGGGTGAACTTGCCCGACAGCCCTTCGGCAGGAGTGGCAAGCACGCTGTAGTTGTGCTGGTATTGCTCCGAGAACTGGTTGGCACGGTCGCGCATATAGGTCACGATTTTCAGTCCCAGCTCCTGGGCTTCGCCAGATTCGCCGTGATGTTTTCCGAGCAATGCCACGAGACATTCTGCCAATCCGATGAAACCGATTCCCAGTGTTCCCTGGTTGATGACGGAAGCAATCGTATCGTTCGGTTTCAGCTTCTCGCTGCCTATCCACAAGGCAGACATCAGTAGCGGGAACTGCTTGGCGAAGGCGGTCTTTTGAAACTCCATGCGCTCGTGCAGCTGGCGTGCGGTCACTTCGAGCATACTATCCAGCTTGGCAAAGAACCGGGCGATGCGCTGTTCCTTGTCTTCGATGTTCATGCACTCAATGCCCAGACGGACGATGTTGATGGTAGAGAAAGAGATGTTGCCGCGTCCGATGGAGGTCTTCGGTCCGAAACGGTTTTCGAATACACGGGTACGGCATCCCATGGTAGCAACTTCATGCTGGTAGCGTTTCGGGTCATCGGCTTTCCAGTCCTCGCTTTGGTTGAAGGTGGCGTCCAGGTTCAGGAAGTTCGGGAAGAAACGCCGTGCCGTCACCTTGCAGGCCAGTTGGTAGAGGTCGTAGTTGCGGTCTTCAGGCAGGTAGCTCACACCCCGTTTCTTTTTCCATATCTGGATGGGGAAGATGGCGGTTTCTCCGTTTCCTACCCCTTGATAGGTGCTTTTCAGCAGCTCGCGGATGATGCAGCGCCCCTCGGCAGAGGTGTCTGTGCCGTAGTTGATGGAGCTGAACACCACTTGGTTGCCGCCGCGTGAGTGGATGGTGTTCATGTTATGGATAAACGCCTCCATGGACTGGTGCACACGCGATACGGTCTTGTTGACGGCATGCTGTACGATGCGGTCCTCGCCCGTCAGTCCGTCCAACGGCTGTAGCAGATAGTCGGCCAGTTCCTTCTGATAGAGATGGGAATAGTCTTTTCCATTCAGTTCTTCCAGGTTCTTGACTTCCTCGATGAAGCTGTTGCGCACGTAGGGGGCAAGGTAGAAATCGAATGCAGGGATGGCTTGTCCGCCGTGCATCTCGTTCTGGGCTGTTTCCAGCGAGATGCATCCCAGGATACTGGCAGTCTCGATGCGTTTGGCCGGGCGCGATTCGCCGTGTCCGGCAGAGAAGCCGTATTTCAGAATATGGTCCAGCGGATGCTGCACGCATGTCAGGCTCTTGGTGGGATAATAATCCTTGTCATGGATGTGCAGATAGTTCTGGGTGACAGCATCCAGCACTTCTTCACTCAGCAGATAGTCGTCCACAAAAGGCTTGGTGGTTTCGCTGGCAAACTTCATCATCATGCCCGCCGGGGTATCGGCATTCATGTTGGCATTTTCGCGTGTGATGTCGTTGGACTTGATGTTAATGATTTCCAGGAACATGTCGCGCGTCTTTGCTTTGCGGGCAATGCTTCGCTGGTTGCGGTAAGCGATGTATTTCTGGGCAACGTCCTTGCGGCTGCTCTTCATCAGCTCCACTTCCACCAAATCCTGGATGGCTTCCACCGTCATCTGCGAATCTCCCTTGAAAGAGATGCGGTCCGTAATCTGGTGTATCAGTTGCAGGTCTTCCCCCTTGTCTGTATGCAACATGGCTTTGCGGATGGCCGTTGCTATTTTTTCTTCGTTGAATCCGACGACGCGCCCGTCGCGCTTGAGTACTGTCTGTATCATAACCTTTTATGCTTAAATGTGACTGTCTTTTTTAGTTTAATTGCGGAAACAAAGATATTATAGTTATTGATAGGTTTTGTTTTTTGGAAAACTTTTTGTAGTTTAAAAAGTGTTAATCTATTGATTATTAATGATATAATTGTTTAAAGTGGAAAACTTCTAATGAAAAATAACTTTTAAAGTTATTCATTACTGATTATTATTGCATGCATAAGCATCATCTGATTTCGAAGTGTCAAATGAAGATAAATCTTTTGGGCAGATTGTGAATCTTCGATTTTTTTAGTTATATTTGCAACGAATTGGTTTATTTAAGGTTTTTAGTCCTTGATAATACTTCTTGTTGCCATTCGATTGTATTGCTTTGCTGCTCATGGTATTGGGGCAAAAGTATCATTATTATAATAATCAAAGAAAGGATGAACATGGCAAATGTATTTCCTCCGTTTAAAATTGATATAGCTGGGGCTTTTTGTGTACCTCGTGCATTGAAAGATGTCCGCGAGCAATATCAGAACGGGCAGGTGAGCCGGCAGATATTGCAGGCTGTTGAAGATGCGGAAGTGCGCAGTCTGGTGGAACGGCTGGAGCTGGGAGGCATGAAGGTTGTTTCCGATGGTGGTTTCCGAAGTCGCGATTTTTTGGAAAGCTGGGAGGGTATTTGTTCCAAAGACGGCCGGCCTTTCTCCGAAGGCTCTCCTTTGGAGATTACAGGACGGCTCAGTTTGCTACGGCATCCTATTCTGGAAGAATTCGCATTTCTTGATTCCATTGTGGACGGAGGGGTGATGAAAAAACAGCATATCCCTTCGCCGGCAGAGGTTATGACCCAGATTATTCAACGTGTGGAGCGGACTCAGATAGAAACCGTTTACTCCGACATCCGGCTTTTGACGGATGATATTGCTTCCTGCTACAAATTTTTGCTTACCAAACTTTATGATGCAGGCTGCCGCTACGTCCAGTTCGACGGGGTACATTCGGTGATAATGGAAGATACCATCCGGCTCAACAACCGGGTTTTGCGTGAGTGTCCTGCAGGGATGTATGTTGCATTCCATGCACCGACGGACATGCTGGTGCAACTGCATGGGGCCGATGCTTATTTCCTGAATTACGACTGTGGCGCGTGCGACCGTAACCGTCTGCTCTGGTTCATACACGAGAAGGAAGCGGTGTTCGGTTTCGTGCTGTCCCATTATCCTCAGGAGGACGAGTTGGATGAATTGCAGGCAAAAACCGAAAGTGTATTGAACTATATTCCTTTGAAACGTTTCACTTTATGTCTGCCGGATGCCAATGCGCTTCTTTCGCCTTCGGAGGCCGATGAGGAGAAACAGTGGGAAACCGTAAGGTTGGGGATGGAAATGGCTGCGCGTATCTTCTCTTGAAAAACGCCGCATTCCATCATTCCGAATGCCACACTTCAGCAAGGGAAATACCACACTTCACAGAGGCAAATGCCATTGATTGGGCCTCGTGAAGTGTGGCATTTCGATTGACGAAGTGTGGCACTCCTCTTTTAGTCTCCGGTGTGTCCGGTTTATTATTTGACAGCTTCGGCTATCTTTTCCTGAAGCTCGTCACCGTGCAGTCCGCGTGCAAGGATAGTTCCTTCACCGTCAATCAACACAGTGTGGGGGATGCTGCTTACGGCATAAAGCTGTGCGCCTTCGCAGTTCCAGTATTTCAGGTCGGACATTTGCGGCCACGTGATGTTCAGCTTCTTGATGGCTTCTTTCCATGCGTCAGCACTCTGGTCCAGAGATACGCCTACAATCTCGAAGTTCTTGTTCTTATATTTGGCGTAAGCTTCCACCAGGTTGGGCATCTCGCGACGGCAGGGGCCGCACCAGCTTGCCCAGAAGTCAACGAGGACAACTTTGCCCTTGCCTACGTAGTCGGACAGTTTCACGGTTTTTCCTTCCGGCGTCTGCATCTCGAAGTCTGTAAACTTCTGGCCTACGGCAGTGGCTTTCATCTTCTCAACGTTGCTCTTTATCTTGACAATGGCTTCGTCGTTGTCGTAAGCTGCAGGGATTTGGGGCATCAGCGGGTCGAGGTCTGCCACATCCATGTAGTAGTAGTTCTGCTTCAGCAGGAGTACACCCACCGGGTTGGTGATGTTCTTGTTGATGCCGGCTTTGATGGCGGATATCATGCTGTTTTCCAGATTTTCCATCTCTTTGCCTTTAGCCTCGCGTTGTTCGTCGGTCAGTGTGGTGTCCGACATGGATTCGTAGATGCTCATCATTTGTTTGTTCAGACCGTTGATTTGGGCTCTGATTTCCTGGTAGGCATCATTGTTGGCAGTACCGGTGGCAGAGTTGTTTTCCTGCGACAAGTTGATTTTAATCTTGCCGTTTTCCAGGAAGAAGTCGATGGCTGCGCCGTCTTTTCCTTCGGCTTTGTAGGAGATGTAGCGGTTGACAGCAGTATCTTGTGTACCCTTGAAGGTAAATGTTCCATCTTTGATGACAGCAGAGTCTAATTTTACGAATTGGCGTCCTTCCACGGTTTCCAGATATACGGTGTCGCCGTCGGCTGCACCCTCTACAGTTCCGGTTACGGTGTAACCGTTGTTTCCACTGTTACAAGCTGTAAATACAGCGGCTACAGCGAGCAGATAAGTAAACTTTTTCATTGTTTGTTTTTTTAATGAATGATTATAGCTGCAAATATAGTAATAAAAAATCCCCTCCGATATGAACCGGAGAGGATTTTTATAGTTTTAATCCCATTTTTAGCGATAACGCTGTGCTTACTATTATTCGGCAGCAGCTTCTTCAGCAGCAGGGGCTTCTTCGGCAGGAGCCTCTTCGGCCGGTGCTTCGGCAGCGGCTTTTGCAGCAGCTTCAGCAGCTTTCTTTTCAGCCAGTGCTTTTGCTTTTTCTTCGTTTATCTTCTTTTCAGCTTCCAGACGTGCTTTTGCTTCAGCTTTCTTAGCTTCGTCTTCCTTAGCCTTCAGAGCAGCCAAACCGCTTTGTTTGTTGTTCTTCCAGGCTTCGAACTTAGCATCAGCTTCAGCTTCGCCGAATGCGCCTTTCGCTACACCGCCCAGCAAGTGCTTCTTCATGTAAACACCTTCGCGAGAGAGGATGTTACGAACTGTGTCAGTAGGTTGTGCACCCTTCAACACCCAGTCAAGTGCGCGGTCGAACTTCAAATCTACTGTGGCAGGATTGGTGTTAGGATTGTAAGTACCAATCTTCTCAATAAATTTACCATCACGTGGTGCTCTTACGTCTGCAATAACGATAGAGTAGAAAGCGTAGCTCTTACGTCCATGTCTTTGCAATCTGATTTTTGTTGCCATTTAATTAAAATGTTTTTAGTTAATGATTTGAATTATGCTACTATCTCGTAATAGCGAGTGCAAAGGTAAGAAAAGATTTTGAGTTTTGAGTTATGAGTTATGAGTTATTTGTTGGCACGAGGGGTGTTTTTTTAAATGTTCACACAACGTCACCCATAACTCATCACTTGTCACTCATCCTTCTCCCGAGTATTTCCTGGGGTATCTCAGCAGAATGGCGAGTATGGCGCATGTTCCCATGCAGAAGGGGTAATACAGGTTTCCGATGATGCTGATGGGTGAAATGCCGGCAAGTCCGGAGGCTATCAGCATTTGCGCTCCGTAGGGGATGATGCCTTGCACGAGGCATGAGAAGGTGTCCAGTATGCTGGCTGTTTTCCGGCGGTCCAGGTGGAAGCGGAGGGCGATGTCCTTGGCTATGGGGCCGGTGGTGATGATGGCAATGGTGTTGTTGATCAAGGCAAAGTCCAACAGTCCGGACATGGCTCCAATGCAGTACTCGGCGCCCTTCCGGGTGTGGACCTTGCGCCGCAGCACCTCCACCAGCCAATCAATTCCACCATAGGCGGAAATAATTCCGATCAAGCCGCGCAGGAGAATCGCCACGATAGCGGTTGTCATCATACCAGACATGCCAGTACCGATGGCCTGTACAAATCCAGCCACCGTGAGGCTGCCCGTAAGGATCCCAACCAGGCCCGCTAGGAATGTTCCACTGGTCAGCACCACAAAGACATCCATACCCAGAATCGCGGCCACCAGAACATAGATGTACGGCAGGATCTTGATGATGTTGAATGTCAAATCTCCGGAAATCGTCTCCGTACCGCTGCCCATCACAGCAAAGGCAATAACCGTCGCAACGGCGGCCGGAATAGCAATCAGAAAGTTCATGCGGAACTTGTCGCGCATCTCGCATCCCGCACCGGTAGTCGCCGCAATGGTGGTATCAGAAATGATGGACAGATTGTCACCGAACAGTGCGCCGCAGTAGACCGCCGAGAAATATAGCGGGATGCTGGAATTGGTCTCCTGGGCAATCGCTAGGGCAATGGGGGCGATAGCCGCCAGCGTACCAGAAGACGTTCCTATCGCTGTCGCCACGATAGCGGAAATGATAAAAATACCAGGCAAGATGAAATGAGCGGGGAGAATACTGAGACCCAGATTGACTACACTCTCAACGCCTCCCATAGCGGAACAGACGCCAGAGAACGCACCAGCTACCAGAAAGATCATGCACATCAGCATAGTACCCTCGTCGCCAGCCGAAACGCAGAACTTCTTTACCTTTTCCGGCAGCGGCATATAGCGATTCATTAAGAACGCGACAACTATACCGACTAGGATAGCTGCGTGGCGAGGAAATTGATTCCACGGCTGTTCAGCTGTCCCTGTAATCGTATAGTAGATTCCACCTCCCAAATACAGTCCCAGAAACACGAACATGGGAATGAAAGACGCAAAACCGTATTTTTTCTCCTTGATCTCATTCGACATACGCGTTCTCTCCTTTTTTGTAATCATTCGGATCAGCGATCAGTTGACTTGTACATCCCGCGACACCTGCATAATATTAAAGCAAGAAGCATGCCACATTTCTTACTTTCCTGATTTTTGCAAAAAGTGTGCAAAAATCAGGCTCTTTTTTTACATTTTTTCAAATTTTTATGTTGTAAAGAGGACATCTTTCATGTTTCTCTCAATTTTCCCGTCGTAAAAACAGGATAAATCTGGATATTATAGGAAAAAATAAAATTATTATCCTGTTTTAACGGTTTTCATATCAGATAGCCTGTTGACAAAGCTGAACCTGCTTTTCTATAATAAAATTGACTTGTACAATCCTTCGGCCCACTTCAATGCTTCAGTACAAGAGAGGTCGAAAAACTATGAATATTCAGCATCTCAAACGTACGAACACAGGGTATCTGAATACGCCGCTGGAATTCATGCCCGCATTGACAAAGGAACTCGGAAAAGGACGGCTTTACATTAAGCGAGACGATCTGACAGGTCTGGCCTTGGGCGGCAACAAGGTTCGGAAGCTTGACTATATTGTCCAGTATGCCCTAGAAAATGGTTATACAGCCCTGATGACATTTGGTGGTGCGCAGACGAACCACGGTCGGCTCACCGCAGCCGCAGCGATTCGAAATGGACTGAAGCCCATTGTGGTCCTGAAGGACGCCAAACCGGATTATATGTCCGGAAATCTCTTATTGGACCGGCTGATGGGCTGCGATCTCTATTTTGTAGATACCTCTGCCGCCGACGCGCTGCCAGAGGCAGAGCGGAACGCCGCAAAGCAACAATATTTGGATACCTGCGCCGCCAATATCATTGCTGACTATGCTGCCAAGGGAGAAAAAGTCCTCTCCATCCCTGTCGGCGGTCAAACCGTTATTGGTGCCGCCGGTTATGTGCAGGCCGTCCCAGAAATCATGCGGCAGATGGAAGCACAGGAAATCCATGCCAAGCACTTGGTAGTGGGCTATGGCTCTACCGGTACCTTTGCCGGGCTCTGGGCTGGGGCCAAGTATTATAATGCCCCCTTTGAAGTCATTGGAATTCCCATCGAGCCAGACTACAGACCCGTGCGGGAAACTTCTGATTTTATCAATGAACTGAGCCAAGCCTTTGAACTGGGCTTCACTTGTCATCCAGAAGATCTACGTCTGGAATACGGCGATGGAGAAAGTTTTTACGGCGGCATCGGGTACAATGAGCCAGATCCCATCACAGAGACATATATCGGACTGTTGGCCCGAACAGAAGCCATTTTTCTGGATCCATGTTATACCGGCAAGGCATTTCACGGCTTCGTGGATCTGGTCCGGCGGGAAATTATTCCTCCAGAAGACGGTGCCATTTTTGTACACACCGGCGGCTTCCCGGCCCTTTGGACAAAGGAGCATTTGGATGCGATGCAGGCCATGTACTGGTCCGATGAGGAACAAGATCATGTACATCGGATGACTTTGGGATTGGGCTAATCAATATGAAAACTCTGATCAAAAACGGAATAATTTACGACGGCACGCTGGAAACACCTCCCTACACGGGGGACTTGCTGATTTTCAATGATCGGATCCAAGCCGTGGCACCACACATCAACGATGTGGATGCCTATGTGATTGACGCAGGAGGCCGCGTCATCTCCCCGGGCTTCATCGACATTCATCGTCATGCAGATCTGGCCGTCTTTTCTGACGACTTTGGCTCCATCGAACTGGCCCAGGGGCTGACTACTGTCGGCATGGGCGTGTGCGGTTTTTCCTTCGCCCCCTACACACAATATTCGGAAGGTCTGTATCCCTATGTCCTCTCCACCCACGGTCCCTCCGCAGATGGGGCCCGCTATCCCACGATGGCCTCTTATCTAGAGGCGCTGCGGAGCGCGCGCCTGCCGGTCAATGTCTCTACACTGCAGGGCCTAGGTGCCATTCGAATCGCCGTGAAAGGATATGATCCCTGTCCTTTTACAGACCAGGAGATGGCCTCTGCTCAGGAATATGTGCGACAGGCAATTGACTGTTCCCTCCGGGGCTTCTCCACTGGGTTGGTCTATTTGCCGGAGGTCTACACCTCGACAGAGGAATTAATCCACATGCTTGCGCCTTGCCGTGGACACAGTCTGCTCTATATGCCTCATATGCGGGACGAGGCATCCCGATTGGCAGAGGCAGTTGCTGAGAGCATCCAAATTGCTCGGGAGAGTGAGATGGCCCTAGGAATCAGCCACTTCAAGGCTCTTGGTCCTGACAACTGGCATGGGTCGTTGGAACGCGCCATCACACACATCGAACAGGCCCGTGCAGAAGGCATGGATGTGACAGTGGATTTCTATCCCTACCACGGCACTGCCACTACCTTGGCCTCAATCCTCCCAGCCTCTTTCTTGACAGAGGATTTCAGCCGAATCCTGGCCAAGATCACAACGTCGGAAAGTATTGACCGGCTGCGGCACTGTTATCAGAACCCCGGTCCCAAGGACGAGATCATGGATCTGGAGTTCCGCTGGAGCCACGCTATGATCAGTGGAGTTCGGCAGCCGGAAAATCAGAAGTACCTGGGAAAGACGATACATGACTGCGCCCAGATGGCCGGATACGATGACGAGTATCCCTTCATCGCAAATCTGCTAGCCGCAGAGGACGGCAGTGTCAGTATGGTGGGCCTGAATATTTCGCCGAAGGATATTGAGCGGATTGCTAGGCTCCCCTACTCCATGGTGATTTCGGATGCTCTGTACAACGTCACAGATACACCGCATCCCCGGATCTACGCTTCCTTTCCCCACATCATCCGCCATTATGTGCAGGAGACGCACACACTGACCATGCAGGAGGCTATCCACAAGATGACCCAGATGCCCGCTCAGCGCATGCGGTATGACAAACGAGGTGTTTTGAAGGCCGGGAATTTTGCAGATGTGCTGGTATTCGATCCTGAGCGAATTGGTGACCTCGCTACGTTCGACCATGGCAAACGCCTTTCCACCGGTATGGATCTGGTATTCGTCAACGGTCAGCTGGCTTGGCAGGACGAGCATCCTGCATGGCGGGCAGGCTGCTGCCTCGATTGATTTGCTGTCCCGACGGTGAGGCCGCTTCGGAGAGAAGCGGCCTCTCCGCCTTTTGAGAGGAGTGTCACACCATGAAAAAGTCCATTGGCGTCATCACACTGCGCAGCGGTATGGCGGTATTTTACGGTCAGCTGCTCACACGATTGTTCGGTGATATTGCTGACATCTATGTTTACAACATGGAGGAAAAGACGATTCAAAGCCTGCGGGCATGTGACCTCTATCTGAATGCTTCCACCAGTTATGATTTGATGCGGAACGATTGGGCAAAAGCCTATCTCCCCCCTTCATACCAGATGGTCAATTCCGATATCACGTTTACCAGACAGGCTGTCGATCTTTTGAAGTCCTACCCCAGCGGTACCCGCGCCATTCTGGTCAATCAAAATCAACATATGGCCATGGAGAGCATCTCCCAGCTCTACCACCTGGGTATTTCAAATATTGAGTTCTTTCCATATTCTCCTGAGAGTGATCAAATCCCGGATGTAAAGCTGGCCTTCGCGCCGGGTGAAGCCGACCTCTGCCCGCCCCAGATC
>ENA-OROX01001576-OROX01001576.1-human-gut-metagenome-genome-assembly--contig:-NODE-1576-length-18219-cov-6.134277_pt1 | contig 18219 bp, 18 predicted proteins | sample MGYA00242133_ERZ509058 | MGnify/ENA primary metagenome ERZ509058 (study PRJEB26280, sample SAMEA2338751) | human gut metagenome | biome: human gut; feature: human-associated habitat; material: faeces...
TCATTTTCTTATCAACGAGCAAAAGACCGGCAAGAATAACTATGTCACTCTAAACGGCAATGCCACCGATGCTCTCCGGGCATATTTCAACGAACGGCATCCGACTGAACATGAGTTTATTTTTACAAAGGCCACTTGCAGGAGGCAGCCAATAAACAGAGTTCAGGCATATCGAATTGTAAGGACTGCTGCCGAGGAGACCGTTCAGGATGAACATATCAGCTGTCACTCTCTAAGAAAGACATTTGGATATCACGCCTGGAAGAATGGTACGCCACCCGCTCTGCTGATGGATGTCTACAATCACTCGTCCTATAAAGTCACGCAGCAATATCTGGGTATTGAGCAGGATGAACGTGATGAGATTTATCTGAATCTTGAACTATAAAAAATGATTAAAAAACAACCAGCCAGTGTTTCTCTATTTCAGAAACACCGACTGGTTATATAATAAACATGTGAGTGGGAACGAATTACGCTCCCATTATTTTCTTTTTTAATAATCATCTTTATTTAGTATGGAGGCAAATCGTGAAGATGCTGTGTTTACAGACATATACTAAAATTCTTCGACTATAACGTCATTTCTATCTGATAAAGTACATATAAATCTGGCATGCGCTCCGTACCATGGATTATCATCTATAACATTATATGTTATATTATCATATGATGTTGGTATTACCTCTTTCACTTCCGACGGATCATCCGGTGATGAAACATCTATTACTCCATATTTTCCCTCATCATTCTGAACAATCGCAAAGCAATCATGATATGCCTGTGAAATATCTTTATACCCCAAAACTTTAGTTTCTTTCACATTATCACCATCAACAATCATCATAGCCGCTTTTCCATTTATTATGCCGGTTATATGCTGTTCTGTAACAGGATCAAAATCATTAATTTTGTCAAATCCATCAACCAACGGACCTTTCCATGCCGACAAAAGACCCCAAGCCCTACTGTCTTTATATTTTACTCTTGCTATGCCATTAGTAAAGTTTTCACCTTCTTCATAAATTTGATCATTTAATTTTTCCCCCTTCTCATTAATGTAGTAATAGCCTTCTTGTTTATCATTTGATACTACAGAATATCCCTCATACATTTTAGTAGCAGTCACATACTCTGGTTGAATAACTACTTCTCCATTGGAATTTATAAAACCAATCTTCCCCGATTCCTTTGAAATAAACCTTGCAAAATCCTCTTTACTACTTATGTCATCATAATATATTACACTTGCTTCAATTGATGGCTTAACCTTCTTCTTGGTTTCATCATCATATAAATATGCATTTCCCTCTTTATCGAATTTTTCTTCATAAGTTAAATAGGAACCTTTTATTATCTCCTGATACTCTGAAGTCTTATATATATCTACCTCAGAATTTTCTTTAGTATCATTTGCATTCTTATAATTCTTTAATGCAAAAATGCCAATTATACAAACCACTGCAGTTAAAACTATGCTACATGCTTTTTTCATTATATCTTTACTCCCATCTGTTATTTTGAATCAATGTAAATCATATACCGTTTTCTTCCTCGACACATATATCATAAGACGGCTCGTCCTCCTGCTCGAAGGTTCCATATGCGTCCACTATTTGAATCATGCCACACTTTTTGTCGTCACCGATTTTAAAAACTACCATATCGTTGCGTTTAAATTTTGACCTTCCGATAATCCTTAAACACCTCCATTATCTGTCTCTCTCTATCAATCTGAATGTCTTATAGTTTGTATCATCCTGTGGGCTGCAATATATCGCAAACTCGATATTTTTAAATGCATGCATATATTCTTTAATCACATTTTTTGCAGCATATGCAACGATATTTGCTTTATTCATAAAAGCTCCACATCCAAATGCTCCAAGTATTACTGTATCGTTTCCTTCAGAAACGGCAACATCCAGTATGCGTCTTAATCTCTTCTCATGTATTTCAAGCATTTCCTTATCGCTGATTTTTGCTGCCTTTTTGCCATCGCCTGTATTATATTTATTGCTTGGCATGGCTCTTAAATTCGGTGCTGCGCAAGTGATTACATTTACCTTATACCACTCATTCTCTGGCAATAAAGCCGGGTTATTTGTATCGCTTTTAAATACGGTTACCTCCGGCGTATAAATGATATCGTCGTTATGTAATGGATTCCTTGCCTGCTTATGAGGTGTATAAAATCCATCCCACATATCAGGTGAATTCAGGCAGAAATAAAGATATGAACACCTGCACAGACACTCCTCCTGGGCTGTTGAACCTCTTACAACACCTCCGCCCGGATTTGAAGCCGATGCAAAATTGTGTACTGCTACCTTATTATCTCTATATGCCTTTGCTGCCTCAAACGTTCTCTTCTTTGAAACAATCACTTTTGCAGGCTCATCATATATATTTAAATTCGGTTTCTCCAAAGCATCTGTTTCCAATATTAGTTTCTGTCCACTTGCAGATGCCTTTAAGTCAGCATTAAGCTTTCCATTCGTTTTGCTTAATCTCTCTGTATCCTGAAATATTAATACGTTTTCTTCTCTTCCCATAATAATTCTCCATTTCTTTAAAAAATGCCTGTGTTACCAGCATTTTCTATGCCATAGCTGTCTTTCCTTCCATTATACCTTACAATTCCGTCTATTGTTAATTTTATTTTCTTCATCCTGTTTTTTCAATAAACCTGTGGTTTACTTTTTTCATATCAGTTTTTGCTGACATGATGATAATACACCAACATCGAGAAACAGTTTTCAACAGAAGTTTACACCTTATTTCAGACAGCAAAAAAGCCCTGTTCCTACGAACAGAGCCCTATGCATTATTTTGCACTTACAAGCCTTACTATCACATCAATTCCAGCCGCCCAAAAGAGTATCGCCCCCACGATATATACCTTTGTCTTCTGCTCGAAACCGAAGTGATATCCTGTGTAAATGCCTGCCACTATACAGATGACAGTGAACAGCGCCACCATTATCATAATGGTGAAAAGTCCGGTACCAAGGAAGCCGAATGCTATTCCTGCAAGAACCGTATAAAATGCGGTGATTCCTGCTATCCTTAACACTCTTTTCATGTCAAGCTGTGCCTGACAGTGCTCCTCAATCCTTTCATTTCTTATAGCCTTTCCTATAAGCCTGATCCCCAGTCCTATCAGTATTCCGATAGAAATTATCTCTCCTAAAAGTGCTTCATCCTTCACCGAGTATTTCCCATTAAGAAAGCTTGACAGGAAATACCCGATGTACATTGCTAACAACTGGCAAACTGCAACTATGAAGCAAATGGCTGTAAGCTGTTTCTTATTTACTTTCTGGATCAGGGATCCCTGACATTCCATCGCAACGAAAATCTCCAGTGAGCTTCCCGCCACGATTAACAGATATTCTATCCAGCCCATTTTTGCCTCCCATAATCTTTAAACATCCTTTAATTAATTATTTGTCGCTATCTGCCTTAGCATCTATTGAAGCTAATTTATATATGAACTTAACGCTGCCCGTCTGTCCATCAGCGATTGCTGAGTATGTCTGATATTCCTCACCTGCGTCAATTACTGCCTGAAGCTTGTTGGTGAATGGCTTTAAGTCACCGTTGTATGCGTCGAGAATCTTGTTGATTCCTTCCTCATTGAACTGTACCATACCGTCTGCAAGTGTGTGTGCACCCTCTGAAAGTGTCTTAGAGCCTGTTGTGAGCTGGTCAACACCTGAAACTATCTGATTTGTTCCATCTGCAAGCTGTGATGCTCCGCTGTTGAGCTGTGCATTGTTCGCTACAAGTGTGTTTGAACCGTCTACAAGCTGCTTGATACCGCTTGTGAGAGTTGGCACTGAATTTACCAAAGAGTCCATACCTTCTGCAAGACTATTACTTCCAGCTACAAGTTTTTTTGTGCCCTCTTTAAGTGGTGTCAATCCTGATGCAAGTGCAGATGTTCCTGTTGCAAGTGCAGATGTTCCTGTTGCAAGTGTAGCTGTTCCTTCTTTTTGGAATTTAGCAGTGTTTTCTTTTAATCTACTTGCGCCTTCTGTTAATTCTTTAACCTGATTTTGGCTTTGTTCACTTGATACAGTTTGATTTATCTGTGTATATACCATCACTGCACCTTGGCCTTTATATAGACCTTCCATTGCCTCATTATAGGGTTTGTCTACCACAGATTTATCAGTAAGGTTATTGTATCCACATGCATTTTTGGTTGCGCTTCTTGCAATAATTTCTTTTATCCCTGCTTCATTCTCTTTAGCGAATTTAGTTACGTCATCTACATTATCAACTGTAACTCCTGTTTGAGCTAAAGTATTATCATATCCTGCACCAATTAAAACCGGCACAAAACTTGATAATTTCTTTAAAGTATCATTTATTGAACTTTTAACTGTCTCAGGCATTCCCTGTACTGTTGAAGCCAATTTTTCTACTCCATCATTCAAATCAGAAGCTCCCTGTGCTAATGCCTGTGCTTTTGTGTCTAAATCAGAAGCACCTGTTGATATTTGTGCAGCCGCTCCATTTAATTTATTTACATTTTCCTGAACCGAATCAACTCCAGCATCAACAGAAGTTATACCAGCCTTCAAGGACTTTGCACCATCATTAAGCTTATCTGCTCCTGACACAAGGGCTCCTGTGCTGTTTCCAAGTGTATTCAGTCCACCACTTAATGTACTAACACCATCAGTATATGTCTTAAGTCCACTCTGCAGTGTACCAACTCCTGATTCGAATGTGCCGAGCTTGCTCTGCAATGTTGAAAGTCCGTCAGCAAGTGTGTCAGTACCCTCTGCCAGTGTTTTTGAACCATCCTGAAGCTGTGTTGAGGCATCCTTTAAGTCATTTATCATGTCATCGAGGTCTGATGTGTCAATTCCGTCTGTGCTTACATAATCAGATGCGTTTACCACGAAGGTCATGGCTGCAGGCATTGAGAAATTCTCCACATCTGCTGTCATTTCCATGTATTCAGGGATATTTACATCGCCATCGAGATCTCCGTCCTTGATTCCGAGGCTGTCCTTTAAGCCCGGAAGTGCATAGCCGAGCACTACGCTTGATGAGTCGCTTACCTCAGCCTTGCCGTTTGTCACTTCGATATTCTCGAAGCCATCACCGAGTACAAGTCCTGTTACTGCTGCAAATGGTACGGAAACTGTCTGCTTCTCGCCGTTTACTGTCTCTGTATATGATGTGGTATTTGTGTAGTCAAAACGGATTTTGACCTTTCCTGATTTTCCTGCAAGGTCCTCAGGTGAGATTTCTTTTCCATCGAGGTAATATGTAACCTTCTGTGTTACAGGCGGTTCCTCTGTTGCTGTGCCCTGATAGTAAATGTCCTTGCCACCGGCCTGCCAGGTGAGCTTATCACCGCTTTGTGTGAATTTTTCCTTGCCCTTTACGTTCTCGATATCTGAAAGGTTTGAAGCATCCTCCAAGGTATCCTTTTTGTCTTTATTTTTAAGGTGATCTACTACGATTGTTTTGTTTACGTTGCCGTTTGCATCTGAGATGAGGTATACACTCTCGTCCTTGTCTGCATCGTTATCCTTTAATGATACGCTGTCCATGAGCTTATCTGCTATGTCATCAGCATCCTTGCTGCTTCCTGTTGTGCTGTCTGCCTCGGCTGTGACTGCGGTGCTGTTCTTCTCTGCAAAAACTGCTGTTGCTCCGATTCCTGTACCTACAAGTGCTATTGTGAGGACTCCGGCTACAACACGGACAATATATTTACTTTTTAACTTTTCTTTCAATTCTGGTAATTTCATGTCTTATTCCTCCTGATTTTGTTTTTGAGGTCATATTTTTATGTTATGAGGGCCAAAAAGTATTTTATCCCTCATTTATGATTAATCAGATTACTAAGCTGTCAGGTTCTTGTTTTTAAAGCCTGCGCTTGTGGCACATATTACTTTGTCAAAAATCATAAACATTGACGGAAGTATAAATACTACTACAAACATACTGATGATTGCGCCTCGTGCAAGCAGTATACAGATAGAACTGATCATATCAATGTTTGAATAAAGTCCTACACCAAAGGTTGCGGCGAAGAAACAGAGTGCACTGACGATAACTGAGTTTGTCGAATCTGCAAGTGCCTTTGTGATTGCCGGCTTTTTGTCCATTCCGGTGTATCTGTTCTTTCTGTACTTTGTGGTCATAAGTATCGCATAGTCAACCGTTGCACCAAGCTGTATGGTTCCGATTACGATGCTCGCGATAAACGGAAGCTTCGTTCCTGTAAATCCCGGAATTCCCATGTTTACAAAGATTGCAAACTCGATGACCGCTACAAGTATGATTGGAAGCGATACTGATTTGAATACTACGAGGATGATAAGGAATATCAATACGATTGATACTGCACTTACACGCTTAAAGTCTGTATCTGTGATAGTGATAAGATCCTTTGTACAAGGTGCCTCACCGATAAGCATTGCGTCCTCGCTGTAATTCTTTACTATCTTTTTAATCTCTGTTATCTGGTTGTTTACCTCATCAGATGCTGTCTCATATTTTGATGAAACAAGCATCATCTGGTAATCACCGTTTTTGAATATCTCCTTTGCCTCATCCGGCACCATATCATCCGGTATTGTAGGTCCAAGTATTGAGTCAAGCGATACCGCAAGCTTTACTCCATCGACCTTCTTGATATCATCTATCATGCTTATGCTGTCTGCCTTTGACATATCGCTCGGCGCGATGATGATATGTGTGGCACCCATAGCATACTCCTTGTCGAGTCTTTCATTGGCCTGCTTACTGTATGCACTGTCAGGCATGGTTCCTGCAAGGTCATAGTAGACCTGATCATGAGTGTATCCGTATATTGCCGGGATGAGCACTACGATGAAAATCACTGCAAGTATCTTATAATGATTTGTTACCCAGCTTGCAATCCTAGAAACATCCGGCATAAGAATCTTGTGCTTTGTCTTCTCGATTGCCTTATCACATGCAAGAATCAGTGCAGGGAGAATTGTTACACATCCGATAACTCCGAATACAACGCCCTTTGCCATTACGATTCCCAGGTCAAGTCCAAGTGTAAAGCTCATGAAGCAGAGGGCTACGAAGCCTGCGATTGTTGTGATTGAGCTTCCTGTTACTGAGACAATTGTGTGGGAAATGGCATGTGCCATGGCTCGCTTCTTGTCTCCGTCATATCTGTCTATCTGCTCCTGATAGCTGTGCCACAGGAAAATCGAATAATCCATTGTTACGGCGAGCTGCAATACTGCTGTCAGTGCCAGTGTCAGATATGAAATCTGTCCCTGTATAAAGTTTGTTCCCAGGTTATAGATAATAGCCATTCCTATGCTTAGGAGGAATAACATCGGAACAATTATTGAATCCATTGTAATTCCCATGACAAGCATTGAAAGCAATGCTGCTATGATGACATATATAGGAGCCTGCTGCATAACAAGTGTCTTTGTATCTGCGTTGACCGCTGCCATTCCTGCTACGAAGCAGTGGTTTTTCACCATCTTATCCATCTTGTTGACGGCTTCCATTGTCTCATCCGAACCCATTGTGTCACTGTAGGTGACGAGCATAAGCTGGCTGTTTGCATCCTTGTTGTTGAATGCATCATACACCTCATCCGGAATTGCCTCTCTTGGCAATGTGGAATCAGCGATTGTTCCGTACCAGATGACATCCTTAACACCCTCAAGGTCCTCAATGTCATCAGCCAGAGTCTCTATGTCCTGATCCTTCATATCCTCCAAGATCACAAAAGACAACGCTCCGGTTCCAAACTCATCTACCATGATATCCTGGCCCTTCATAGTCTCTATCTGGCTTGGCAGATAAGAAAGGATATCAAAGTTGATTCTCGTGTTGATAAAGCTGATGCCCGACGGTATAAGCAATGCAAATGCAACTATCAGTATCAGCACACGATGTTTTACGACTCCTTTTCCAAATTTAATCATTAGATTCACCACTCTTTCTTTTATTCGTATTGAAGTATAAAAAAAAAGACCGAATAAATAAATATTCAATCTCTTCGATTTGTCATGTGAGATATACAAATCCATCAATTTGTATATCCGATATGACACATATATGATATTGTATTTGATTTCTGACACTTTTTCACAGCATTTTCATATTTATATGAACACATGCCTCTTTATGATTCTGCTTTATGAGCTTGCTTAAGCCGTCATTTTCCATGACAATTGTCCTCTACAGCTCACTTAATATATCATCCATTGAGCGCGTAATCAGATACATGTATGCCTCAGCCATCTCCTTCGGCTCAATGTCATCCATGCCCTGGGCTATCCAGCCCTCCGTGATAAAGCACAACGACTGCGCATAATATGTAGAAATCACCTCCGGTGTGAGCCAGCGGTATTTGGATTTCTTTCCTGTGCTCTTTTCGCTTATGATATTCATAAACATCTCGCAGACGCATTTCATGGCAATCTGATTAAACGTCACTGCCCCCTCCAGCTTTAGTGCTTTCTTGTAAAAAACACTGTTTGCCGAGATATTATTGAGCATCAGCACAATCGCTTCAAAAATCATTCCGGCATTGAGCAGTGGCTTGATGGGCTCAAGCAGCTCGGTTTTGATAATCCACTCTATCAGCTCGTACTTGTCCTGAAAATGATTGTAAAACGTGGGGCGGATAACTCCGGCCTTGTCCGTTATCTCTTTAATTGTAATCTTATCGATTGGCTTTTTCGCTGAAAGCTCTATAAGGCTCTCAGCGAGCACCAGATCTATTGCATTCTTACCTTGCTGTGTCATTACTCATCAAACTCCATCGTGACAAAGTAGCCCTTCTCAGTCTCCCTTACATCCACGACATCGCCCTCGCGGCTTTTGAGCCTCTCGCTGACCACGTAGTTTCCCGACATGGCAATTGCATGCTCTATCGTATAATAATATGAAGTTGGAAGCTTGCTCTCTGTTACCTTCAGATGGTCACCGACCTTGGTAAGTCCGGGTCTCTCCATCTTAAACTCCATCCGACGCATTCTGTCGCCTTTCTGTTACTGCTTAATTGTCCTCTTTTCTATCCTCAACAAACGTTGCCTCAAACTCCTTTTGCTTGTTGTAGGCGCTCTCCGCCTTTGTAGCACGGCTTGTAATCCAGATATTTGATACTCCGTTGAAAATCAGTATGATACCGACAACAACAGTGGCTGTCTTCATTACATCAAATGCATTTGTCACGCAGATTATTCCAAAAATCAGACTGATTATTGAAAAAATCAGGCCGACACTCCAGCCTCCGTAACCGTATTTTCTGGCATCCACTGCCTCAATAATGCTCCTGATGCTGTGAAAAATGAGCACCAGACCGATGACTATAGGTATCAGGCTCACCACAACCTTTGGCTGTACCAGAAACCATATACCTACTGCCAAAACCACAAGCCCCAGCATCGCTGAAAAACCATTCGTGACTATATTCAAAAAATAGCTGCACATATAGACCACTCCGATGATGATAAGCACTACCGCAAGCACATTGGCCACAATCGTGAGCACCGAAGCTCTCCATATGATAAACACCAGTCCCAGCGCTATGCAAAGCACTGATGACAGTAGAAAATCAGCCTTTATTCTGCCTAAAAACTCCTTCATACACGACCTCCTTTATATATCCTGCCCTACATTACTTTTCTAATTCTGTTCCTCTGCACTTTTCTTAACCAGGTCAAGAACAGTCTGAAGCTCAGCACCCTCAACCGGTGCAGCTCCATATCCAAGACGCTTGTAATCCTCTGTAATCTCAGCCAGCTCAGTAGTTTTATCGCCCTTCGCATCAATTACAAAATATCTGCCCTGTGATGCAGCATCATCCCACACGAGATAAGCACGGATTGCGCAGTTTGGAGCCATATCCCTTGTCGGAAAATCAACTCTGGTGACATTGAGCGTATCTGAAATCTGCATAGACATAACAGAGAAATCCTCCTCCATATATGGATACATACGCTTCTGCTGATATGCCTCCTCGTACAGCTCATCTATTAGCTTTTCCTTCTCATCGGCGAGTCTGTCCATGAACTCTTTTCCGCCCTCAAACATCTTTGTCGGCAGGAAAATATGCTCATACTGCATACGCTCGAAGATGACATACTGCTCTGCTGTCATCTGTACAGTCTTGCCCTTTGTCGGTGATGTAGGATGTCCCTCTCTTCTGGCCTTTTCCACTGCCTCAATCTTTTCTACAAGAGGCTTTTTGAAAATCAGATTGTGAGTGAACGGGTTGAATGCGATACCATCAAGCTTTGACTCTTTATTTGCCACCATATTGTTGACTGCAAGAAACGGCATATTTACAATGCATGGTGACGGATGATCCTTAGAAAGCTGTGCCTTTGAGGTATAAATCGGCATGAAAGCCTCTCCCTCACCGTTTTTAATAAATAGCGGAATCGGCTTGTTGTTCTCTCCGACATTTGCAGGTACCAGGAATCGGCTCTTAGTGCATTTTTCAATGAGCTTATTGAGCGTCTCCGCCTTTTTGTCGCTTGAATACTGTGTCATCAGCGCCTCAACCTCCGGGTTTTGCACCTCAAGAGTGAAGGCCGGATCATCCTTTAATTTATTTTTGATTTTATTTTTATCCATTTATACTGCTTCTCCTTATATTAAATGCCCGGATTTACATCCAGGCATTATTTTAACACATTTCTTTTATCAACTCAACAATCTTAGTGTCTCTTGCTATCCATTCTTTATCAAGAAAAGCGCTGTTGGCCTTTATTATCTCATCCGGCGTAGCCCATGACAGATGATACTCAAGCCTTATCTCGCTGTCTGTCATCTGTGCTGCCACATGCTCGTCCTTCACATCACAGAAATACACGTAGGTGTGACAGTAATATATCTTGTCAGCCTCAAATATATCGCGTCTCTTTTCTATGACCTTGCCACACTCCCTGATGCTTTCCGGCACGACAAGAAGCCCTGCCTCCTCGCGCACCTCCCGTGCCAGCGCAACCTCGTTGGTCTCGCCTGCATCGATGCCGCCGCCCAGTATCTTGTAGTAGCCTTCACCGGCCTGCTGCATGGCAAGCTTTCCGTCTCTAATAATAACCGCGCGCACCGCGAAGCGCTCAAATACCTCCATATCATCGGAATAGTTGTGTTTGTCAAATGTATATAGCGTTCTCATGTTTGTCCTCCGTGTATTGGTATTATTCTACACCATTTGCACGTAAGATGGAATATGTTTTTCTTCATTAATACCGTTGATTTTACGCTTACACTCGCGACAACAAACAAACCGTTTCAAGTGTCGGAAACTGAAATTTGATATTCCTAATCCAATTACCATCTTCTCGTCTTTCTGGAAATATATCAATACGCTCAATAAATGCCTGCATAAACTGTTTCTTTTCAGCATCCGTACATTCTGCATATAATTCATTAAATGCGTTCAAAAAGCCGTATATGCTGTCAGCATCAATCTGAGACTGTTCAATGTTACATCGAAAAGTACATTTATGTCCTGTGGCATTTACTGTATTCTTGCAATAGTAGTAATATCTGGTTTTCTTATCTTTCCTCCCTGCTTTTGCAATGTTGCCATACATTCCTTTTCCACAACATGGACATTTCAATATTCCAGACAAAATATGTGCATGCTCCGGATTATGAATCTTTTCTCTTCTATAATTATTTTTAGAGCGTTTCTCCTGTGCAAGATTCTATTCCTCTTCAGAAATAATTGCTTCATGAATTCCCTCATATACAGGGAACTCCGATTGTTCCACTACATGCATTTCATTACGTGTTCCTGTTTTCTTTTCGGTGCGCCTGCGTCCGTATGCTATCTTCCCCATATACACCGGGTTATCAATAATCTTTTTGAGAAAATAATCATCATATGCTTCACTTTTATCGCCCTGCTTAAAACAAAAGTATTCGGAAAAAGACAAGGGAAGCACATGAACTTCATCTCCTCTTCCCTCAAACTCAATCAATATATCTTTAGATAAGAAAATATATCCATTTTATATAAAATATGCAATCATATCATTTAATTATTTTGCCGTATGAGGCATTTTTATAAACCATGTAAATTTTTCTTTCAACCTTAAAGATATCTACAGCCTCACCACCCTGTCAAACCTCTCAACTCCAGTCATTCTATGTGACACCATAATAACCGTTTTATCCTTCATCAAAGAATCCAGTACCTTAAGAAATACATTTTCACTGTGCGTATCAAGCGCTGAAGATGGCTCGTCCATCAGAATAACAGGTGAATCCTTAAGCATTGCCCTCGCAATCGCTATCCGCTGGCGCTGACCACCTGACAGATTCATTCCACCGGCGGTCAGCCTTGTGTCATATCCATCAGGCAGTTCACTGATAAATTCATCTGCATATGCCTGTTTTGCCGCTCTGACGATCATATCCATATCTGGACTGCCTGCTTTATTCCAGCCATATTCAATATTCTCCCGAATCGTACCCTCAAACAGATAACTTTCCTGCGGTACATAAGTAATCATATTCCTCAACTGCATTAAAGAATACTCATTCAACTCCCTGCCATATAATCTGACACTGCCGCTTTCAACAGGATAGAACCTCAGTAATAGTTTTAAAAATGTGCTTTTACCACAACCTGATTCTCCTGCCAGCAGAATTTTTTCACCATTTTCCACCTTAAGCCCATCATAATAAAGCTGTGTATTTTCCATGTCGTCATATGAAAAATGTAGTTTGTAAAGCTCTATAGCAACATTACATTTATCATGCAAATCCACTGTACCAACCTGTGTCTGCGTATTCCAGCCCACACATTCTTCCTGCTCCAACTCAAGGAAATCAAACACATGCCCTGCACGCACAACCGATGTGGTAAATACCGCCAGTGAACTTCCAAACTGCTGCATAGCTGAACTCATACTCATCTGCAATGTGACTACAGCCATAACTATTCCGAAATTCAGCTTTCCATCTGCCACAAGCAGTGCGCCCACAATAATTGTGCCAAAGCTTCCAATAATCCCCAATAAAAATGCTGCCATCTCAAGTGACGCTTCCATCCTTACCCTCGACCTTGCTGCCTGTGCTGATTCTCCATTTTCTTTGTAAAAATGTTTCAACACAATTGAAGCTCCTGAATTCATTTTTAATGTAACAAAACCTGATATAATATCACTGAATAATGTTGCCAGTCTGGCAAATTTATTCTGTACATTTTTCGCATGCTTCTTAATAGAATTGTTTATCCTGATGGACACAAATGCAGTAAGCACACTGATTATCAGCGCAATGAATGTCAGAATCGGACTGTAAAAAAACATTGTAACAACTGACGAAATAACAAGCACAAGCTTTCCTGAAACCCAGTATACATGTGAAAACCATGCAGTTTTTAAAGAATCAGCGTCCATATTAAGAGTTCTCATCGCTTCCGCACTGTGTGTATCATCATAAAATTTCATGTTCATATCCAGCAGCTTCGCAAATAGTCTTAACTTCAGCTCATAAACCATTCTTCTTACAAGATGAATATGAAAATACCGCAGATATGGAAAAAGACATTTACATATGACAATAATTATACAAACAATTACTGCTGTCCTAAACATCTGCATATCCTGAAATTCAATCGCATTAATCGTCTGTTTGGTGACATAAGAATACAGAACCTGCAAAGCTGACTCGGTAATTAATGTGATAATCAGAATCAGCCAGTAGTGGAATCTGTATTTCCCAATATATTGCAAGAATCTTCTAGTATCTTTCATACTCTGTCCCTCATTTCCTTGTTAATAAATTCGTCATACATATGCGCATATCTTCCATGCATGGACATCAGTTCAGAATGTGTCCCCTGTTCCACAATTTCTCCCCTGTCCAGCACATAGATTCTGTCATAATCTCGGATTGTATTTAATCTGTGTGCAACCGTAATTACGGTACGGTCTTTGGAAATTTCATCAATTGTTTTACAGATATTAATTTCAGTCTGGTAATCCAATGCTGATGTCGGTTCATCAAACAGAAGAAGCTCTGCGTCTTTCACTATTGCGCGTGCGATTGAAATTCTCTGTCTCTGACCGCCTGAAAGATTTCCCCCGTTCTCCGTCAAGACAGTTTCAATCCCTTCAGGAAGTTGTTTTATAAATGTTTCACAGCCTGCCATACCCAAAGCTCTTACAATATCATCATGCGAAGCCTGCGGATTTCCAACTCTTACATTATCTGCAACAGACAGCGGAAAAAGTGTAGTCTCCTGTGAAACCAGTGCAATCTTGTCTGTAGCAAACTGTCTTGAAATCAGCTTTAAAATAGTACTCTTTCCACTCCCGCTTTCTCCCACAAACGCAATTCTTTCATCAGGCTTCACGCTAAAACTTACATTATGTAAAACATTTTCATCTTCATATGCAAATGACACATTTTCAAAGCTGATTAGCAAATTGCCTTCTTTTTCAACACATTTTCCTTCATAATCAGTCTTTTCAGGCTGGATTTCAATTATTTCAAACACTCTCGAAACTGACACAAGTGCTGTCTGAAAACGCACAACCAACTGATATGTGTATGACAATGGGTCAATCAGTTTCTTAATTATGCTCATATATGCGATTAACACCCCAATTGTAATTACATTTCTGAATACAAATACGCCTCCGACACATATTGCAAGTGCCAGCGGAATCTCCTGAATTGCCCTTGAAAGCGGTTCGAGATTATACTGCGCCAGATCAGTTTTATCTGATGTTACAAATGTTTTGTAAAGTGCCTTTTCATATCGGTTCATCATACATTTCTGAAGATTGTATGATTTGATAACCTCTGCCCCTTCAAATGCTTCTTCTATATTATTGTTAGTCTGCCCCAGCTCCCTTGCATACTGGTGCTGGCGCAATTTTATTGGTTTTAAAAGCTTTATATTGATTGGAACTATAATTGCAAGCAGCAGCAGACATATTGCCGCCAATGGCGGATTCATTAAAAATAAATATACTGAATATACAATCGTAATGACCGGCACATATAAACAATCCTTGAAATATCCCGACATGAACCCTGCCAATCCCTCAATATCCTCAGTAATGCGCTCCATCATGTCACCATAATTACATTTATTGATGTATTCAGGTGATGCCTTCATCAGCGCATTTACCGCATCATTTCTAAGATCCTGCAGCAAACCTGCTCCAACAAAGCCAGTCATAGCAACAACCATGTAATTAGACACAATTCCTGCGCATATTACAATCAACATTTTAATTACAATAAAATGAATCGTCTGCTTAAGCGTACCACCGGCAATCTGGTCTATTATCTGCTTTAAAATATCAATAATCATTACCGTAGACACAGACGCCGTCACACTTGATACTGCGGCAAGTGTAATCTGTATCCAATACTTTTTGCTGTACTTTAATAATTTTCCCATATAGACATTTTCCACTCCTTTATATATACTATATGCAAGTATAACTTGTGTAGAATGTGCTAACAATGGCATTTATGCAGCGGATTTTTATACTATTTGCAATCTATGTTTGCAGATAGTGTATAATTAATCATTAAAAATATTTACAGAATTGAGGGATAACATGCCACAGACGGACAGACATAAAAAGAGAGAGATTCCAATTGAATTTGATTTCTATAATACATTAGATAAGCTTCCTGTAGAAAAGAGATGTACTATCATTATGATTTCATGTGGCAGTACAACTATCAAGATAAATGAACATTTTCAGACTGTGAATGCTCCTGCTGTGCTTTGCATTTCACAATATGATAAGTTTCAATGTATAGAAAAGACACATTTAAGCGCCAAGGCGTTTCATTTTAATCCTTGGTATATTAAAGCATGCCTTAGATTTGAAAATCTTGATGACGACATCAGTATTGATGAGAAATATGTTTATGAAAGAAATATGCTTTACATGTTTACCAGACATTCTGGAAATTTTCAGGGAATATTTCATTTAACACCACAGCAGTATATTCACATTAATGAATTAATGCTGATGATTGGTGCTGAAACCTATGCGCAGAGTGACGATTACTGGACCTGCCGCATAAGGAGAATGCTGCGTCAGACGATAAACTGCATATACGATATCTATGTCGACCAGCGCAAATTAAAATTCTACGAATTGTCTGAAAATACTAACCCAGTAACAATATGTACAGACTATATTCATGCCAATTACCAGAATGATATTACCTTAAATTCCCTGTGCGAACTCGTTCACCTTAACCGCACCACATTGAACCAGCGCTTTAAACAGCAGCTAAACTGCACCTGTATAGAATATCTGCTTCACTACCGCTTAAAGATTGCGCAGGAGCTGCTATCCAATACCAACCTTAAAATCGAAGAAATCTCCAGTCAATGTGGCTTCAAATACGGCTCGTACTTTAACCGCCAGTTCACGAAATGCTTAGGTATATCACCGTCTGAATTCCGCAAGAACCCGACTGGATATAGTTCGTTTGAAGGTGGGAAGGTGCGGAAATTGTGAGGGTGTGCTATTTTTTAATAGTATACTTGAATTTTCTTATTATCAACAATATATTGTTGATTGAAACTCCCTTTGATAAAGAATACTATATGGCTTTCTTTAGACCAAATTTCAGTTGTTGCAAAATTTGCAACAGTTCAAACTGAAGGGTGACGTACTGTAGAAACAAACATTGATTATTATAATCTTGATGTAGTTATCTCTATCTGATACCGTATAAAGCCTCTTCGTTGAACACAATTTCAGATATGGGCTATTGGAATTTAAAAGAATATATAAAAAAAGATTTTCCTTAGATTATAATAGATTCAAACAATTAGATGGTGAAAACTAGTTTGATGAAATATGGAACTCACCTTATGGGTACATGATGAAATTCATCGTTCAGATATTGAAGTTGCCAAAAACTATCTAACTGAGCAAAAGCTCTGTATGCTTTGAATAACATTGTTACTGCATACCATGATATTGCAGAAGTACATGAGTACATGCCCTTAACCAAGAGCCTATGTATATGAAAGACTGGCTTGAAACCATCGACGATTACCTTAAAATGACACGCCGTGATATTCTTACCAGCAGTGGTCATATCAACCATATACAAGCTATTAGAAAGCTCATGCAGAATATGATAAATAATCAGGCGGAATACTCCTGTGTGAGCATTCTGCCTTGTTCTAATATTTCTTCTTTCCAAATGAATGATACTGTATTGTTATCTTGACATCGTACTCCAAAATAGTCCCCTTTTTAATAGACTCTATTCCATCTACAACTACCATTTGAACAGACCTATCCTTTTTTATCCATCCTGTCTTTAAATCATCAAGTGGCAATGTATACACTTCTGTAAAGCCAACATTTAATAACTCCTGCAGCAGCTCATCAAAATTTCTTTTTATCATCTGACGCGAAGAATATGGAAATATAAGTTCTTTTTTCATATGGTATGCAACAATTATTTCTGCATCATATGGTACCATCATTCCTGCATCTATCCATGATTGTCCGTTTATCATAACCTGTGCCACCTCACCAACACGATAATTGTTATCAATATAAACGTCCTTAACTGGAATAGCTTTGTAATTATTAAATCCTGTTTCCTTTAACATGCTCAAAACATACTCATAACTATCCCCTATCAAGTCATTTATAGAAAATCCTATTTGCAAATTCTTCTTATTAAAAAATAATGCTTTCATTCTTTTTTTTCTAAGATTCTTTTCATGTTCTTTAACAGCACGCTTTTCTGCACGAATTCGTTCTTCTTCTCTACGACGTTCCTCGGTCTTACGTTCTTGTTCACCTTCCTCTGCTTTATATATTGCATATGCGGCTGCACCAAGGCCAAATGCTATGCTTGCCAAACCTGCTGCAAGCCCAATTCCATCCGATGAATCCTCATCATTATCCTCTTCATCATCGCCTGAAGCATAGTATGTGCAACTATTGTCACTCTCATAATACGAATCACTTACGTCTTCATTTTGATAACAACTTTCATCTGCACCATAATATGTCACAGTTCCATCAGCATTTTTATGCCCCCAGCTTCCGTCATTGCCATAATAGGACGCACTTCCATCAACATTTTTATACCCCCAGCTTCCATCTGCGCCATAATAAGAACCGCTCCCATCTTCATTTTGATACCCCCAACTTCCGTCATTGCCATAATAGGACGCACTTCCATCAACATTTTTATACCCCCAGC
>ENA-OROX01001584-OROX01001584.1-human-gut-metagenome-genome-assembly--contig:-NODE-1584-length-18145-cov-4.586512_pt1 | contig 18145 bp, 19 predicted proteins | sample MGYA00242133_ERZ509058 | MGnify/ENA primary metagenome ERZ509058 (study PRJEB26280, sample SAMEA2338751) | human gut metagenome | biome: human gut; feature: human-associated habitat; material: faeces...
TATCATGAGGAAATCCGTGGGACAGAGAATACCGGAAAAAGAAATCGCTAACTTCAAGTTTGTATATTTCATCAAAAGTTGCATATTTAAATAAACAAGGGGAGATGGTAAAATGAAAGCTCATGAATATTGGTTTAGTCGCTATGGTGTCAGGAGAAATCCTGGCATTTTTTATGTCTTTTTGCACTTCAAAAAATAATTTCAAAAAACTTCTAAAATCATGTCCGATTTTGTCTCTCCCAATACAACGGCTGCATTATTCAAAAATTCTTTCTTCCAATTGTGGAGAAGATTGGGTTGAATGTTGTTCTCAACTGCAAGCGTATTAAGATCTTTTTCTCCTTTCAGCATTCGAGAACAAGATCGGATTTAAATTTGGCACTAAAATTTCTTCTTTTGTCTGGACATAGCAATGAATCCTTTCTTTCATACTGATTTTAGTATATCAGATTCATTATAATCCGTCCGAAAAAGTGTCTAAATTTATGAGACCATTATAGGAGAGTAAAGATAAAAAAAGGTGGTTTATTAGTCTGTTAATCGGTATAATAATGATTACAGGGGGTGTTTTGGATATTTGCAATATGAGCGTGACATGGATGTGTATGGTTCAGCTATGATCAGTCGGTTCCGAATGCATTATATATGACTGTGTATGCATCAAAGTGGCAGACGAAAAAAGGAACACAGCTAATGATACACAATACTATTATGATGTGAAAAACGAAAAAGTACTCATGATTTATGATGGTATGGTTGATGGTGAAGATAATCCAGAGCTTATTGAAAAAATACTTGTCATGCATGGAAAGCAACAGCAAAAACAACAGGAAGATCTGGATGATGCAGCAGATGCAGAAGGATGGATTGATGTTTGCAAAGAAACTGATGCTTAGCACAGGAAAATAATGGAGAAGCTGCAGGAAAATGAAAAAATCGAAAATACAATTCAAAATTATTTTTGGAGTGGATCAGGTAGGATAGAAGTAAAAAAATATTTGACATAGTTATCCTGTTCTCGGTATCATAAATATGGATATAAAATCAAGTGCACAGAATTCATGGGAATATGTGCATGAGATCACGGGAGGAACAATGAAAAGTAAAAAGATCGGGATGCAGGCACTAAAAATTGCGATAGGAAGCAGTCTTGCGATTTACATAGCCAATCTGTGTGGACTGAAGTATTCACTGGCGGCAGGGAGTGTTGCACTTCTTACGATGGTGACTACAAAGTGGAAAACTGTCAAATTATCGGTAGCGAGGGTTGTAACATTCATAATTTCAGTACTTATGGCACTTATTATATTCTCGGCAGTAGAATCAGAATGGATGGCATATGGTATTTATGTGTTTTTTGTGGTTATTATCGCAGAGATGCTTGGATGGGGAGCGACGATTTCCGTAAATGCACTGATCGGAATGCATTTTCTGGAAGTCAGAGATTTTGAATTTGATTTTATTGCAAATGAATTTATGCTGGTATTGATCGGAATTACGATGGCACTGGTCCTGAACTTGTTTTATGATTATGGAAGTCAGCGCAAGGCGTTGGTCGAAAATATGCGATATACGGAAGAACGTCTGCAGATGATACTTGGAGAGATTTCGGCATATCTGGCGAATAAGGAAATGCAGAGAAATGTATGGGATGATATCTGTGCGTTGGAAAAAGAGGTTCAGGGCTTTATCCAGGATGCCTATGAATATCAGGATAATACGTTTCAGTCACATCCGGGATACTATATCGATTATTTTGAAATGCGTATGAAGCAGTGCAACGTGATCCATAACTTACATTATGAGATGAAGAAAATCAGACATATGCCAGATGAGGCAATGATCATTTCGAGTTATGTGTTTGATATGCTGGTATGTGTGAAGGAACATACAGTTCCGACAGCTCAGTTGGATGAACTACATGAACTTTTTGCGATTATCAGGAACAATTCACTTCCAAAGACCAGAGAGGAATTTGAGAGCCGTGCGATGCTGTACCATATCCTGATGGATCTGGAAGAATTCCTTGTATTTAAAAGAAGGTTTGTGGATGGACTGGATGATAAAAAGCGAAAATTATACTGGGATAATTAAGCTCTCATTTGTCAAAAAGAATGTGTTATGGCACATTCTTTTTGACACTTTCAGATCATCAAATTCCTGATAATAAAAAATCAGGAACCGGATGGGATACGGATAATAAGTTTTTCACCGTCTTTTGTAACAGAAGTAAGAACCGGGATATGCTTTTTGCGAAGCTGATGTACGACCGGGTAAATAGAAAACATATCTCCATCGACATAGACAGCTTCCGGTTTCGTTTTCAGCAGATCTTTTACCAGATCTTTGATATATTTTTTCCACTCTGTTTTTTCCATTTCTACCTCAGCATAAATTCCATTGATATCTAAAGCAGGGAGATCAGGCAGAGGTTTGTGGATAATTTTTACATGCGTGAGTTCTGGCAGTTTCATTAAAAGTGTGTCTGTAGAAGTGTCGGAACTGAGATTTACAAGGGTAATCTCGTCAGTAAAGGTATCCAGACTGATCTGACATGCTTTTCGTGCATCTTCTAAAGTAGCTGTAGTCATCAAAAAGCCGCCCTTGTGACAGAAAGAAGCACTCGAAAGACCGGTTTCTTTCTGGAGTTCTTCATTTTCCAGACCGAGCCATTCAGATGGAAAACTGCATTTATAATTCAGGGAATATTCTTTTTTCTGAGGCTGGATACAGTAACCACCGCGGTTGGATGGAAAAATAACGAAAGCGATATCTGTTTCGGAAAGACGTTTCTGGCATGGAATGAATTCAGGAAGGACCAGAATACGGGAATCAGCTTCAGGATTTTGTGTTTCGAGAATTTCTTCGATCCGCTTGTCAGCACGTTCATTTCCAAGGTAACGGGCAAATTTATTGTCAAGGATCATTCCGGCAACACTGACTGCACGGAAAAAGGCTTCATCGGTTCCGCCATCTTCGTCCCAGGAAGGATTGAAGCTTCCAATCAGTGAAGCCAGTTCATTTTTTTCACCGGTATTATCATTATTATCCAGTGGCTGGACAAAAGCTTCGTCAAACTTAGCAGCAAGCTCTTCCCCCAGTATTTCGGTACCAAGTTCTTCCCAGAGAAGGCCGAATGCCGCGTAAGGGATGCCATTTTCACGGATGCGGCTGTCTTTCTGGTGATGGTCATATCTGCCGCGCCCAATGTCGAATATGATGCCGTCAAAGTCTTCGGGTACTTTATTACCACGAAGGATTGTAATTTCCGGATTTAAATATAATAACAATGCAGAGGAAAATACATCATCTGCGTGGAATTTTCCACTATGTGTAAATGCGGAAGCATCTTTTAGGCGGATCTTTTTTAATAATTCATTCATCTTAATCTCTCCAAATAAAAATAGTTTTGCTAATGTAATAATGTATAAGCAGAAAAGGAAAATGTCAAGTGTGGAAAATAGTAGAATTCCGGGCTGTTTCGCAGAGAGGATGGGGAGTTTTGTCAGGATGTGATAATAATCCGGATCATAATGTGCCATCACGCTATGAAAAGATTTATGGATTTTTAGAACTCCCGGATACGCCGGAGGAAAAAGTGGGTTCTCTCCGGCATCCGGGGGAAAAGTCACATGGATATGCAGCTGAGGTGATCGTAAGCTATCTGGAAGAACAGCTTATCTGTCAAAAATAGATTCCAGGATTCTGACAAAGTGTTCCAGCCCTTCCTGATCTTCTTCATCAAAACGGGCGAGAACAGGGCTGTCGATATCCAGAACGCCAACGATTTCATTTCCTTTATGAAGCGGAATCACGATCTCGGAATTAGAGGCGCTGTCGCAGGCGATATGTCCCGGGAACTGGTGGACATCCTTTACCAGCATAACCTGATCGTTTGCCACAGCGGTTCCGCAGACACCTTTACCGATTTCAATTTCAATACAGGCAGGTTTGCCCTGGAAAGGACCAAGGACGAGCCTGCCTTCTCTCATCAGATAAAAACCAACCCAGTTGATATTCAGAAGCGCATCACCGAGAAGGGCCGATGCATTTGCCAGATTTGAGATCTGGTGAGGGATTCCGTCAATCAGACCGCGGAGGCGGATTGAAAGCAGGGAATACAGTGGCTTTTTATCAACGGGCCATTCAAAATTCGAAGTATTCATAAAAAATCTCCTTAAATATTTCCGTTTAACACATCTTCCAATGTAATCTCGTAGAAGAAATCATGTACCATTCCATCAAATTTCTTCCACAGAGGGAGTGTAATGCACTGTTCTTCACGGCTGCAGACCTCGGCACCTGGAACCAGGCAGGCAACTGTAGCAAGATTGCCTTCCGCAAGTTCAAGAATCTCGCCGATAGTGTATTCAGAAGGTTCCCTGGTAAGCTGGTATCCGCCCCCTTTGCCACGGCGTCCTTTTAAGAGTTTCTTCTTTACAAGAATTTTCAGGACAATTTCCAGGTATTTTTCGGAAATTTCCTGGCGGATTGCGATCTCGTTAAGCGGAACATATTCTTCGTCCTTATGCTGGGCGAGATCAATCATCACGCGGAGTGCGTAACGTCCTTTTGTAGAAATCATAATTAGTTTTCCCCCATTTTTTTATATGTACAATAGCAGCACCAGAGAGTTTATGAACCCTGGTGCTTTTTTACCTATTATACCGTAGGGTTATATGTGTTTCAAGAAAAAAACAAAAAAATAAAACAACCTATTGACTTAGTAGGTAATAGATGATATTATACCAACTAAATTGATAGGAAATAAAGGTTATACAAAATAACCAGTACTGATAAATATGAACGGAGGAAGAAATAATGGCAGAATTTGATTATGAAGTAGTAGATGGAAGAAAGATCCGTGTACGTCCGCAGGAAGTTGTATCGGAAATAGATGAGAATGGATATTTTGTCCGCCAGCCAAATCATTTTACAGAAGGATTTGGAGAAGGAAAAAATCCGGTAGAAAAAGGCAGATACCATCTGGTATGGGCAAAGCTTTGCCACTGGTCTAACAGAGCTTCGATCGTAAGAGAACTTCTTGGACTGGAAGATGCAATCAGTGTCAACATGGTTGATCATGCAAAGCATGAGAAGAATCTTGGATGGGAATTCGTATACGACAAAGATCATATCGATCCGGTCCTTGGAATCCAGTTCTTAAGTGAAGCTTATTACAAAGCAGATGATGATTACACAGGAAGAACAACGGTACCGGCTCTGATCGATACAAAGACAGGAAAAGTTGTAAATAACGATTACACCTGGCTTACCAATTATTTTGAAGTAGATTTTAAACCGTTCCACAAAAAAGGAGCACCGGATCTTTATCCGGAAGAACTCAGAAAAGATATCGATGAGATGAATGACTGGCTCTTTGATAACATTAATAATGGAGTTTATAAAGCAACCTTTGCAAGATCAAAGGAAGCTTACTGGGATGCCTATAATTCTTTTTATGCAGCAATGGATATTCTGGAAAAACGTCTGGAAAATCAGAGATTTCTCTTTGGAGATTATGTGACAGACAGTGATGTGAGACTGTATGTGACGCTGGCGAGACTGGATATTCGTTACACCTGGCAGCTTGGACATACCAAACACCGCCTGATCGATTATCCGAATCTGTGGGGATATGCAAGAGACCTGTATCAGATTCCGGCATTCAGAAACAACACCTACTTTAAGGATTTCGCAAATCCAAACAACAAGAAGGTCGGCGCATTATTTTTTGAATCTTTCAATGCAAGATTTCTGGATGAGATCAATTTTGATGCATACTGGGGTGCACCGCATGACCGTGCACATTTAAGCAGCGATCCGGGCAATAAATTTAAGGCAGAAGAACAGTAGGAGGAACGAATTATGGCAGATTTTGAATATGTAGATGTAAATGGAAGACAGATCAGAGTAAGACCGAGAGAAACTGCACAGGAAATTGATGAATATGGAAATTTCCATCGTCAGCCAAACCGCTTCACGGAAGGTTTTGGAGAAGGGAAAAATCCGGTAGAAAAAGACAGATATATTCTTTTCTGGGCAAAAGGATGCAACTGGTCCAATCGGGCAGCGATCGCAAGAGAGCTTCTCGGACTTGAGGATGCAGTGAAAGTTGAGATCGTAGACTGGACAGACCGGGAAGAGAATCTTGGATGGGAATTTGTAAATTCCCCGGATCATATCAATCCGGAAACGGGCGCACAGTTCTTAAGTGAGCTTTACTACAATGCGGATGAAGAATACACAGGACGTACAACCGTTCCGGCATTTGTAGATTATAAGACAAAGAAAGTGGTAAATAATGATTACCACTGGCTTACAAATCATCTGGAAACAGCGTTCAGGCCGTTCCACAAAAAGGGAGCGCCGGATCTTTACCCGGAAGAATTAAGACCGGAGATCGATAAGCTGAACAAATGGCTCTTTGAAAATGTAAACAACGCTGTTTATCGAGCGCAGTTCGCTGAATCCTTACAGGCATTTGCCGATGGATATGAGACATTTTTCGCAGGGCTTGATGCAATGGAGGAAAGACTTGCAGACAAGAGATTCTTATTCGGAGATTATGTGACAGACAGTGATATCCGTCTTTATACAACCATCGCAAGACTGGATGTGTCTTATTCAAGAAATATCGGACCTTGCAAACACCGTCTGGTAGATTACCCGAATCTGTGGGGATATGCAAGAGATCTGTATCAGATCCCGGCATTCAGACATAACACATATTTTAAGGATTTTGCGGCATCTGTCGATCTGAATGAAGCAGATGAAGAGTATTGGGAAAATACATACTATGATATCGTGGTGCAGGAAACAGACTGGGATACTATCTGGAAGACACCGACAGGAAGAGAATCACTCAGTAAAGATCCGGCACACAAATTTAAAGCAGAAAAATAACAGACGAAAGACGAGGAAAAATATTATGAAAAAGTTGGCAAGCATTTTAGCAGTTACACTGGCAGCAGGAGTCCTGGCTACAGGATGCGGATCTTCTTCAGGAAGCGCTTCAAAGGACAGCTCTTCAGACAGTGGAAAGACAGTAATCAAAGCAGCAACCGGAGCAAACGCAAAACCATATGTCTATGTAGGCGATGATGACAAGCCGGCAGGATACGATGTGGATGTACTGAATGCAGTTTTTGATAAACTTCCGGATTATGAACTGGAATACGAAGTGACTGATTTTGGATCTGTACTTTCCGGACTGAACAGTGGAAATTATCAGATCGGAGTCAACAACTTCTCTTACAACGAAGACCGTGGAGCAAGTTATCTTTACTCTTATCCATATGACAAGATCAGCTATGTATTCGTAACAAAGAAAGGTGGAAAAGCGATCAAATCATTTGAAGATGCAGCAGGACTTTCTTTTGAAGGTGGTACGGGAATCAGCGTATCCAATGCAGTAGAAGCATGGAATGAAAAGAATCCGGATAAAGCGATCAATATTACTTACTCGGATGCAGATACATCTGTATTTTTACAGCATGTAGCAGACGGATCGCAGGATTTTACGATCATCGATCTGGCAATGTACAACTCTTACATGGAAGAATTTAACTATGATGTGCAGAAAAATGATATTCCGGAAGATGAAGCAAAAATGATTGCAGAAAACTCTTATGCATATTATATTTTCCCACAGGATCAGAAAGATTTAAGAGAACAGGTAGACAAAGCGCTGAAGGAGCTGAAGGAAGACGGAACCCTGACTGAGATCAGTAAAAAATGGTATGGTCAGGATACTGCACCGGAGGATGATAAGTTCGAGGAGACGATTAACTAATGGGTAAATTATTTGATGGAAAACTGGTATTTACACAGATACCGCTACTTTTAAAATATCTTCCGGTCACAATGGAACTGGCTGTCACAGCAATGATCGCCAGTCTCATCCTGGGACTGCTCCTTGCACTTGTGAAGATTAAAAAGGTACCGGTACTGAAACAGCTGGTAAGTATCTATATCTCGGTTATCCGCGGAACGCCGATCCTGGTTCAGTTATATGTGACCTATTTCGGTATTCCGATGCTCCTGAAATATATCAACTTTAAATGTGGAACCAACTACAATGTCAATGGAGTCGCACCAATCGTATATGCATTCGTTGCTCTGGCACTCAATGAATCTGCATTTAACGCAGAGATCATCCGTGCCTCCCTTGAATCAGTAGATAAAGGACAGGTTGAGGCAGCAAGCGCTTTAGGAATGAATTATTTCCAGGCATTGACAAGGATCATCCTTCCGGAGGCAATCGTGGTAGCACTCCCATCCCTTGGAAATGCATTTATCGGACTGATCAAAGGAACTTCTCTTGCATTTGTCTGTTCCGTAGTGGAGATGACCGCAGAAGGAAAGATTCTTGCGGGAAGAAATTACCGTTACTTTGAAGTGTATATCTCACTGGCAATTATTTACTGGGTAATTACTTTCGTACTTGAGAGAGTGATCAGCTATCTTGAGAAAAAGCTCCGGGTATCGGAAGATGCACCGGCACTTTTAGATATCAGAGATACAGAGGTGGAATAAGGTATGATCGAAATCAAAAATATATCAAAAACATTTAAAAATAATAAGGTTCTTGATGGGATCGACCTTACCATCAATCAGGGAGATGTCGTAGCGATCATCGGACCTTCTGGAACAGGAAAATCCACATTTTTAAGATGTGTGGACAGACTGGAAAAACCGGAAACCGGAACCATAACGATTGACGGTGAGACACAGGATCTTGCACATATTCATGGCAAAGATCTGACAGAGCTTCGGAAAAAGACCGGCATGGTTTTTCAGAATTTCAATCTTTTTTCAAAGAAGACAGCGCTTCAGAATGTAATGGAGGGGCTGATCGTGGTAAAGAAGATGAAAAAAGAGGAAGCAGAAAGGATTGCGAGAGAGCAGCTTAAAAATGTAGGTCTTCTGGATCACGCAAACCATTATCCGAGACATATGTCAGGTGGTCAGCAGCAGAGGGTTGCAATCGCAAGAGCACTTGCGATGGAGCCAAAGCTTTTGCTTCTGGATGAGCCGACATCTGCACTGGATCCGGAGCTTGTCGGAGAAGTTCTGGATACGATCAAAAAAGCGGCAAATGAAGGATATACAATGCTTCTGGTGTCTCATGAGATGAGCTTTGTACGAAACGTTGCAACCAGAGTGATCTTCCTGGACGGAGGAAAGATCCTGGAAGACGGAACGCCGAGAGAAGTGTTTGGAAATCCAAAGAACGAACGTGTCAAAGAGTTCTTTACAAAGATCAACCGGATGGAAGAACCGGATTATTCAATTTAAGAGAAAAAACAAAATCGGCTGATGGATCAGTCGATTTTTTCCAACAGGATAAAAGAAGGGAGCGAAAGCAATGAGTATCAGACAAGAGCAGGAAAAACAGAATCAGACAGCGTAGGAAAGGGAAAAGATTATGAGAGAAAATACATCGACAGAATGGGTAAATAAAGAAGTAGACAGTGAAGGAAATTTCAACCGTCAGAAGAATCAGTTTGAAACACCGTTTGGTGAGGGCGAAGGTAAGCTTCCGGTAGAGCCGGGGCGTTATCGCCTTTTGTGGGCACCGGTATGCCCGTGGGCGCACCGCAGTGTGATTGTAAGAAGATTTCTGGGATTGGAGGATGTGATCAGTCTCGGAACAGCAGATCCGAAGAGACCGGATGTGCCGAGAAGCGACTGGGCATTTACACTGGACGAGGGAGATGTGGATCCGGTTCTTGGAATCCACTATATCAGTGAGGCATATCTTGCAGCAAATCCGGATTATACCGGACGATTTACCGTACCGGCACTTGTAGATATCCCATCCGGTAAGGTGGTAAATAATGATTATTTCAATCTGACACTTTACTTTGAGACGGCATGGAAGCCTTATCACAAAGAGGGAGCACCGGATCTTTATCCGGAAGATTTAAGAGAAGAGATCGATAAGCTGAATGATATCATTTTCCGTGAGGTAAATAACGGTGTCTATAAAGCCGGATTTGCAAGAAAACAGAAGGCTTATGACCGTGCTTACAATATGGTATTTAACCGTCTGGACTGGTTGGAAGAAAGGCTTGCAAACCAGAGATACTTATTTGGTGACAGACTGACTGAATCGGATGTGCGTCTTTATGTGACACTGGTACGATTTGACTGTGCATATTATCCGGTATTTCGTCTGAATAAAAAGCTTCTCCGCGATTATCCGAATCTGTGGGCATATGCAAGAGATTTGTATCAGACACCGGGATTTGGCGACACAACGAATTTTGCGGCGATCAAGAAGCATTATCATATCGATTGCTGCCCGTCCAATGAGTTTGCGATCGTGCCAAATGGACCGGATGAATCCTTATGGCTGACACCACACGGAAGAGAAAAATTATCCGGAAAATAAAGAAAGCGGGGAATGAATGATGAAAGCAGTCAGAGTGACAGAAGAATGGCAGAGAGCCGGCGTACACTATGTGCGGACACAGGCAATGTGCCTGGGATTTAAGATCCCGCTTGAGGGAGAATTTTCAGATGACACACCGGAAGATGAATATATTCTGGTGATGGACGGAATTTATCCGGTATCCACCTGCAGGCTGCATTATCTGGATGAACATACCGGAAAAATTGAGCGCGTGGCAACACTGGAATCCTATAGGGGAAGACATTACGGACAGGCAGGGATCATTGAGGCGGAAAACTGGATGCGCGAAAAAGGTGTGACAAAAATCTATATCAATTCCAGAAAAGCGGCACTTGGATTCTATGAAAAGCTCGGCTATACCGCAGATTTTTCACAGGTAAGCGGCTCCGGAGAGTTTGAATGTGTGATGACGGAGAAAGAACTTGCGTAAATTTATGAAAAGAAAACTGGATTTTGGCAGAAAGATATTGTACAGTAAATAGCAACATTGATTTATAGAAACAGGAGAGATAGACAAGAATGAAGTACGGAATTGATACACGATGTCAGCATCTGGCTGACGATAATAAGGATGAAATATATGGGGCGATCAGTTATCCAATCTATCAGTCTGCAACATTTGCAAGAGACAGAGTAGGCGGAGGAAGTGGTTATGACTATTCCAGATTACAGAATCCGACGAGAGAACATCTTGAGAAGATTGTAGCATCGCTGGAAGAAGGGATTGATGCACTGGCATTTTCGACGGGAATGGCAGCAATCACAGCTCTGATGGAGATTTTCAAACCGGGCGATCACATCATCATTGATGAGGATCTTTATGGAGGAAGCGTCCGTCTGTTCCACAGCATCAATGTGAAAAATGGACTGACATTTACCAGCGTGGATTTAAGCAGTGTGGATGTAGAGGATTATATCCAGGATAACACAAAAGCAATTTATGCAGAGACACCGACCAATCCGATGATGCGTGTATCCGATCTGGAAGAACTTTCAAAGAAAGCAAAAAAATATGAACTTCTTCTGATCGTGGACAATACCTTTTTATCACCATATTTCCAGAATCCGCTGAAGCTTGGTGCTGACATTGTTGTGCATAGCGGGACAAAATATCTGGGTGGACATAATGACACACTTGCAGGTTTTCTGATAACAAACCGCGAGGACATTCAGGAACAGCTTCGTTTTATCATCAAGACGACAGGAGCAACCCTTGCACCGATGGACAGCTGGCTGATCCTCAGAGGGATCAAGACGCTTGGAGTCCGTATGGACAGGGCACAGGAAAATGCACTGAAGATCGCACATTTTCTGGAGAAGCAGGAGTATGTGACAAGGGTGCTTTATCCGGGGCTTGAATCACATCCGGGCTACGAACTGATGAAAAAGCAGGCAAGAGGATTTGGTTCAATCCTGACCTTTGAAGTAGATTCCAAAGAGAGAGCATATCACATTCTGGAAAATGTAAAACTGATCCAGTTTGCGGAAAGCCTAGGAGGAACTGAGACTCTGATCACTTATCCGATCACCCAGACGCATGCGGATCTTTCCAAAGAAGAGCTTGACCGGAACGGAATTACAGACAGGATTCTGAGATTGTCTGTTGGAATTGAGGGAGCAGAGGATCTGATCGCAGATCTGGAAGCTGTATTAAAGTAAATCAAATAGAATTGTGTATAAAGCGGAAGATATCTGTGACCGAAGGTGTATTACCGGACAGATAGCCGGCAGATGGAATATGACCGTGCAGATAAGGAAGTGGCAGAAATGAGTAAAATAAAGGTAAATGAACAGCGGGCAGTCGATGAATTTCAGGAACTGACTGCGATCGATGCACCAAGCTTTGGGGAGCGTCAGATGGCAGACCGGCTGATCGTGAAATTAAAAGAACTTGGTTTTGAAGTAGAGGAAGACAATGCTGGAAAACATTTCGGAGGAAACGCCGGAAACTTATATGCATATCTTCCGGGAGATCTTCCGGGAGATTCGGTCCTTTTGTCCGGCCATATGGATACGGTTGAGCCGTCCAAAGGCAAGAAAGGGATCATCGGAGAAGACGGTGTGATCCGTTCCGCAGGAAAAGCAGTTCTTGGAGCTGATGATGTGGCAGGACTTGTGGAGATCCTGGAAGGAATCCGCAGTGTAAAAGAAGCGGGAGTACCACACCGGGATATCGAGATTCTTTTTACAATTGCAGAAGAGCTTTATATCAAGGGTAGCAACGTATTTGATTTTTCAAAGGTTCGTGCAAAAGAAGCCTATGTACTGGATATCAGCGGACCGGTTGGAAGCGCAGCATATAAAGCACCGTCTCTGATTTCTTATCAGGTGGTAGTAACCGGGAAGGCATCCCACGCCGGATTTGATCCGGAGCACGGCGTTCATGCGATTGCTATTGCATCCGAAGCGATCACGCAGATCAGTCAGGGACATGTGGATGAAGAGACAACCTGCAATATCGGATTGATCGAAGGTGGGAGCGGAACGAACATTGTTCCGGAAAAATGTATTGTAAAGGGAGAAATCCGGAGCTATTCTCATGAAAAAGCGACTCGTTGTGTAGAAGAAGTGGGAAATACCTTCAAAAAGGTGGCTGAAAAACACGGAGCCGAATCAGAACTTACCTGCGAAGTTCATCTGATCGCTTATGAGACAGCAAAAGACAGTGTGCCGGTAAAACGGTTTGAAAGAGTAAGCAAAGAGCTGGGACTTGCAGGAAATCTTGTAGAGACATTTGGCGGAAGTGATAACAACAGCTTTGCGAAGAACGGGATTCCTGGACTGGTGCTGTCAAATGGAATGTACCAGGCACATTCGGTAAATGAATATACGACAATCAAAGATCTTGTGACAGGAGCAGAACTGATCGCCGGGCTGATCACCGATGAACAGTAGTGGATGTTATTATACAGAAAAGACGCCAAAAGCGTCTTTTTTATATTGATAGAAGAAAAACAGATAAAACATATTGAAATTAAATGTTTTTAAAATAATTCCCTATTAACCTATTGACAAAGTAGGTAAAAGTAGATATAATGCAACTATCAAATTTGAAAGATCACTATAGAGATCACGATACATCAGACAGTAGAAAAGAGAGGTAGAAAAATATGAGCGATTATAAATTTGAAACACTTCAGCTTCACGTAGGACAGGAAGAACCAGATCCGGCATCTGATGCCAGAGCAGTACCGATTTACCAGACAACATCTTATGTATTTAAGAACTCTGCACATGCAGCAGCAAGATTCGGACTTGCAGATGCAGGTAACATTTACGGACGTCTGACAAACTCTACACAGGACGTATTTGAAAAGAGAATTGCAGCACTTGAAGGTGGTGTGGCAGCTCTTGCAACAGCATCCGGAGCAGCTGCAATTACATATACCATCGAAGCACTTGCAGCAGATGGCGGACATATCGTAGCGCAGAAGACAATCTACGGTGGAAGCTTCAACCTTCTTGAACACACACTGACACATTACGGAATCACAACTACATTTGTAGATGCACATAACCTGAAAGAAGTAGAAGATGCAATTCAGGATAACACAAGAGCCATCTATCTTGAAACTCTTGGTAATCCGAACAGTGATATCCCGGATATCGATGCGATCGCTGAAATTGCACACAAGCATGGACTTCCGCTTGTAATCGACAACACATTCGGAACACCGTATCTGATCCGTCCGATCGAACACGGAGCAGACATCGTTGTACATTCTGCTACCAAATTCATCGGTGGACACGGAACAACTCTTGGTGGAATCATCGTAGATTCCGGTAAATTTGACTGGAAAGCAAGTGGAAAATACCCGGCAATCGCAGATGCAAACCCAAGCTACCACGGAGTATCTTTCGTAGATGCAGCAGGTCCGGCAGCATTTGTAACTTACATCCGTGCAATCCTTCTTCGTGATATGGGAGCAACAATTTCTCCATTTAACGCATTCCTTCTTCTGCAGGGAACAGAGACACTGTCACTTAGAATTGACCGTCATGTAGAAAATACAAAGAAAGTAGTAGAATACCTCTCTAATCATCCAATGGTAGAGTATGTGAACCATCCGTCACTGCCGAATCATCCGGATCATGCACTTTATGAAAAATATTTCCCGAATGGTGGAGCATCTATCTTCACATTCGAGATCAAAGGCGGACAGGAAGAAGCTCACAAGTTCATCGACAACCTGAAGATCTTTTCACTGCTTGCAAATGTTGCGGATGTTAAGAGCCTTGTTATCCATCCGGCAACAACAACACATTCTCAGCTGACAGAAGAAGAACTGCTTGATCAGGGAATCAAACCGAACACAATCCGTCTTTCTATCGGTACAGAACATATCGATGATATCATCGCAGATCTTGAAGGTGGATTTGCAGCGGTTCAGGGCAAATAAATATTATACACACAGGAATTTTGGACGGAGGTTTTTCGAAACCTTCGTCTTTTTCGATGTGCACAGAAAATTTTAAGGAGAAAACACTATGACAAAGGCACAGATCAGAAAAAATGTTTTTCTGAAATCCATTCCGATCATGTGCAGCTACATTTTCGTAAGCATGGCATATGGGATTATGATGGAAAATGCCGGATTTGGCTGGTACTATTCACTGTTTGTCAGTCTTGCATTTCCGAAAGGAATTGCGGCAGTCAGGAGTGTTGAAAATGCTGTGCGATAAGCGGAAATCCAGTATTTTCGGATGGATCTCCCTTTGACCAGATGCACAGATTATGCTATGATATGTACCGATACATGCGCATTTTTTATTTGACAATAATCCAGATGGAACTTTCTGTTCAATAAAGAGGATTATGTGTCAGGGGACATTCTTTTTATAAGGAGAAAATCAATGAGTATAGATATTACGATCGAGGAAATGGAAGCGCTTCCTGCAGAATCCTACGAGCTTTTTGATATCCGTGGCGAGATTGAGCGCGCCCATGGAATCCTGCCGAATTCGACGGCAAGCTCAGCAGATGTACTGATGGAGAATCCGCCGGAAGATAAGGAAAAGAAGATCATTATCTGCTGCAGCAGAGGACAGATCAGCAGGGATATCGCAGAAGAACTGCAGGAGCAGGGATATGAAGCATACAGCCTGAAGGGCGGTTATGTTGGATGGCTGATGGCAGATATGAAGAAAAAGGAAGCAGATGATGTCTGTGAACATGTGGAGCTTAGTATCCGCAAGAAGTTCAAAAAGAAGATCTGGTCCAAATTTACAAAAGCTGTCAGAGAATATGAACTGGTCAAAGAAGGTGACCGGATCGCAGTATGTATTTCCGGTGGAAAAGATTCAATGCTGATGGCAAAGCTTTTCCAGGAATTAAAGCGTCACAACAAATTTAACTTTGAAGTAAAGTTCCTGGTGATGGATCCGGGATACAGTCCGGAGAACCGGAAGGTCATTGAAGAAAATGCAAGGAAGATGAAGATTCCGATCCAGATCTTTGAATCCAATATTTTTGAATCGGTATTTGAGATTGAAAAATCACCGTGTTATATCTGTGCAAGGATGAGACGTGGATATCTTTATAATTTTGCACAGCAGATGGGCTGCAACAAAATCGCACTGGGACATCATTATGATGATGTGATCGAGACGATCCTGATGGGAATGCTCTACAGTGCACAGGTGCAGACTATGATGCCGAAGCTTCACAGTACAAATTTTGAAGGGATGGAACTGATCCGCCCGATGTATCTGATCCGTGAGGATGACATCAAGGCATGGAGAGATTACAATGATCTGCATTTTATCCAGTGTGCATGTAAGTTTACCGATACCTGTACAACCTGCAACAATGAAGAAAATCAGTCAAAGCGTATGGAAATCAAAAAGCTGATTGCAGAGCTTAAGAAGACGAATCCGTTTGTGGAGGGCAATATTTTCAAGAGTGTGGAAAATGTCAATCTGGATACGGTTGTCGGTTACAAGGCAAAAGGTGTAAGACACAATTTCCTGGATACTTACGATGATTAAAAATGACTGGATGTGCCGGGGCATATCTGAGATATAAAGAAGAATGAAATTCCCGCCGGACAGGTACAGGATCTGCCCGGCGGGAATTTTGAGATTAAATGACAGGAATATTGACCTGTACCAGAATTCCTGACGTTGATCAGGATAAAACGGTTTCCTGCTGGTTCTTGATATCGTGGTAAATAACAAAACGTCCACGTCCGTTGTGCTTAGCTGTGTACAGAGCATGATCAGCAAGGCGGTATAACTGGCTGAAAGATTCAGCATCCGTTGGAGCAACAGCACAGCCGATACTGCAGGAAAGTTTCTGGTCATTTAGTTCCGGGATATCTATATTTTGAAGATTTGTATAGAGCTTTTGCAAATGCAGATGGATACTGTAATCCAGACGTACATTTTTCATCAGGATCATAAATTCGTCACCACCGACACGGCCGATGATATCGGTTGCCCGGAACTGTTCTTTCAGAAATCCAGCAAATATTTTCAGTACCTGGTCACCGGTTGCATGTCCATAAGTATCATTGATCTGCTTGAAATAATCCATATCGATCATCATTAAAGCCTGTAAATCTTCAAAATCTTTTTCGCGCAGCCATTCGGAAATCGTGTGTTCTGCATAAACTTTGTTCAGAAGTCCGGTCAGAGCATCTGTATGCGCCTGGCGAAGAAGCGAAGTCTGATTCTTCTGGTTGATCTTCCAGAGTGCGAAGATCAGAAGCAGCACAATGCAGATAAAAAAGGCGAACAGAATGATTTCAAAGTTGTTGATAAAAGCAAAGGGTTGACGGGCATCGACAGCAGGAATGATATAGCAGAGCATCCAGCCGTTGTACTTTAGCGGCTGGTAGGAAATATAGCGTGCATATGATAAATCTGATATAATCTTGCGGCAGTTTGCGTGTCCTTGCTTAAAATCTTCCTGAAGAGTAGCGCCATCTTCCGAAGTCTGAAATACCCAGTCAGAGGAAGAAGTAAAAAAGTTCTTCCGGATTTCGTTGTGCGTAGATTCAATGGAAATGATGTTGCCGTCCGGGTCTGTGATAAATGAGTAGCCGGAACCCGAATACAGATCCTCAAAAAGCATGGTAGTCAGTTCCGTGACATCGATGGAGCCTCCAAAGACACCGATAATATTCTGATCTTTGTCATAAACAGGAACTGTGAGGACAACAAGGGTTTCGTTGTCTACGCTGCTTGACAGAGGAGAACTAATGACGCGTCTGCCTTCCAATGTCTTTTGAAAATAGTCCCGTGAACTTGCATCGGTCTTCTTCCCATCGCTGGAGTGCCCGATACCGTCTGTAGAAAAAAGCATAAGCCGATGATAGGAGCTGGAAGAAGCCAGTTCAGCAAGAAGCTGAAGATTATCGTTGCTGAACAGATCGGAAGTTGTTCCGAAGTATGCAGCAGGACTCTCCAGAAATTCATATTCTTTTTCCAGAACCAGTTCCAAGTGATCCTTTTGCTGCAGTGTGTTTTTTTGAAGAACATTCTGTACACTTTTATCAACGCTCTGTTGTACAAACCAGAAAAAAATCAGAAGTGTGAACGTCATTACAATAAGGAACGAAATGATAGCCGTTCCGTATTGCATCAGTTCATGACGTGATAATTTTTTCATGTAAAATCCCCCTCATATTGTGCGTTAACAAGAAGTTGGGGTCAAAAGGTATTTTTGCCCCCTTTGATACCAGATTGCTACGTGCTTTGCACTCTCGCAATCCTCAAAAACAT
>ENA-OROX01001587-OROX01001587.1-human-gut-metagenome-genome-assembly--contig:-NODE-1587-length-18123-cov-2.991698_pt1 | contig 18123 bp, 16 predicted proteins | sample MGYA00242133_ERZ509058 | MGnify/ENA primary metagenome ERZ509058 (study PRJEB26280, sample SAMEA2338751) | human gut metagenome | biome: human gut; feature: human-associated habitat; material: faeces...
TTTTCCATTGTGTTTATTATAGGAAAACACAACCCCCGCACTCAATAATCGGATTGCTAAAAGAAATGATCGGATTGCTGTAATCGGCACGCTTTCACATCTATTTCCATAAAATCCTGTGATGAATCATAATTAACCTTTTTCCCTTGATACCAAAGTGGTTTATAATTAATTTTAGCCTTTATTCCCCTACTATATATATTTACAAGATATGCACGCTCTAATTCGAATTCTTCCGGTGTCATATCATTTCGCCAAAAAGGTTCTTCCATCATTCCATATGAAGCCCAATCACTTTGTTTTTTCATCATATACATTCACTATCCATCTATTTTTGTTTCCCCAACGACTTATATGTTCCATTGCGAACTTCTTTACAATGATTTAAATAGTATTGTTTTTCTTCCAGATAATCTCTAACAGTCATCCCCGCATGAACAAAAGGATACTGATTTAAAAGATTTGGATCAAAAAACTCAGAAGCTATTTGATCACATTGTTCTTTTGTATACTGTACTCCATCATATTCAAACATTTCACTCATATTCTTTCATTCCTCCTTTTGTCATGCCCTTTATCAGCTACTACTAATGCTGAAAAGTAATGCCCATATCTGGTAAATGTAGCACTACTTTGTAAATTTTGCACACTGCCAGAGGCTAGATTACATCTAGCTTTCGTTTTCTCTTCAACTATATTGTAATAAATTGTTCAACCAAGTTTAAATGTAAAACTTATCGCAAATCATTTATCCTATTCATCAAAATTTTTTTATTTATGTTATTATGTACATAAAGAATACACATGAATTAATTATTGTTTCAACTGTAAGGAGAATATATATGGTTTACAAAGTGTTGTTAGCAGATGACGAGCAAGGTTTACGGGACATTACAAAAAAATATTTAGAGCGAAACGGATTTGATGTAATCACTGCCAAAAATGGTGCCGAGGCAATAGCCGCAGTTGATAAAAATGTATTTGATATTATTGTATTAGACATTATGATGCCTGAAATTGATGGCAGGCAGGTTTGTCAATACATTAGAACAAAATATGACGTGCCTGTTATCTTTCTTACCGCACTAGGTAAAGAACAGGATGTTATTCAAGGCTATGAAATTGGAGCAGATGAATATGTTACCAAGCCATTTTCCAACCGGGAGCTGGTAGCACGAGTCAAGGCCAACCTGCGCCGTCAAGAAGCTGCCGCAGCGCCAGCAGCCGAAGCCCAGAATGCCGATATTCAGGTTGGCGATTTGACGATTCATCCTGATGCCTACACGGTTACCAAGCGCGGCGAAAATATCAATCTGACGCACCGTGAGTTTGAGCTGCTGTATTATTTGGCACAGCATATCGGTCAGGTTATCAATCGTGAGCATTTGTTGCAGACGGTTTGGGGCTATGATTATTTTGGCGACGTACGGACGGTTGACGTGACGGTTCGGCGGCTACGCGAAAAAATCGAGGATAATCCAAGTCATCCGCAATGGCTGATTACTCGTCGTGGGGTCGGCTACTATTTGGCCAACCCAAGCCAAAACTAAAAAGGTTCGTTAGTTTTGAACAGCAAAATCAAATTTTATCAAACCATTCATTTTAAAATCGCCCTGGTGTTTGCTTTAATGCTGATGCTGACCTTGGAAGTCGTCGGGGCGGTTTTTGTGCGTCAGTTAGAGCAGGAAAACCTCAATACCTTCAAGCAGCAGATCGAGCTGCCGACCTATGTTGACAGTTCATTGGCCAAACAGCTGAGCCGCACCAATGAAAAGGCTGCTAACCGGCAGATCAAGCAGATTCTCTCTGAAGTCAAGAACAACAACATTTCTGAGATTCGCGTAGTTGATGCTAAGGGAATCGTGCGCGGTACCAGCAATGCCAGCAATCAAGACGTTGTTGGACAGCGAACGACCGATGAAGCCGTCAAGAATACGCTGCTCAACAATCGTTCCCATACTGAAAACATATACGACAACTCCAGTCACAACCGCTACTATGTCAACGTCATTCCTTTAGTTGGCGCAGCGACCAATAACGTCGTGGGCGCCGTTTATCTGCGGGCCAATCTGGAGAGCGTTTATGACAGCGTCAATGGTATTTCATTGATCTATCTTTCTGCCGCTCTGGTTACTGTGGTGCTTGGGCTTGGGCTGGCGGTCTTGATTTCGCGCGAGATTACGCGGCCAATTGAAGAGATGCGCAAACAGGCATTAAGAATCGCGCGAGGCGACTATTCTGGTCAGGTCAAGGTCATGGGAAACGATGAGCTTGGTCAGTTGGCGGGAGCGGTCAACAATCTGTCCGTCCGCGTAGAAGAGGCTCAAGAGTCAACCGATTCTGAGCGGCGGCGCTTGGACAGCGTCTTGTCGCATATGAGTGATGGGGTGCTGGCAACCAATCGGCGCGGCAACGTAACGATCATCAACAACATGGCCCTGCAGATGCTGGACATTGATTCAGAAGATGATGTCTTGGGCAAGTCGATTCTGGATGTCTTAGACGTGCGGCGCGACTATACGGTACGTCAGCTGATCGACAATTCGCAGCAGCAGACGTTGTTTGATTTAAACGTTGATGGCAATGACATGATCTTGAGTGCCTATTTTTCGCCAATTCAACGCGAATCAGGCTTTGTCTCTGGTTTGGTATGCGTCTTGCATGACGTTACCAGCCAGCAAAAAGAAGAACGTGAGCGCAAGGAGTTTGTTTCCAACGTCTCACACGAGCTGCGGACGCCACTGACCAGCGTTAAGAGCTACGTTGAGGCGTTAAGCGATGGCGCCTGGAAAGATCCCGAGATTGCGCCCCAGTTTTTGAAGGTCGTGCAGGATGAGACTGAGCGCATGATTCGGATGATCAATGACCTATTAAGCCTGTCGCGCATGGATTCGGGAACGGCCAAGCTGAATTTGGAATATGTAAACATCAACGAGCTGTTCAACTATATTCTGGATCGCTTTGATATGATCATCAAAAAAGAAGAGGATCCCAAAAAGAAGCGTTATACCATTGAGCGGCACTTTACGCACAAGGATCTTTGGGTTGAGATCGATCCGGATAAGTTTACGCAGGTCGTGGACAACATTATGAACAATGCCGTTAAATATTCGCCGGATGGTGGCGTGATTACCGCGCGCCTGCTGGAAACGCATAATCATGTGATTTTAAGCATCAGTGATCAAGGTCTGGGGATTCCAAGAAAGGATCTGAGCCATATTTTCGATCGCTTCTTCCGGGTTGACAAGGCCCGCAGCCGCAAACAGGGCGGGAGCGGACTTGGCCTGGCAATCTCAAAGGAAGTCGTCAACATGCTGGGTGGTCAGATCTGGGTCGACAGTGTGGAAGGCAAGGGCTCAACGTTTTATATCTCACTGCCTTACGTACCTTATGATGATGAAGGAGATGACTGGGATTAATGGCCAAAATCAAAGAAAACTGGCTGAGCATTTTATTAGCCGTGGTCGTCATTCTCAGTATGATCTTTTCGGCTTTGCTGTGGACGAACTCGCTTGGCTATGAATGGATTGCCAATAATGACTCGGAAAAAGGCGCCTCACAGCAGACGGCCCTGCAGTCAGTCGGCGATATCTATCTGCCAACGCAGGTGATCCTAACCAATTCTGATGAGTCGCAAAAGCTTTTGTATGGACAAAAAAAGAATCTGGTGCTGACGCTGCGCAAGGAGATGCAAAAATGGCAGCTGGCTGGTTTCCGCCGCGTTGCTCGCAATGATTCTTCAGCTTATCTGAACTATCTGCGCAATGATGATTCAATCATGCTGTCTTATCCAGATGCCATGGCAACGGGGATCTTTAATCAGACGTTTTCAAAATCAATCGATACTCAAAAAATGCCGCACATCAACCATATCGTGATTCCGCTTAAGGGTCGCGATGTGGTCTATCTGCTTGATGATGATGATTTTACGGTCTATCGATTGAATATTACTCAAAACGCCAATCGGTCTAAGCTCAAAAAGCTGATCCAAAATTCGGGTCAGCGGATCGACGTTGATCATAAAATCGTTGATAATCAGCCAACCGTGACCTACCCACATGCCATTAAGCTGCCGGTCTTTGCCTACCAGTTGTCAACGCAGGATATTGACAATCTGACGCAGAATCTGCTGCGGTCGACCAATTCCTCAGCGTTCACCGTCAAGAAAAAGGGCAATGATACGACCTATATGGATGGGGCCAGCAAACGGCTTGACTATCATCGCGATACGCATACGGTCAGTTTCAACAATTATCTGGGCAAGGACAGCACCTATCAGGGAGCCAGCCTGTATCGTCATCTGTATAAACGCTTGACGGCTACGGGGACGAATCTTGATTGGATGCGTTTTGACTCGGTTAATGAAAAAAAGCAGACCATCGTTTTCCGCAGCTATGTTGAAGGCTTCCCGATCTTTAATGAGCATGGCTATGGCGCGGTTAAGCTGCAGGCCAATGTGGATGGCGTCGAACGCGGTCAGTTGTCATTGTTTGGACTTGGCATACCGTTGCCGATCAAGGAGTCGCGAGTCAAACTGCCGCCTTCTTCAGTCGTCTATAATGAGCTGCGGCAGGCTGGCAAGGATAAGGATATTACTGGCTTGAGAATCGGCTATCGCTGGGATGATCAGAATGCGGACAGTAAAGTCGTTAAACTGGAGCCAACCTACTATGTCTACTATCATGGCAAGTGGGTTGCCTACCAGACGCTGATCGACGATAAATAGGAGGACGCAGCATGAATTTTAAACGAATTCAATGGATCTTCGTGATTGCCTTTGCGATCTTTGATATCGTCTTAGCCAGCTATTTTTTAATCGGCACTCACTTTACGGCGATGGTCAAGCAACAGAGTCAACAGCAGCTGATCTTAAAGGAAATGCATAATGACGAGATCAGTTTTGCTGAACTTTCCACCAAGCAGCCAATGGGATATTATATTTCCGCCAACCGGGCCAACAGTCAGCTGACCAATGCTGCTGCCAAGCTTGACGATCAGACGGTGCGCTTGAGCAATGGAACCTTAATCAGTGAACTAAACACGCCGATTAAAGTCAGCGTGCTGAATCCAGAACGGCAGCTGAACGACTACATCAAAAATTCGCGTCACGTTTTATACGGGTCGCACTATGTCTACAACAAGGCCTTGTCCAGTTCCAGCACGATCGTCTATACCCAGATGATGGAAGGCCGGTCGGTGTTTGGCGGTGAAGGGCAGTTGCGCTTTAAGGTCAGCAGGAATCATAAAGTCTACGCCTATACGCAGACTTATCTGAACAACATTCAAGTCTTAAGACCGCGCTCAGTCACGATCAGTCAGCAGGAAGCCGTGACCTGGCTGTATAAGCATAACTATATTCCCAACAACTCAAAGATTCGCTGGGCAAAACTTGGCTATACGAAAACCTTGCTGACTAAGGATCAAACAGTCTATGTACCAACCTGGTACGTTGAGATCAAGACCAAGAACTCTGATGACGTCCAACGCCTTAGGGTCAATGCATTCAACAGCACGCTGATGCGCAATACGCCAGAAGAAATTGATACGACGCAGCTGAATCAATAACCAAAAGAAGGAAAAAACAGCAGTGACAAATTCGGATGACAAGCTTTACTACAGTATTTTAGCCAGTGGCAGCTCAGGCAATGCCACCTATCTAGAGACCGCTCATCATCGAATTCTGATTGACGCGGGACTTAGCGGCAAACGTTTGGAAGAGCGCATGGAGGCGATTGGCCGCTCGCTTAAGGACGTTGAGGCGCTGTTTGTAACCCATGAGCACAGCGATCACGTTCAAGGCGTCGGCGTTTTGGCTCGGCGCTATGGCATGGACGTTTATGCCAATGCTAAAACCTGGCAGGCAATGGCTAAAAAAGTGGGCCAGATCCCGCTGGCTCAAAAAAACATTATTGAGCCCGGCAAGGTAAAGGACTTTGGTGATTTGGAAGTCGAAAGCTTTGCCGTTTCGCATGATGCTGCCTGTCCTCAGTTTTACCAGATGCACCACGATAATCAGACCTTCTGTATTTTAACGGATACGGGCTATGTCTCGCAGCGCGTGGCTAAAACGATTGAAAATGCGGATGCCTATTTGATGGAGTGCAACCATGACACTGAAATGCTTAGAATGGGACCATACTCCTGGCCGCTCAAGCAGCGGATCCTAAGCGATGAGGGGCATCTTTCCAATGAGGAGAGTGCCCAGGCACTTTTGGACGTAATCGGCACCAACACGAAACAGGTCTTTTTGGGGCATCGCAGTCAGCACAACAATATTCGCTCGCTGGCTCATCTAACGGTTGCCACGATTTTAGAGCAGCATGATCTGGGCGTGGATCAGGATTTTGACTTAAAGGATGCCGAGCCCGATCAGCCAAGCAAGCTGCTGGCTTTGTAAATATTTCAACTAATATTCATACTTTTTTGTTATACTGAAAAAAAACAAAGGAAGTATTAGATTATGGCAGGCAAGCAGTTAATCGTCAAAGTTGCAGGGGTAGGACTTTTAGCGGGCTTGATTGGTGGCGGTGTTTCGTATGGCGTGGGTAATGCGATCGTCACTCATCAGCAAAACGCAGCTACCAAAGTGCCATCTGGATCAAACAAGTCTGGGGGCACTAAGATCAATAAAAATGAAGATACCAAGAGCAACCAGTCAACTGAGGCCTATAATGCGGTCAAGGGGGCCGTGGTCAGCGTCATCAACAAGCAGGCCAGCTCTTCTGACGACAATGATATTCTGTCGATATTTGGTGCAGACTCTGATTCATCCAGCTCCAATTCCAGTTCGCTGCAGACGGCCAGTGAAGGTTCAGGGGTAATCTATAAGAAGTCAGGTAACGCCGCCTATATCGTTACCAACAATCACGTGGTTTCTGGGGCCAGCGCGCTGCAGGTGATCATGAGCAACGGCAAGAAGGTCCAGGCTGAACTGGTTGGTACGGACTCAACGACTGACCTGGCCGTTTTAAAGATCAGTGCCGCTAACGTAACGACGGTTGCTAAGTTCGGCAATTCCAACTCGATCAAGGCTGGCCAAGACGTCTTGGCAATTGGTTCGCCAATGGGCAGCGAATATGCCAACACGGTTACGAAAGGGATCATTTCGGCGCCAAAACGGACGATCAGTGCCAGCTCAAGCAACTCAGGCACCAATACCACGGTCATTCAAACCGACGCGGCGATCAATGCCGGTAATTCAGGTGGTCCGCTGGTCAACATGGCTGGGCAGGTCATCGGTATCAACTCAATGAAGCTGGCCAGCGACAGTCAAGGAACCAGTGTTGAAGGGATGGGCTTCTCGATTCCAAGCAATGAGGTCGTGCGGGTCATCAATCAATTGGTAGCCAATGGCAAGATTACGCGGCCATCGCTTGGCATTGAGATGATCGATCTGAGCAATGTGGATGGTCAAGACCAGCAAGACATCCTGAAGCTGCCAAAGAGCATTACCAAAGGGGTCGTAGTTATGAAGGCTCAGAGCGGCTCGGCAGCTGATCAGGCGGGAATTCAAAAGTATGACGTAATTACCAAGATCAACAATAAAAAAGTTAATGATGGCGGTGATCTGAAGACTCAGCTCTACAAGTACAAGGTTGGCGACACGATTAAGCTGACGCTGTATCGGCAAGGCAAACAGCAGACGGTATCGGTTAAGCTGACTCAGTCTGCCAGCGCCGACAGCAGCAGCTCATCAAACAACCAGTAGCTTTAAAACGTGTTCTTAATGATTAATTGATTATTAAGATCACGTTTTTTATTTGACGAATTATCCACAATTTCTGTGGATAAATGTTCCAAAAACGGTGGATAACTTTAAATTAGCTGGCTTTGCCGCCACGTTTCGTGTAAAAGACTGCGATTTAAAAAATAAGAATCAAATTCCTTAATATCAGTACTTTTAGTTATCCACAAGTAAAGATTGCAGAATTGTGGAAAACCCTTTATCATATTTATTGATGATTGATAAACACAGTTATATCAATGGGTTTGACCGTTGAATACAAACGGCTGTTTTGGTTTTGAACTGTGGATAACTAGTCGTGGTCAGTTGGGAGAAGAATTGGTATAATTACCGAACAATTGATTAGAAGGAGTTTTAAATGAACATTAAGATAATTGGGGTTGGCAAATTAAAGGAAAAATACTTTAAGGCCGGAATTGCTGAATATGCCAAGCGCTTGGGGCGATACTGCAAGTTTGAGATCGTGGAGGTCCCGGATGAAAAAGCACCCGAATCACTAAGCCAAGCCGAGATGGATGAGGTTATGGCTAAGGAAGGCGAACGTATCCTAAGCAAGATTAAGGATCGCGAGTACGTTTTTGCCCTGGCAATCAACGGCAAGGAACGCAGCTCGGAAGAATTTGCCCAGATGCTTAATCAGTTGGCAACTTACGGTCACAGCGACATTACGTTTGTGATTGGCGGATCTTTGGGGCTGAGTCCGGCTGTCTTAAAACGGGCCAATGAGCAGATCTCGTTTGGACGCTTTACGCTGCCTCACCAATTGATGCGGCTGGTTTTGACTGAACAGATCTACCGGGCCTTTACGATTATCAATGGTCTTCCCTATCATAAATAAAGGTGCGCTGAATTATGAAATATTCTCATCGTTTAAGTGATGCCGTGCATATTCTGACCTATCTGGAGATCTATCACGGGCAAAAAATCAGCAGTCAGGATCTGGCCGCCAGCGTGGATGCCAATCCCAGCCTGATTCGCAGTCTAATTGCCAAAATGGTCAAGGCCGGCATTCTCAAGCCCAAGTCAGACGCGCCGGCACCACAGCTGAGTCGCCCGGCAGCTGAGATCACGCTGCTGGATGTGTATTACGCAGTTGAAGAAAATCACCATCTGCTGCATATCGATGAACAGACTAATCAGCAGTGTCCAGTCGGTAAAAACATTCAGCCGGTACTAGGCAAGGCCTATGATCAGATCCAGGCAGCTGCAGAAGCCATGATGAAGCAGATTACGCTGCAGGATGTCGTTGACGAGGTGGCTGATCGAATCAAATAAAAAAGACGCTCAATTGTTGAGCGTCTTTTTTATCAAGAGCGGAAACGCGTTTTCTAGGCGATGATCTGTCTTGATATGATTTGGTGATGATTAAGCAGTCTGATTAATGCGGCACCTTAAGCATGAACCAGTCATGCAGCAGATAATGATGCCCGGCCGTCAGATCATACTGAACCATGCGATAGTCGTCAAACAGCCGCATCTGCTTTAGAGAAAGCGTCGTCTGCAGGCCGTCTTGATCGACGTATTCAGCGGCCGTGCTGTGCGGACGGTTGCTGTGACTGTGAACGTTGGGATCCAGCGTAATGGCCGGCAGCTTTTCATGAACCTGTGTCAAGAGCGCGTAGTATGGTGAAACCTTGAGATCCATCTGCGCCATTGCCATTGGGATAAACTCGTTTGGACTGACGATCTTTGCTTTGTCAACGCGGCTGTGATTGATTTTTTGAGCAGCTGGATTGCTATAGATAAAGTAGTCGGTTTCGTGCATGACCAGCCCATGCTCAGCCATCGAAACGCCATTGTAGATACCGGGCAGATGGTCGCCATACCAGACAACGGTGGTCGGCTGGCTGCTTTGGTCTAACCGGCTGATGAATTTTTTCAGTGCCTCGTCAGTATAGTGGATGCCCTGTGTGTAGGTCTCGATCTGCTGCTGAGCCTGAGGAGTTCGGTAGGCCGTTCCGCTGACCTTGTAGTTGTTGTGATGATAAAAATTGTCGTATGGCATATGGTTTTGCATGGTGGCCAATTGGATGAACTGGTTGCCATGATGATTCCTAAGATTTAACAATACCTGCTGATAGGCAGACCAGTCATCAATGCGGGGACTGTTGTCGATCTTATGCGTATAGGAAAGTCGGCTGCCGCCATCAAGATGATAGAAACGGTTGAAACCAAATTTGCGATAGACTTTTACACGGCTGTATAGATTGGCGGTAAACGGATGAATTCCATCACTGTAAGAAAACAGCTGATTAATGGATACGGCTCGTTTTTGGTAGGGAACCAGCTGGGAATATGGCGTTGGCATGGTTGGCGAAAAGTTGACGATAGAAAGTCCGGTCAAGGCTTGATATTCCATATTGGCCGTCCCGCCGCCATAACCAGTGCTGATCATCAAGCCGCTGGTCGTGCGATGCTTGAGCTGGTCCAGATAAGGCAGTGGGTTGCCGCTGACTTTTAGATCCGGCACGCGACGCGGATCAGCAAAACTCTCGCTTAAGATAAAGACGAGTCGCTGATTGCCAACGCTGGCGTGAGTTCGCTGCCGGTTGATGATTTTAGCCTGCTGACGATATTTTTGACCGATTTTTTCCATACGAGCTTTTGAATATCCCTTGGGTTTGTCCATTACGCGAACGTCAACGTTATTGGCAAACTGCAGGAGCGTACCGTTAACCTTGGCACCACGCAGCTGCGCGTAAAAATAAGGCGTGTCGTCGACTTTCTCAGCCCAGCGATAGGTTGGTGAGTTGGTGTGATTGATAAAGGCAAAACCGCTTAGATAAAGGATGGCAGCCGCACCGATCAGATAGCGCCACTGAATCTTAAGGCGGTATTTTCGACCATGGCGAATCTCGATTGCTACGGCAAAGCCAAGCAGAACGATGACGACACCCCCTGCGGCCAGCAGAATCGTTGGCTCGACCATGCCCAGCATTTCTTTAGGTGCGGTTAGCGTAGCCAGGTCAGTTGGCAGAATCGGCTCAGCCCGTGCTTGAATCTTAAGCAGCGAGGCAGTCAGCCAGCCGCCATAGATAATGATCGTTAAAGCACTGCTGAGCCACCAGCGATTGGTCAAGGCCATTAAAATTCCGGCCAGGGCCATCATGATCATTACATTGGCCCAGACGATGGCATTATGATCTGTGATGATCCACTGCAGCATGTTGAGCTGCCAGTTCCAAAGGTAGCCAAACGACCAGATCGTCATTCCCCAGATAACGGCGGCGGTCAATAGAAACGGCCAGCATTTGGCAAAGGTTTTCTTTAAAACGTCCCAGCCAGCACCTAAATCAAACTTAAGCTGCCAGTCAAAGCGGGTCGTCCACTGACTGAGCAAAACGGCAAGGCTCCAGCTGACGGCCCAGCCTGCTGCAATAGCAATCGATAGGTGCCAGCGTGGCTGATACTTTAAGAACGGTACGAATAGTTTGGGGATGGCCAGCAAATTAAGCATCAAACCGCCCAAAATGGCATAAAAGCTGCTTAATGATCGTGATGACAGCAGCTTGACCAGCGTGATGATGACCAGGATTGCCATTGCCAGGTAGGTGTTTTGAAAGGCGTTGATGGCGACCTGATAGTGAGTGGTCAAAAGCAGACCATCATGCGGATTATAGCTCAGCTGATTGATATTGAACCAGGCAGCCAGACACATTGCCAAAAAGACCAGCAGATCGCCAATTATCAGCCAGCTGGTCTTTAATGACTGCAGCAGTGCCTGATCGCTGCCCAGCCAATCACCCATGGCAAAAAGGTAGCTAAACCATAAAAAGCTGCTGCCGCCTGCCAGACCTAAGACCCCCACGGCATGGTTGAGATTGAGCAGCCAAATCGCCAGCGTCAAGATAAGCAAAGTACGCCGGCGCTGTTTAATCGTGAATTGATGCAGCCGCTTTTTCAGCCAGGGGGAGAAAAGCAGCAGCACCAAATAGGCCAGCCAGGTCACAAAGATGTTTTGGACGACATAGCGCTCATCAGAAGGGACACTTTCCAAAACGGCCGGCTGCGTAAGATGATTGGCCAAGCCAAACAAGATCAGGCCGGTTCCCGCTGATAGAATCACGGCGGTTTGCCGATGCGGGATCTTGATGTCAAAAGCTCCCAGCATCATTGGCAGAATCAAAACGCTCAAAGCAGCCGCGTTTTTAATCAGCCATAAAAATAAAAAAGACTGGCCAGCAGCATGAGAAAGCATTTGGCGAGCGGTAGTGCTGACCGCGACTGTCGTGATCAAAAGGACAGTTAGCCAAAGCATGCTGAACCAGTTGATGGTTAATTTCTTTAACTTCAATTTAAATCTGCTATATAAAATGTAGAATAACGTAGAAACCGTAATACAGTTTTCTATGTTATTAGAAAGAATATAGTTTTCCTTTCTTAATTTTATTTACTATCGTCAACATTAGTATTCCCATATCCTAACTAGAGGGTAATGACATTGACTAACTCTTATAGCTTGCGGGTGTAGCCCACCCATTAATTCTTTATAATAATGCAAGCAAGTTCATCACTGCATTTCTATCTCTATCCATAACAGCACCGCATGCATAACAAATATATTCGTTATGCTTAGTGTGATGTTTGATGTTGCCATTAAGACCGATTTTATCTTTACCTGTCTTAACAAACCCACATTGAGAACACCGTTGAGTGCTTGGATAAAACTTATCGGCTAATAATAAATGCTTGTTATACCATTCGCATTTATAAGTTAGCACCTGTCTGAAATAGCCAAATAACGACCGCTGTAATCCTTTAGAGGCAACATGGCTCATCTGCATTTGCTTTACGTCTAAATCTTCAATAACGATCTGATCATAATCATTAACCAGCTTAGTGGTGAATTTTTGGACAATGTCATGCTGGATATTGGCAACCCGCCGATAATCACGCTGCAACTTGGCTCTCGTCTTAACGTAATTGTTTGTCTGCGTTGCTTTCTGTCCATTTACTGCTCGTTTCCTAGCCAATAGACGTTGGTAATGCTTGATGCGCTTGTATAAATTATTTAGATTATGCGGTAAAGTGTTAATCCGCCCGTTAGTATAATTAAAATGCCCTACATTGACATCAACTGCCGTCTTTTTAGCGGTATCAGCTTTTGCTTCTGTCTTTCTTTCAAAGGGTAAGCTAGCCCAGTATTTACCGTTTTCCCGGTAAATTGAAACGACTTTTAATTCACCGTTCAACGATTTGGCACCATTAAACCGAATGTCGTACCATTTCTCAACACCATGCGGCTTATCTAAGCGCAACCTGCCATCAACAATCTTAGCCCGGTCAGTTTTAAATCCTTGTCTTGGAGCTTTCTTTGATTTGAACTTGGGCTTGCCCCAATCTGGTTGAGCCTTGTTAAAGAAGTTCTTCCAAGCCTTGCTAAGATCGGCAATTGCAAGCTGTAGGCACCGAGCGGATAGCTGATACTGCCAGTCAGCTTTATTGGCGACCAGTTCATCACGAACCTTGCGCTCATTTGGACGCAACTTTTTGTCTTCTAAAATCAACGAAGCATCGTACATATCATTCCAAAGCGCCAAGCCTTGATTCCAGCAGTAGCGCCGATAATCGCAAAGCTGATCAATCGCCTTTTGCATCGTTTTGTTCGGATACAGCCTGACCTTTTGCGTTCGGATCATCTTTTTCACCACCTTTCAAAGATTTGTCGTTTTGAATTTTAGTCTGATACTTTCGCAGACCAGATAAACGACCAGAAAAAACATGTATGATACTGACCATATCATCAATCATTTCTTGGCTGGGGCTAGTTTCCACGTTATTCAGCACCACGATTTTTGTGTCGTACATTTTACATAATCGTTCAAACCATTCATAACCAAAGCGAACAAATCTGTCTTTATAGGTAATGTAGATTGTATCAATTTCGTTCTGCATTACTTTTTCTAGCAGTTCGTTCCACTTTTTACGGTTATAGTCAAGCCCGCTGCCAATCTCAGTGATCGTATCGTCTAAGATAACACCCTTAGCATTAACGTATTGTCTAATAAAGCTAATTTGATTTTTTAAATCATCTTTTTGGCTATTATTTGACACTCTAGCGTAAGCCACGTTCAGACGTTTACTTTGCAATGATTGACCAGTATATTCCAGGTACTGTTCTTCTGTATAGTATCTTCGATTAGTGGGTGTTCGATAAGCTTTTAGAATTCCTTTTTTATCCCATATCTGTAAGGTTCTAACCGTAACACCTAATCGTTCAGCCATTTCTTTTGGTTTCATCATCGTCATAACAATAACCACCTACATTTTTTCTTTCTATGGTTATATTATAACGTATAATTCTATTTTATTCTGCGTTTTATTTAACAGTTAATCAGCTCCCTAACGTTTTCAAATATCTTCATATAATATCGAAACGGATTAGGCAGCAAAAATCAATCGACAAAGATCGGATGAGTGTCGCGTTAAAGTATTTAAAACGTTTAATGTCCCAATAGAGCAAATGAAATGACGGTTAGGTATTAGTGAATACGGATTAAGGAGCCTGCTGGGGATGGCTTTTTGAAGGAAATCAGATCATGAATGGCTACGGGGACGGGGACTAAAATTACCTACGATGCCTTGTTTTTTTGCCAATGATCGCCAAAACATAAAAAGTCCTGCAAAACTTCATGAGTCTTGCAGGACTTTGCTTAATCTTTTAATAGTTCTTTGGCAGCTTTAATCTGGGCTTCGACTTGAGCAAAGCCGGTTCCGCCTGCTGAATTCCGTCGTTCAACGGCTACTTTTGGCTGCAGCACGTGATAAACGTCTTCAGTGATCAAAGGACTGATCTTTTGATATTCCGCCAGGCTGATATCGCTAAGGTTCTTACCGGTCTTCAATCCCTTTAAGACCAGCTCGCCAACGATTTCGTGCGCCTGTCTAAATGGAATGCCTTTGCTGGCCAGATAGTCCGCCAGCTCAGTAGCATTTGAAAAATCATTGTGGACGGCATGTTCCATCTTATCTTGATTGACCTTCAACGTTTCAACCATGCCAGCCATGATCTTGAGACTGGGGATGATGGTTTTGACGGCATCAAAAACGCCTTCCTTATCCTCTTGCATGTCTTTATTGTATGCGAGTGGCAGGCCCTTCATGGTAGTCAAAAGTCCCATTAAGTCGCCATAGACCCGGCCAGTCTTGCCCCGAATCAGTTCTGCCGTATCAGGATTTTTCTTTTGCGGCATGATCGAGCTGCCCGTGGAATAGGCATCGGAAAGCTCAATATAGCCGAATTCATAGCTGCACCAGTAGATCAATTCCTCGCACATCCGCGACAGGTGCATCATCAAAATGCTGGCGCTGCTGAGAAATTCCAAGACAAAGTCACGATCAGATACCGCGTCCAGCGAGTTGTGATAAATATCTGAGAAACCAAGGTACTTCGCACTCAATTGACGGTCGATTGGAAAGGTCGTTCCCGCCAAAGCCGCCGCGCCCAACGGAGAGACGTCGGTATGCTGCATGTTGAACTCAAATCTTTCAGCGTCACGCTGCAGCATCTGGAAGTATGCCATCAGATAATGACCATATGAGATTGGCTGGGCATGTTGCATGTGAGTATAGCCAGGCATGATGGTCTCAACATTGTCACTGGCCTTGTCAACCAAGACCTGCTGCAGCTGCTTGATGGCCCCGATGACTTGCGGTAGTCGTTCTTTGACATACAGATGCAGATCGGTGGCAACCTGGTCGTTTCGACTTCGCCCAGTATGCAGCTTGCCGGCTACCGGACCGATCTCTTCGGTCAAGAGCGCCTCAATGTTCATATGAATGTCTTCATTTTCAATATTGAAAGACAGTTTGCCTTGCTTCAGCTTTTCAGCAAGCGTCTCCAGTCCTTTGATGATGGCATCGGCGTCGGCAGCGTCAAGGATCTTGGTTGCCTTAAGCATCTTGACATGGGCCAATGATCCTTGAATGTCTTCTTGGGCCATCTCTTGGTCAAAGGTGATTGAAGCCCCGAATTTATTTACCAAATCGGAGCCAGACTCTTCAAACCGTCCACCCCACATCCGCTTAATCGGCACTGATGGTTTCCCCCTTTACGCTAGGTTCAGATTGGTTCTTGGCAGCATTGGCCTGCACTTGAGCATAGACCTTGTCAGGCAGTTCCCAAAGCTTGATGAAGCCACCAGCAGCTTCCTGATCAAATTCATCGGCAGAGGTGTAGGTAGCCAGATTCTTGTCGTATAAGGAATTAGGTGACTTCCGACCTTCACAGATAACGTTGCCTTTAAACAACTTGACCCGAACCGTGCCGTTGACGTCTTTTTGCGTTTCTTTAATGAATGCTTGAATGGCTTTCATTAATGGCGAGTACCACAGACCATTGTAAATCAGGTTGGCCATCTTCAGTTCAACGACCGGCTTGAAGTGAGCTGCTTCACGTTCCAGAGTCAGGTCTTCCAGATCTTTGTGCGCCTTCAAAAGAACCGTAGCTGCAGGACATTCGTAGATTTCACGCGACTTGATACCGACCAGCCGATTTTCAACGTGATCGATCCGGCCAATTCCGTGCTTGCCGGCAATCTTGTCGAGCTTCATGATCAGTTCGGCCAGTGGCATGGCTTCACCGTTAAGGGCAACCGGCTTGCCGTGTGCGAATTGAATCTCCATGATTTCTGGCGTGTCCGGCGTTTTTTCAATTGGGTTGGTCCGGTCATAGGCGTCTTCTGGAGCGCTGGCCCATGGATCTTCAAGAATCCCACATTCGTTGGCCCGGCCCCACAGGTTTTCGTCAATCGAGTAGGGGCTTTCCATGGTGATTGGAACGGGAATGCCATTCTTCTTGGCGTAGTCGATTTCTTCTTCCCGTGACCAGTGCCAGTCACGAATTGGGTCTTCAATCTTCATGTCGGGAGCCAGTGCATGGATGCCGGCTTCAAAGCGAACCTGATCATTGCCTTTCCCAGTGCAGCCATGGGCGATGGCGGTAGCACCGTATTCCTTGGCAACGGCAACGAGCTTTTGAACAATCAGAGGTCGGGAAAGAGCAGAAACCAGGGGATATTCTTGTTCGTACATGGCATTACTTTGCAGAGCGGGCAGGACAAAGTTTTCCGCAAAGTCTTCTTTGGCATCGATAACGACGGATGCATAGGCGCCGACTTGACTTCCTTTGGCCTTGATGGCTTCCAGGTCCTTGCCTTCACCAACGTCAATACAGCATGCAATTACGTCGTAGCCTTTGTTCTTAACCCAGGCAATAGCGACTGAGGTATCCAGGCCGCCAGAATAAGCTAAAACGATTTTTTCCTTTTCTTGTTTCATAAGTTCTTCCTCCGATATTTCTGTTTCTGATTGCTCTTAATTTATAATTGATTTATAAATTGTCATTAAATATACAGAAAAACGAATAAAAAGTCAATAATCCTTTATATTTTTTAGTTTTATGCAAAAGATAAACACGAGTAATCAAAGGCTGCATAATTGCGTCAAACGTTTGCAGCATGGTATTTCACGTCCTTGGGAACTAAAGTGAGAAAATGGTTAAAAATTTTTATCCATTTTTCTATGCACCAAGCAGGCCGTCATCAGTCAGCTTGCTTGGCTATTGATTCAATGTTTTTGAAAGCGATCTCAAAACGAAGCATATAAAAGGAAGAGAACCTTTTTGACTTGATAAAAAATATTTCACAAATGTGGTATTTTACACTTGTGTTATAACACGGATGTGATATAATAAAAAACGTAAAGGAAGTGAGCATGGTGCGAATCGACATCAAGCATTATTTGGACGTGAATCACTTGACGATCTATCAAGTGTCCAAACGATCCGGCTACGGCTACACGACCTTGCACAAATCGTTCAACAAGGAGCAGACCAGTGCCACGCCGCTGAATCTGCGCGACTTGGATGCTTTGGCGCGGGCACAGCACCGCAAAATGTGGGAAGTGCTAAAAGAGCTGGAAGAGCATTACTTAGAGCGATAATCGCATAGTGTAGCAGTAGGAGGTCGAGTGTAACAGCATTGGGCCTTTTATTGACCACTGATTTAGCGAACTACAATTGAATATCAACAATAGGGGGAATAGCTTATGGCACAAATTCCAGTAGATCCATTCGATGACATGAATGACATTTTTAACCAGATGATGGGCGGCTTGAACGGTTTTAATACCGAAAATCGCCGCTATCTGATCAATGGACGTGAAGTGACCCCAGAAGAGTACGCTCAGTATCGAAGAACCGGCAAGCTGCCGCAAGCAGATGTCAAGCAGCCAACTGCGAAGGCACCTAAAAAAGGCGGCATGCTGGCCAAGCTGGGGCGCAATCTAACCGAAGAAGCCAAGGCTGGCAAATTGGATCCAGTGATTGGCCGTAACAAAGAAATTCAAGAAACGGCTGAAATCTTGTCTCGTCGTACCAA
>ENA-OROX01001660-OROX01001660.1-human-gut-metagenome-genome-assembly--contig:-NODE-1660-length-17530-cov-2.908326_pt1 | contig 17530 bp, 19 predicted proteins | sample MGYA00242133_ERZ509058 | MGnify/ENA primary metagenome ERZ509058 (study PRJEB26280, sample SAMEA2338751) | human gut metagenome | biome: human gut; feature: human-associated habitat; material: faeces...
ACTCTATCAACTTTATATGCCATCTTACTTTTTAGGGACATTTACTGAATATCCCTACGGTAGCGGCCAGTTGTGTTGAAAAAGTGAAAAATTATTCTAAGAAGGGGTATGTTTGGGGCTTTTTGTTTATTTTTGTGACTCATTGAAATAACATAGAATAAAAATTAATAATAAAATAAAGGTGAAGAAGTTATTCTTACTCATATTGTTCGTGCAATTTATAGCTGTTACATTTGCTCAGATGTCGGACGACCAGGTTGTAGCTATAGTTAAAGAGGCTCAGAATCAGGGAAAAACTCAACAACAAATCATTATGATGCTGGGACAAAAAGGAGTTACCCAGGAACAATTGATTCGTATAAAAAATAACTATACCGGTAAAAAAAGTACGGCCGGAGAACAAACGGGGAACGGAATGAGCCGGTTGAGGCAAGAAAATCCTCCTGCAGTCAATATATTGGATTCTTTGAATCTGGAGGAAGATAAAGAGCTTCTTTTCTCAAAAGATTCATTGCCTGAAATAAGGATTTTCGGACGGAATATTTTTAATAACAAACAATTGACTTTCGAACCTAACCTCAATATAGCTACGCCGGAAAATTATGTGCTTGGTCCCGGAGATGAGATTATTGTGGATATTTGGGGGGGATCGGTAAAGACTATTCGGCAGTATATTGCACCGGATGGAAATATCACGATCGAAGAGATCGGACCGGTTTATCTGAATGGCTTGAAGATAGAAGAAGCTTATCAACGGGTAAAGAATGCGTTGTCTCAGGTATATGCTTCATTAAATAGTGATGAGCCGGATACTTTTATAAAAGTGTCCTTAGGAAACGTGCGGAGTATTCGGGTGAATGTGATGGGGGAAGTGGCGATGCCGGGTACCTATACCTTACCTTCTTTGGCTACTTTGTTTCATGCTTTATATAATGCCGGAGGAGTCGGTGAGATCGGTTCCATGCGGAATATTACGGTAAATCGCAAAGGAAAAGTTGTCGCCGATGTAGATGTATACGATTATCTTTTAAAAGGGAGAAGCGATCTGGACATCAGCCTGAATGACGGGGATGTGGTGCTCGTTGCACCTTATGCCAATTTGGTTTCCCTGACAGGAAAGGTAAAGCGTCCGATGATCTATGAAATGAAAGATACGGAGACAGTCGGCGATTTGTTGGAGTATGCCGGAGGTTTTAAGGGAGATGCTTATAAAAATGCTATTCGGGTAATTCGAAAAAGTGGACGGGAATATCAGGTATATAATGTCGAAGAAGGAGAGTTTAAAAGTTTTCCTTTGGTAGATGGGGATTTTATTTCTGTAGATCCGATGTTGAATCGTTTTGAAAATCGGATTCAGATTCGGGGAGCTGTGTACCGGCCCGGATTATACGATTTAGGAAAAGTAACTACAGTGAAGGAATTGATTGAAAAAGCAGAGGGAATTACTGAAGATGCCTTTGTTAACCGGGCTGTATTATTCCGCCAGAAACCCGATTTAACTCAGGAAGTGGTCGCTCTCAATGTAACCGGGATATTGAGTGGTTCGGCTGCCAATCTGCCTTTGCAAAAAAACGATGAATTGTATATTCCTTCGATATTCGATTTGCAGGAAGAATATACATTGTCCGTAAAAGGGGCTGTAAGGGTACCGGGCATATACAAATATGCCGATAATGCCACAATTGAAGACCTGATCATTCAGGCCGGCGGTTTATTGGAGTCCGCTTCGACAGTGAAAGTCGATGTGGCTCGCCGGATTAAAAATCCGAAGAGCTTGACCGGAGCGACTAAATTGGCTGAAAACTTTACTTTCACTTTAAAGGATGGATTGATTGTGGACGGTAAACCGGACTTTACTTTGGAACCCTATGATGAAGTATTTGTCCGTAACTCTCCGGGATATCAGGTACAGCAAAATGTAACAGTTACCGGCGAGGTATTGTTTGAAGGAAATTATGTCTTATCCCAGAAAGGGGAACGGCTTTCGGATTTGGTGAAAAGAGCAGGTGGACTGATGCCGGAGGCATATGCAAAAGGGGCCCGTTTGCTCAGACAGATGACACCGGATGAAAAGGCTCGGGTGGAATCTGTATTGAAACTTTCCAAACAAACGGATAAAGATTCGATCGCCATTAACCGTCTGGATATCGGTAATACCTATTATGTCGGTATCGAGCTGAAGAAAGCGATCGAAAATCCCGGGTCGGATTATGATGTCGTATTACGGGAAGGGGACCAGCTCGTTGTCCCTCAGTATACAGGAACGGTGAAGATCAGTGGGGCGGTGATGTATCCGAATACTGTCGTATACAAAAAGAATGCGAAGTTGAATTATTATATAGAACAGGGCGGAGGATTCGCTTCACGGGCGAAGAAACGCAGGGTGTTTATCGTGTATATGAACGGTACGGTGCAGAAATCCAAGACTTTCTCTAAGGCCAAGGCTGCTCCCGGTTGTGAAATCATTGTACCGGTAAAACCGCCTAGAAAAGGTGTCGGTTTGGCTGAAATCATGAGTATCGCTTCCTCTACCACGTCTATGGCTGCATTAGTTACATCAATTATTAATAGCACGAAGTAATGGCTACAAATTCGACGAGTAATCAACCGGTTCAACCGGAAAATGAAATAGACCTGATCGAGGTTGTAAAGAAATTATGGGCAAAGCGGAAATTCATTCTCAAGGTGACTGTCGTTTGTGCATGTCTCGGGGTATTGGTCGCTTTGTTCAGTGCTAAAGTTTTTACCGCTTCCTGTACGATTGTTCCTCAGACAGGTGAAAAAACGACTGGGGGAAGTTTAAGTGGCTTAGCTGCTATAGCAGGTATAAACATCGGATCTTTAGGTGCCGGAGATGTGTTGTCGCCGAAGATTTATCCTAAAATATTGGCTAGTGTACCTTTCCAAAAGGAAATTATGCAGACGGCGATCAAATTTGAGGAATACGATCAGCCGGTGAAATTGCTGGATTACTATACTGCCGATGAATATGCCCAATTTTCTTTAGGAGGAACAATACTGAAATATACGATCGGTTTGCCCGGAGTGATTATCGGGGCTATTCGTGGGGAAGAACCGGAACCTCAATATGGAGAAGGGGCTGTTGCTACTTTGGAATCCCTGTCTAAAGACGAGGCAGAATGTATCAAGACCTTGAAAGATAAGATCAATATGAACCTCAACGATAAAGACGGGTATATTACTTTATCTGTCGATATGCCTGAACCTTTGGCTGCAGCTCAATTGGCTGCCAAAGTACAGGAATTATTGCAGCGTTATGTAACCGACTTTAAAATTCAGAAGGTGAAGGCGAATCTGGAGTTTGTGGAAGGTCGCTATGAAGAGGCTAAAAAAGAATATGAAAAGAAACAGGAAGAGCTGGCTATTTTTAACGATGCCAATCGTAATCTGGTTTCCAATGTAGCTAAAACTACCCAGGAGCGTTTGAATAACGAATATACGCTATTGTTCGGTGTATACAGTGAACTGGCCAAACAGCGCGAGCAAGCCAATATTCAGGTAAAAGAAACAACTCCGGTATTTACTGTTGTAGAACCGGTAACTATACCGACCGAACGTTCAAAACCCAAAAGAGGATTGATTTGTATCGCCTTTACTTTTTTAGGTGGTTTTATCGGTATCGGTTTAGTATTGACTTTACCTTTCCTGGCTCAGGTTTCCGATTGTAAGCGTTTAAAAGGATGGTTGCCTGAAGAAAAAGAATAATTTTCCATAAGACTTTATAAAAAAAGCTATCGAATAATAAATTTCGATAGCTTTTTTCTTTATTGTGCGGGAGGTCCGAATATTTTTATACTTTTGTGGTATCCTTTAAAGCGGGAAAACTTAAAGGATTGAACGACTAAGTAAATATAACGATGGAAAATGAAGAAATCGATTTAATCGAAGTCATGGCGAAGCTGTGGCATCGTAAAAAGACAATAATGTATATTGCCTTGTTTTTTCTGGTGGGTGGTTTGGTTTTAGCTTTCTTTTTACCAAGGAAATATACCGCTCAATGTACCCTGGGTTTGGAAATGGAAGACCGGACAACGCGGATCAGTGTCGAAGGAATGTCGCCTTTCCAGAGTATGCCGATGGGGGATATGCGGAATACGCGTATTGTTTCGCCGGCTATGTATCCGGATATTTTTTTCAGTGTACCTTTTCAGAAAGAGTTGATCTATTCTCCTTTATACATCGATGAGAGAGGAGATACGGTTACTTTCTATAACTATCTGGTGTCCGGTCCGGAACGTTTGGCTTTGGTAACCGATCCTTCACAGGTAGAACAGCTGACAGAAGAAGAAAGTAAATGTCTGGCTTATTTAAAAGATGCTTTTTCTGTAAAAGTAAATAACAAAGACGGTAATCTGAAAATTACTCTGGATCTGCCCGATCCGAAACTTTCGGCTTATCTGACGAATCGGGCACAGGCTATGCTGCAGACATACATTGCGCGGTTTCGTATCGCCAAAGCTCAGGCTGCTCTCGATTTTGTAGAGGAACGTTATACGGAGGTGAAAAACGAACTGGAGAAAAAGCAACAGGCTTTAGTACAATTCCGCGAAAAACATCCGGACCGGACATCCGTGCAATTAGAAACGGAAGAGAAAATACTGACCAACGATTACGAGTTGTTTTTCGGACTTTATTCCGATATTGTAAAGCAACGGGAGAAGGCAAAAATCCAGGTGAAAGAAGATATGCCGGTACTGACGGTAATCGAACCTGTCGTAGAACCGACCGTTCCTTCTAAACCACAGCGTGCATTGATTGTGTTGGCTTCTTTATTGCTGGGATTATTCGTCGGTTGTGGTTTTGTGCTGATTCAACCTATCTTTTCTCAGATCGTATCTTCAAAAAAGCAGGCGCATACCATCCCGATTAAACGAATGAAGAAGATTTCTTAGTAAATATTACTGTCTGTTACATTAAGAATCCGGTCAGAGTTTCCCGACTGATTCCAAAACAGCCGGGAACTCTGACCGGATTCATCTTCGCAATTCCTGTTCTAATTTCTGTGTCCTTTATCTTTCCAACGATGTTTAAGCCAGGCAATCAGAACCGTACTGAGTATGCCTCCGGTCAGACTGACCAGTTGTCTGACCAATATATTTCCCGGGTCGTCGATACTCCACGAACTACTGAAAATAAGTGTTGAAAGAGCACCGGTTGTAAAACTCATCATGTGGTTCATGGCAATTCGACGTAAAGGGTTGAAGAAGTATGCTTTTTCGACTTACTGACGGCAAAGGCGTAAATATGCACGTTTTCTTTCGCCCATTTTTTCGGCAATGGAAACTCGTCAGAAAGGCTCTCGCCCCGGTTACAGATTTTTATTAACCGGGCTGATTTTACCGCTGATTCGTAGAATCCGGCATAGATTACATCGTCTTTCACTCCGGTACCTGTATTGTCTTGTGCCGTTTGGGCAACAGTGATCGTATTATCGGTAAAAGCAGCCGTTACATCAGGTAAATCCAATCCTCCGTTAGAGCAAAGGATTTCAGTGAAATCGACGGATGCCTGATATTCATCGTCAACAGTAACGAACGGAACGTTTGCACTGACAAAGGCATTAAACACACTGTTCATTTTCGGACGTTCACGAAAACCTTCTTTGATAATCGGAGCGAACCGGCGGCCCAGATCTCCCAGAAGGCTGATTTTAGCTCGTTGGGTCAGTTGTTCCGGCGTACGCGGATTCTTGATCTTCCCGGGAGCTGAACGCATAATCCCCTGGGATTCCAGTTTATACATGACCGTATTGGCCAATTTTTTTCTTAATTCATTGAAAATTGCAGATCTGTAAATAGCCATAATTGTAAAATTTAAATGAAACAATGAAAATAAGTGATACGGGGCTCTTCAGGAGGTGAGTCTCGAAGGCACAGTTGATGCGACGGTGGCGATTTAAGTCGTCGCTTGTAGGGTTGTCTTTGTGGCAGGCAGATAGAAATATCGGGCGGAAGAAAAATTCCGGCCGCTCTGATCTGAAAACAGTACATACAAGTGTATAGATTGCCGGCCTGCTTCCGGAATATCCAGAACAGCTTTACAGCAGTCCCGGGTGTACGTTTTGTCCGGAATGAAATGCAAGGTAAAACTACCGTCCGATTTTAGCCAGGCAGCCTGCAGGTAATCCTGATTGCGTGACGTATCTCCGGGCAAGTCATTTTGCCAGTAAATCGTCACTTTTCCTTCGGTATAATCGTGTAATGTCAGACAAGGGGGCAGGTTAAGTTTACCTTTGCTGATACAGAGAATACTGTAATCGCTGATTCGGAACTCCTGGTTAAAAACGGTTATATTTGCACTGATGAACAGGTTATATCCGCTTTCCGGTTTATCGCTGGCTTCTGCTTTCCAGATTTTTGTAAGGAGTGTTTCCCGGTTTGCCCGGTAGAATGAAACGATAGCCCGCATTCTGCAACGTTGTAATTGCTGTGCCGGAGTTGGCGGAGAGGAGCGCTTGTAGCCGCAGGAACGGATTCGCTGCTGACCTTTTACCTGATAAAATACAAAATTATTGATTCTTCCTTTTATTTTATTGAACAACAATGAAATAACAGATGCCATAAGTTTCCAGTTTTGGCCGGGGACGGTTTAGGGCTACGGCCTGTTTCATGCGAATCAATCCTGCCTCATTCCTGTTACCGAACGACGGTGTAACGACGTTAAAACGATCTTGAAACGACAGAACCCCAAGGATACCCTAACCATACCCAAGCGATGAGACAGGGAGGAACGAAGGGGACCATCTGTTTCTAAGGGTTGTTTATCTTTAATAATTGTTCCCGGAACTGCTTCAAAGGGAAGGCTGCTCCCGGATCCAGCTTACGGTTAGTAATCTCCGAGTGACCGACGATATAATGAATCGGATAAGCCTTTAGCAACAACCGGCAAACGGCATATACCGTCATGATTTGTTCTTTTGTGTAGAGATGCCAATAGCGTGCACGTCCGTTTATGCAATCGGTATATACTTCGTCCGGCATATATTCACGGTTGAACCACGAATAGAATTTACCTTCCCGGCGGTGTAATTCGCCGGCATTATCCATTTCGATACCGATAGAATAACGGTTGAGATTGGTTCGTCCGGCATATTCGCTTTGTCCTGCATGCCAGGCTATCGTGTCGAAAGGCAACAGTTGGATAATACCGCCGTCGCGGGCAATGACCAGATGTGCAGAGGCATCCGTATCGGCCCGGGCCAGATAATGGGCCGACGACATGGCATTCCCACCTGCTGTGTAATGCAGAACGATCATATCCGGATATTCCAGCAGTCCGCTTTTTTTATTGCAGTGTAATTGTTTGGCGCTACGTCCGGCAAATGTGCCTTTTAAAAGATGGTTTTCGATGTACATCATGTTATGGATTAAAAATTATAAACTGTTGATTGTAAGTTGCCGGAAGGCGAATTATATTTTTCGTATCTTTCCGGTCACTTTTTCGACGCTGCGGCCGATGATATACCCTCCCAAACCGATTTCCAGCAGGTTCCAGAATTCGGAATTGTCATCTAATAAAGGGATCGGAATAAATACCCCCAGCAGGATGATAAACGTAAAGCAGAGCATTACCAGGGGACGCCAGGATTTTTGCAGCCAATTCCCCTGAGCTTCCATCCGGATTACGGATGCCTGTTCTTTTTCCAGTTCCGAAGCGTAACGATAGAGTGTATCTATTACGGACGACCGGATTTATTTTTTCTCATGGGTTGGGAGGGAAAGATTATCGATGATACCACCGACTTCATTCACCAGATTCGAAATAGTTTTCATACGCAAACAGATTAATGACTGATTATAGTGCAAATTTACTTTGCGATATAATGCCGGATTGGCTACTAGCCTGAAATAAAATGAAATTATCTGAATTGTGTATTGATAACCAGTGGTTTATGTTGTAAAAAGCAATAAAGACAGGCTATATCAGATTTTATTGTTTCAGACACGTTCCGAGAGCCATTTTTCGTATTGTTTCAATAGGCTGGACAAATAGCGGGCAGGATTTTCACGATGATTCAATTTATAGAGAGGCTGATCAATATATCTGGGTTCCGCCAGGTGTAAAAAATGGAACAAAGCTTTATACCAATTGTTTTTATTTGATTTATTATCGATGGGTATGACTTTTCCGGTTACCAGCAACGAATTTCCTATTTCCAGCAAAAAAGAAGGTGTATCTTGCCAGATATAGGTTAATTCCGGTATGCTGTAATCCGGATTGATCAGATCGAAAATGCGCTGTATACTTTCATATTGCAGGCTAATATAGTCCTGAAGCATTTTCTCAATATCTTGCCGGTATGGATGATCCGTTGGTAGCGGATATTCGGAACTTAAATGTAAATTCTGATGTTTGATTTCTCCATTATCTTTAAAAATAAAAAAAAGGCGGGCCCGATTCAGATAAGTTAGATACATTTTCTCTGAAAAAGGAGATTTTACAAAAATAGTATTTGTCTGATACTCTTGGATGAAATCCATTTCTTTTTGCATTAAAGCGGTTCGATAGTTGTGATGATCACCGTAATCGTTATATGTGAATGGATTTTTATTCCTATCGTTCCAAGTAATTTTTGCATTTTGAATCTCATTTAAATACACTCTGAAAAACTCTAATTTTAGCAAATTGATAAATACTTTGAAGACAATTTTATATTATTATATACAAAATTAGTAAATAGTTGCAAAAAAACAACAATCAATGAGTTTATTACCATTTATTGATCAGTGTACAATCATTTTTGTATGAATAAAATGCCTGGACCCGATAAAAACTGTCCGTATTAATTTTTCAATCGAACCGGATAAAAATGAGTTTTTCTTTTGATATTATCCAAAGAAATGAGTAATTTTGTTGTGCAAAAACAAAACTATTTTGCATTCTCATTCAAATTTCTTTCTGTCCTATATGAAAAATGGGACTTACCAGGCGAAGCTGTAAATAGCAGTTTCATTTTACGAATCCATGCTGGATAGTCTGATTACATCCAAAACCCGTATCAAGTTATTGCTGAAATTCTTTCTGAATACGTCTACCCATGCTTATTTGCGTGGTCTGGCCGACGAATTCGGGGAATCGACGAATGCCCTTCGCCTTGAACTGAACCACCTGGAAAATGCCGGTTTACTGAAAGCCGAAAATGAAAGGAATAAAAAAGTATATCATGCGAATTCCAATCATCCTCTTTTCAATGATATTCATCGGTTGGTATTAAAGCATAGCGGAATCACTCAGGTTATAGAAGAGGTGGTTGAACGGGTCGGAGACATTTCGAAAGTATGGGTACGTGGTGATTTTGCTGTCGGGAAGGATTCCGATCTGATCGATTTAGTAATTGCCGGTAAAAATATAGATGTCGATTATTTTGAAAATTTGATTCAGAAGGTCGGTAAAATAGTAAAACGACAAATTTGCTATACAATCATTTTGCCAAAACAAGAAGCCGAATACTTTATACCCGGCGAAAATAAATTGTTGGTCTGGACAAAATAAATCTAAAACAGGGTAGTCGGCAGTTTTTCCACCAATAAAAACGAGTGTTTCTATAGGTAGAAAAAAAACGAATTCTTTTCACTTTAAATGATGAAGTATAGGTTATTTATATCCATTGTTTTTGGAAAACTTTTCAAATATTTTAATGATAAACAATGGATTTAGAGAATTATTCTGTGCGGACTGAAAAGTGATATCAGATTTTTGTGGTATTTACAAAAAATAAATATTCTGTGAAAAAAGTAATGTTAGTCTTCGGAACTCGTCCCGAGGCTATAAAAATGGCTCCTTTGGTTAAAGAGTTTCAAAAGTATCCGAAAGAGTTTGAGACAATAGTATGTGTTACCGGGCAACATAGGGAAATGCTTGATCAGGTACTTCATATTTTTGACATTCGCCCTGATTATGATTTGAACATTATGAAGCAGGGACAAGATCTATATGATGTGACAACACGGGTGTTGATGGGGATGCGGGATGTGTTGAAAGAATCCCGGCCGGATTTAGTTTTAGTACATGGTGACACGACAACTTCAACTGCTTCGGCTTTGGCAGCCTTTTATCAGCAGATTCCAGTAGGGCATATTGAAGCCGGATTACGTACCCACAATATTTATAGTCCCTGGCCGGAAGAGATGAACCGTTTGCTTACGGGACGCATCGCTACATATCATTTTGCACCGACTTTATTAAGCCGTCAAAACCTGTTGCAGGAAAATGTCGCTGATGAAAAAATCACGGTTACCGGAAATACCGTAATTGATGCCCTCTATTGGGTTGTCCAGAAAATCAAAGAAAATAAAACGCTGGCCCGGGAATTGGAGAACATTCTGGCAAAGTCCGGCTACACTGTCAGTCGTCTGACTCAAGGTAAGAAACTTGTACTTATCACTGGACATCGCCGGGAAAATTTCGGAGACGGTTTTATTTCTATATGTAAAGCCATAAAATCACTTTCAGAAAAGTATCCGGAGGTGGATTTCGTTTATCCGATGCACCTGAATCCCAATGTTAGAAAACCGATTCAGGAAGTCTTTGGAGAAAGCCAGAAGGCAAATATGTTTTTTATCGAGCCTCTGGAATATTTGAGTTTTGTTTATTTGATGGAGAAGTCTGCTATTGTTTTGACCGATAGTGGCGGTATCCAGGAAGAAGCTCCCGGTTTAGGAAAGCCGGTTTTAGTTATGCGGGATACGACGGAACGCCCGGAGGCATTGGAAGCCGGGACTGTGAAGTTAGTGGGAACAGATTATGATAAGATTGTGAATGAAGTTTCCGGTTTACTGGATAGCCGGGAATATTATGAAAAAATGAGTAAGGCAGTTAATCCTTACGGCGATGGGAAAGCGTGTTGTAAAATTATCGAAGCATTACTTTGCAAATCATGAAAAGATATAAAATCGGATATACTACCGGAACATTCGACCTGTTTCATATTGGGCATCTTAATATTTTGAAGAAATCAAAAGAGATGTGTGATTTTTTAATTGTCGGTGTAAGTACAGATGAAGTCGTACAAAGCTATAAACACAAAGTTCCGGTTATTCCTTTTAAAGATCGTGTGGAGATTATCAAATCTATCCGATATGTAGATCAGGTAGTACCCCAGTTGTCTATGGATAAATTTCAGGCATGGTCGGAGCTTCATTTCGATGTAATGTTTCACGGGGATGACTGGAAAGGGTCAAGTTTGTATAATGAGTATGAGAGCAGATTAAAAGAAGTCGGGGTTGAGGTCGTTTATATTCCTCATACAGAAGGGGTAAGTTCTTCAATGTTAACAGATGAAATAAAGTATGGAAAGTAGTATTCCATCGCTATTTTTAGGTACTTACCAGAATTCATCCAATTTATCAAAAGTAATAGAGACTGCTTTTGAAGAAGGAGTTTACGGTTTCGACACAGCGCCAAGTTATGGCACAGAGGGAATATTGGGCAGATGTATCCGGAATAATTTATCCAAATATCAGATAGAAAGGAACAAAATTTGGGTCAGCGATAAGATCGATTCATGGCAAATGCACGCAACGAAAGGAGAAGTGGAAAAATACGTTAAGCAAGCTTTGAATTTGATGCAATTGGATTATTTTGATATACTTTACGTTCATTGGCCTCAACCTGAATATTTGATAAAAACATGGGAGACATTTATCCGGATAAAAGAACGGGGCTTGGTAAAGTATATAGGTTTGTGTAACGTGCACAAACGCCATGTTGATACCGTCCTTTCGCAAACGGGAATAAAACCGGATTACATACAAATAGAACGCCATCCTTTAAATACCTGTTTACCGGAGATTGATTATTACACCCAGGCGGGCATCCGTGTACAGGCTTATTCCGCTATCGGACGGATGGATAAAAGATTGACAGGAAGCCGCGGGTTACAGGAATTAGGGCGGAAGTATAATAAGTCTATACCTCAGATTATTTTAAGATGGCACCTAGATACGAAGGTTATTCCTGTATTTATGAGCAACAAAGCGGAACGGATCAGGGAAAACGCCAATATATATGATTTTTCTTTACAGCAATGCGAAATAGAGGACATCAATTCGCTGAATATCAATTATAAACTGTTTGTGGAATCACTGAGTAATCCCGGAATATGACAAAACGTAGGGCGGTACAGATTTTTATTGTTGTTGGGGTAATGGTTTTGACGGGATTTATCAGCATTTTCTGTATGTTGACAGCAATCACTCTGTTTATTCTGAATATTTATATCAGGGAACGGCACATGCGAAAGCGGTTTAATCCTTGGAAAGATACGAGAAGAAATTTTGATGCAATTGTCATTGGTGAAAGATATGACCTTCGGAGATTACATTTAAACGGGAGTAAAATTTTAAAGGAAACGGTCAGAGGACGCAGTCTCTATGCGAGTTTCCATATTTTACGAACTTATTTCAGTCTATTAGGACATAACGGAAAAGTATATATTGTTTATAATGACAAATATCTGTATGATTTTACGCCCATTGATATGTCTATTGTTGAACATCCTGTAACATTATCTATCATGGGATGTAAGTACGTGGGGATAAAGCGAAAATTTCCGCTCCTTTTCCTTCCGTTACATTTTATCAGAAGAATATCCGGGAATTTTATTCCTGTTAAAAAAAATATCGAATCTTCTTTAATTTCACAAATCGGAGAGTTTTGCGAAGCACGCCAGATACAAATTGAATTTATAAAAGTCTGAATATATGGATTTTCACTATTCAAAAGAGAAAAACGTTCAAATAATTATCTCTTTATTAAAACAATATGGAATCAGAAAGGTGATTGCTTCACCCGGATCGACCAATATTTCCATGGTTGCAAGTATGCAACAGGATCCGTTTTTTGAAATGTATTCGTCTGTAGATGAGCGTTCTGCTGCATATATGGCATGTGGTATGGCGGCAGAATCCGGAGAACCGGTAGTATTAACATGCACATCGGCAACAGCCTCCAGAAATTATGTACCCGGATTAACAGAAGCCTACTATCGTAAATTACCTGTTCTTGCCATTACATCTACAACTCCGTCTCCCAATATCGGTCATCATCACAGACAGGCTATCGACCGTTCTGTTATACAGAAAGATATTGCGAACCTGAGTATTCATATCCCCATCGTTAAAGATAATTTGGATGAATGGGATTGCATTGTAAAAACCAATAAAGCATTATCTGAACTGACACACCGGGGAGGAGGACCTGTTCATATCAATCTTGAGACAGAATATAGTATGGATTTTTCCATTACTAAATTACCCCAGAGCAGACGAATCATTCGGATTGAAAACAACGATACAGCTTGTATGCCGTTGATACCGGAAGGAAGAATCGGCATATTTATTGGTTCATTCGATGCTATGAATGAAACACTTGTCGAATCGATTGAAAAATTCTGCGAGTCTCGTAATGCCCTTGTTTTTAAAGACCATACGAGTCATTATACCGGGAAATATTCAATCCATTACTCATTGTTAGGTATACAGGAATATTACCAGTCTGATTTAGGAAATCTTGATTTATTGATTCATATCGGAAATGTCTCCGGCGATGACTATTCAACAGGTGCCTTTGCTCATGTAAAAGAAGTATGGCGTATTAGCAAAGACGGAGAAATGGTCGATACTTTTAAAAAGCTCCGCTACGTATTTGAGATGGATGAAAAATGTTTTTTTGAACATTATCATACAGGGGAAAAGAATACCGGTTTTTACGAACAGGCTGTCAGTGAATACAATTCTGCTTTAGAATCTTTCCCGGATATTCCGTTTTCTAATTTATGGATTGCTCATAAAATGCATCCTGTCATTCCTCAGGGAGCCCGGCTCCAATTAGGAATTTTGAACAGTCTCAGGGCATGGAATCTTTTTGAAACCGACCATTCCATTAAAATATACTCTACTGTAGGGGGCTTTGGAATAGACGGAGGAATGTCATCTTTGATAGGAGCTTCGCTCTGCGATAAAAACAAACTCTATTTTGGCATATTCGGCGATTTACAATTTTTCTATGATATGAATGTTTTAGGTAACAGGCACATATTTCCGAATGTACGTATCCTGTTAATTAATAACAGTCGGGGAACGGAGTTCAGAAATTATCATCATCCTGCAACCATGTTCGGTGAAGCGACTGATTTATATATTGCAGCAGCCGGACATTATGGCAATAAATCTTCAAAGCTTATAAAACATTATGCCGAAGATTTGGGATTCGAATATATATCGGCCAATAATAAAGATGAGTTTCTAGACGTCTACGAAAAATTTACAAATCCGGCCTTAACGAATAATCCTATCCTGTTTGAAGTTTTTACAACAACAGAAGACGAAAGTGAAGCATTAAAATCAGTAAAGCATTATATGATTGATCATAAGGATTTTGCCATCAGAACAATCAAAAATGTCGCTAAAAAAGTTCTTCCTTCCGCAGCTATCGACAGTATTAAGAAAATAGTAAAATAATGGGTATGCTGAAACAAATGCTGAGGCAATTATTAGGGAATAGAATCGTCACGTGCCTTCATGCAAAGAAAACGAAGTGGGCCATGTCTCTTTATGGAGAAAAAGCTGTTGCCGAGTTTGATGCAATCATCAGAAATCAGAATTCCCTTTATTGGTTGGCGTTCGGCACATTGTTAGGCGCTTACCGTGAAAAGGGATTTATTAAAAATGACGATGACATTGATGTTGGAATGTTTTGTGACGATATAACTCCGGAAGTCATAGAAAAATTGGAAAAAAAAGGATTTATATACGAACATGCTATTCTTACGGCAGACTCCCTGTATTGTCAAATTTCATTTAAATACCATGGAATATCTTTCGATATATACGGTTTCAGAAAAAATTCTGACAAGAGCAATAGCATAACCGGGTTCGTTCCAAGAGCACTCCACGATAAAAATTGGAAAGAATCTTTTGACCTGAATCAATTCAAAATTCTTCTCGTTAATATGGATTGTGACGGATTTATCGACTATCCGCATTTCAAAAGTCTGACAGTAATTATTCCCCGCAGCACCGAAGTATTCCTGAAAAAACATTATGGTGATGATTTTATGACACCTATTCCGGGTAAAAAGGGAAATAGCAGAAAAACCGTAACAGAAATCCCGATAGAAAAAATGACGGCTTCTATTGTAGACAAAAAACAACTATTCGAACGTTTGAAAAAATGACTGAAGGTTCGCTCAAGGATAAAACGCTGACAGGATTGTTTTGGAACGGAGTAGATAAGTTTGCCTACAATATCATTCTATTTACTATCAATATTATAATGGCCAGGCTATTGTCTCCTACAGACTATGGGCTTGTCGGAATAATGATAGTCTTCATTACTTTCTCCGCAATTTTGGTGGATGGCGGTTTTGTAACGGCTCTTATTCAAAAAAAAGACAGATGTGAGGCCGATTTCAATACAGTTTATATCATAAATATAATAACATCGGTTCTTGTCTATCTGTCCTTAATTGGAAAGCCATATTTGTCTATCTCCTTTTATTTGGTTTATCTCCGGTAATAGCCCGTTTTTATAAAGAGCCGTCATTAGTTCTCTTATTAAGGGTTTTATCTCTGCAGTTGATTATTTCGGCCTTCATGTCAGTTCCACTGACGAAACTAACAATAGAAATTAAGTTTAAAAAGATTGCTTTTACAAGCATAACTTCTGCGGTTATATCGGGTATTATCGGAATTACGCTGGCCTTTAGAGGATTTGGCGTATGGGCATTGGTAGCCCAGCAGCTTATATTATTATTTATCAAATGCATATTGTTAAATCTGGTGCAACAATGGAAGCCCGTCCTGAGGTTTTCAATTCAATCATGCAAAAAATTATTTTCATTCAGTTCTAAACTAATCGCTTCATCGTTTATCGACCAAATATATTTAAACCTCTATCCGCTTATTATCGGGAAATACTTTTCACCAAGAACTTTAGGCATATATACGAGAGGGGAGCAGTTCGGGAAATTACCGGTTGTACTACTGAGTGATATATTTATAAAAGTTACATTACCGATTATGAGTTCCATTCAGGACGATGTGGAAAAATTACGGAAATTGTATCGGGAATATATACAGGCGTCATCGTTTATAATCTTTGCTGTCATGATGTGGTTATTTGTCATTGCCAAACCGCTGGTTTTACTTTTATTGACAGAGAAATGGGTGGAAGCAGTTCCCGTTATGCAAATTTTGTGTTTGGCTATGATGACATTGCATATAAGCGCTATTAACAGAAACTTACTCTATGTCAAGGGACGTTCTGATCTGGCCCTCAAACTGGAAATTATAAAGAAAGTCTCTGTGATTATTATATTTTTTGTTTCGATCAATTTTGGATTAATAGGAGTATGTATAGGGCAATTGGTTTACGGACTTTATGCACCGACGCTGAACTCATATTATACCAAAGATTTGATCGGTGTCAGGTATTGGGAACAATTTATTGATTACGGGAAATTTATGTTTATTGCAGTTGTATCTGCTTTAGTTCCGTTCTTTTTGGTTTATCACTTCTCTTCCCGTGAAGCTCAGTTAATCATTCCTTCTATACTATATTTTACTCTTTACCTGTCAATTAATGCCGTTTGTAAAACGCATCCCTATCAATTGATGGTTCCCATATTGAAAAAAATGGTGAGAAGATGAAGAAAACCATTATATTAACATACGATTATGAATTGTTTTTCGGTGATCATTCCGGTACTGTAAGTAAGACATTGATTGAACCGACCAATTTGTTATTGGAGCAATTTGAAAAATCGAATCTAAAAGCAACTTTTTTTGTCGATTATCTGATGATTAAATATCTTGGGTTGAATACGGATGAACGTAGTCGTTCGGATTTACATCTGATTCAAGAGCAGCTCAAAGATATTATCCGCCGGGGACACAGAATAGAACTTCACATACATCCTCATTGGGTAGATGCAAAGTATAATGGGGATGGAACGTGGAATTATTGCAATTTTTCACATTATAGCCTGAATAGCTTTACAGAAGAGGAAATCATCAAAATGTTCGTGGAAGGATGTGAAATTCTTCATCTATTGGCAAGAAGTGTCGAGCCTGACTATAAGATTGTTGCTTTTAGGGCCGGAGGCTGGGCCGTTCAACCATTTTCACTGTTGAAAAAAGCTTTTTTGTCTGCTGATATCCGTATTGATTCTTCTGTCAGCTATGGGATAAAGAACACCAATAAGGATTCTTATTATGATTTTACAAATATCCCGCGAAAGAGTTTTTATAAATTTACAGACAGTATTGAGGAAGAAGAGACAGAAGGACTTTTTACCGAGGTGCCGATAACTTCTTATTATCGCTTTATCTTTTATAAACTTGCTGACAGAATATTCAGGCGATTTTCATCTAAAATGGTTGTGTTGGCCGATGGAACGCATTTCAGAAAAGCCGACCAGATCAAATCCGGATGGCATTTTTTTAATAAGGCCATGCTTAACACCACTTGTGTGTCCGTTATGACGGCTGTATTATCAGCATTATTGAGC
>ENA-OROX01001703-OROX01001703.1-human-gut-metagenome-genome-assembly--contig:-NODE-1703-length-17175-cov-3.336857_pt1 | contig 17175 bp, 10 predicted proteins | sample MGYA00242133_ERZ509058 | MGnify/ENA primary metagenome ERZ509058 (study PRJEB26280, sample SAMEA2338751) | human gut metagenome | biome: human gut; feature: human-associated habitat; material: faeces...
AACACCAACGCCAGGACCAACACCAACGCCAGGACCAACACCAACGCCGGATCCGACACCAACGCCAGATCCAACGCCAGCACCGGATACGGGTGATGATAATAAGAAAAGCGATGAAACCATTTCAGGAGATAAGGAACAGGCAGAAGATAGTGTAAAGACAGCTGATGTGTATAATGTAGCAGGTTATAGTATAATGTTGTTTATGGCATTAGCAGGAATTGTATTTGTTATACATGAAGATAAGAAGAAAAAGAACACTATTGATTAATGCATAATATAAGCCGGATGTATAATAACAGAAGTTGTTATATATCTGGCTTTTCTGATATTTTTTGAATTACATATATGTTGGCAGTGCATTAAAAATTATACAATGTGCTATTTAAGTGTGAAAGTATATTGAGCTTGGGAGGATTAAGACATCATTCCTCTTGCTAATCAGCACTAAATGTTATAAAATGATTAAGATTATGTAGCAGCCGATGCAGTTCGATGTAGTCAGGCTGTTGCCTTTAGGAGGATTATATTATTATGGAAAAGACAATGGAGAAAATTGTTTCTTTAGCTAAGGCAAGAGGATTTGTTTACCCAGGTTCTGAAATCTATGGCGGATTAGCTAATACCTGGGATTATGGTAACCTTGGTGTTGAGTTAAAGAACAATGTTAAGAAGGCATGGTGGCAGAAGTTCGTACAGGAAAGCCCATACAATGTAGGAGTTGACTGTGCAATTCTTATGAACCCACAGACTTGGGTAGCATCAGGTCATCTTGGTGGATTTTCTGATCCATTAATGGACTGCAAGGAATGTCATGAGAGATTCAGAGCAGATAAACTTATAGAAGACTGGGCAGACGAGAATTCATATGAACTTGAAGGCTCAGTTGATGGATGGACACAGGAGCAGATGAAGAATTTCATCGATGAGAAGAATATCTGCTGTCCTTCATGTGGAAAGCACAATTTCACAGATATAAGACAGTTTAACCTTATGTTTAAGACATTCCAGGGTGTAACTGAGGATGCCAAGAACACAGTATATTTAAGACCAGAGACAGCTCAGGGTATCTTTGTTAACTTCAAGAATGTTCAGAGAACATCAAGAAAGAAAGTACCTTTTGGTATCGGACAGATTGGTAAGTCATTCCGTAATGAGATTACACCGGGTAACTTCACATTCAGAACAAGAGAGTTCGAGCAGATGGAATTAGAGTTCTTCTGCAAGCCTGGAACAGATCTTGAGTGGTTCACATACTGGAGACAGTACTGTATCGACTGGCTTAAGGCATTAGGAATAAAAGAAGATGAGATGAGAGCAAGAGATCATTCACCAGAAGAACTCTGTTTCTACTCTAAGGGAACAACAGATATCGAATTCCTCTTCCCATTCGGATGGGGAGAGCTCTGGGGTATTGCAGACAGAACAGATTATGACCTTACTCAGCATCAGACAGTATCTGGTGAAGATATGTCATACTTTGATGATGAAGCTAAGGAGAAGTATATACCATATGTTATTGAGCCTTCACTTGGTGCGGATCGTGTAACATTAGCATTCCTTTGCTCAGCTTATGATGAGGAAGAGCTTGAAGGCGGAGATGTAAGAACGGTTCTTCATTTCCATCCTGCATTAGCACCAGTTAAGATAGGTATTCTTCCACTTTCTAAGAAGTTAAATGAAGGTGCAGAAAAGGTGTATGCAGAACTTTCTAAGTATTACAATTGTGAGTTTGATGACAGAGGTAATATTGGAAAGAGATACAGAAGACAGGATGAGATTGGTACTCCATTCTGTATCACATATGATTTCGATTCAGAAGAAGATGGTGCTGTAACTGTAAGAGACAGAGATACAATGCAGCAGGAAAGAATAAAGATAGCAGATCTTAAGGCGTATTTTGAAGATAAGTTCAGATTTTAATTAATAAAAGAACGGAATTTAAATCGATAATTAAAAGGAAAGAATTATGCTGTGTACTAAATGTGGTCAGGAATATGAGGGCAGTCAGTGTCCGAGATGTGATGGACCTGTTATATTAGTTAACAACAGTGATTATCTTGCCAGAAGAAAAGCATATGAGGAGAAGCAGGCTTTGAAAGAGAGGTCTGCTTCTTCTGATAAAAAAGAGGAATCACAGAGTGACTATGGACAGGCATTAACAAAACGCGTGCAGGCGATAAAGAATCAGAGCAGAAACAAGACAGAAAGTAAGAAGCAGAGTCAGAACAGAAGCAAAGCGGACAGCAGAAAGCAGGGACAAAGTAGCGGAAAAACAGGTGGCAACAGGAATGGTAATCAGGAAAAGCCACAGATAAGAATTGCACGACATAAAGTAAACAAAAGAATGAAAATGATAGCGGCAGCGCTGATAGCAGTAGTGCTTATTGGTGTCGCAGCATTTGGAATATACAAGCTTGCAACTAAGAAGAATTATGCTCTTTATGTAAGCTACAACGGAAAGATATATGATATAGCAGGGCTGGACAGCAATTATGTATGTGATGAAAGTAATGCAATATTTGCGGCAGACAGTAAGACTTTCTATACAGCACAGTGGCCGGAACAGATAGATTCAGAGAAGAATATCTTAAGCGTTGCGAGTGACAATGGAAAGTATTTCGTTACGGTAACATATGATGAGTCCAACTCGTCTGGCAGATATTCAATGTACATATGGAGCAGGGACGAATGTGTTCTTGTGTCAGAAGATAATCTGCAGAAAGAGATTATGTATATCTCTGATGACGGTCTTGTTATATACACGAATATTAATATTATTAATGACGAGGGTTCTACTAATGGAACAAGCCTTGCCATGAGCAGAGTCAAAGAAGTTAAGAAACAGCCTGAGGCACAGACAACTCTTATAGAGGGTAATCTTAATAAGGCATATGTGTATGAGTCAAAGCACCTGATAGTATGTCTTACTAATGCAGGCTCATTGTATACATATGATTATGAGAAAAAAGAAAAGCCGGTTTCAGTTGCAGATGCAGTTATGCAGTTATGGCCTGTGTCAGAGAACATGCCAGGTGTGTATACAGCGAATGCAGACAGCCTTAATACAAGAAAAGATGTGGATACATTGCTGTATTCTAAGAGTGATGGAGTATATTATTATTCATGCAAAGATGCATCTGCGTATAAGATAGACAAGAAGACAGACAATGATGCAGATTATGTATTTGATAGAGACAATTCGCTTATATACAGAATTTCAGGTACATCAATGACATCAGCACTTATCAGAGAAACTAAAGTGAGTGAGTATGTGGATGTTGATTCTATGACTAAGGAAAAGAATTACATATATAATTCATCAGATGGTCAGATAGTGTATGTTAATGCGAAAGGACAGCTTCGAGTAGTTGATAACAACAAGATTACAGACATTGCGTCAGATGTTAATGCAGGTTCATTATCTAAAGTGTATAATAAAGGCAAGGCTTTAACATATGTTTCAGGCGGCAGGCAGTACTATATGGATAACATTAAGAGCAAAGCTGTTGCAATTCTGGAATCAGATGCAGTTACAGATACAGAGGGAACATATTTTTACAAGAACCGAATCTATGCGTATGATGCTGATAATATTCTTTATTCTAATACACTGAAGGGAAATGATATCAGCAATATAGGCTACGTTGAAAGATTGTGGCTTGGAACAGAACTAAGATAATTGCAAATGTATTAAAACAGGTATAAGTTATGGATTTATTTGAATATATGCGTGAAAACAATAAGAATACAGAATCTCCATTGGCTATGAGATTAAGACCGGAAACACTCGATGAAATGGTAGGACAGTCTCATATAATCGGAAAGGACAAACTGCTTTACAGGGCAATTAAGGCAGATAAGCTTAGCTCAGTAATATTTTATGGTCCACCTGGAACAGGAAAGACAACTTTAGCTAGAATAATTGCTAATACAACAAGTGCAGAGTTTAATCAGGTTAATGCCACAGTTGCCGGAAAGAAGGATATGGAAGAGGTTGTTGCCAAGGCGAAAGACAATCTTGGAATGTATGGAAGAAAGACCATTCTTTTCGTAGACGAGATTCACCGCTTTAATAAGGGACAGCAGGATTATCTGCTTCCATTTGTTGAGGATGGAACAATAATTCTTATTGGTGCAACGACAGAGAATCCGTACTTTGAAGTAAATGGAGCTTTGATTTCAAGGTCAATAATATTCGAATTAAAACCACTTGAGAAAGACGATATCAAGACAATAATAAAGCGTGCTGTGTATGATGAGAAGAAGGGCATGGGAAGCTACAATGCAGCAATAGACGATGATGCACTGGAATTCCTTGCAGATATATCCAACGGAGATGCGAGAAATGCACTTAATGCCATTGAACTTGGAATACTCACAACAGACAGATCAGATGATGGAGTTATACATATAGATCTTGCAACAGCACAGGAATGTATCCAGAAGCGCTCGGTAAGATATGATAAAGAGGGTGACAACCACTATGATACAATATCAGCATTTATTAAGAGCATGAGAGGCTCAGACCCTGATGCAGCAAGCTATTATCTTGCCAAGATGCTGTATGCAGGTGAAGATATTAAATTCATAGCAAGACGAATAATGATATGTGCCAGTGAGGATGTAGGCAATGCTGATCCTAATGCACTGCAGGTTGCAGTGGCTGCGGCACAGGCTGTTGAGCGCATCGGAATGCCGGAAGCACGTATTATATTAAGTCAGGCGGCACTCTATGTTGCGACAGCACCTAAGAGTAATGCATGTTACATGGCAATTGATAAGGCACTTGATGTAGTTAAGAATTCAAAGACTGCACCGGTTCCTGTACATTTGCAGGATGCCCATTATAAGGGTAGTGCCAAGTTAGGACACGGTGTAGGATACTTATATGCACATGATTATCCTAATCATTACGTCAGACAGCAGTATCTTCCTGATGCTTATGTGAATGAGAAATTCTATGAGCCGGGAGATATGGGATATGAGAGGGATATTAAGAAACATTTGGATAAGATTAAGTCGGAGGCATAGTTTCCAATGAGGGATTACATAAACAGACTTTCAAGAGGCAGTTCAATTATCAAAGTACCAAAGCTGTCATGCAGTGAGGAACAGATTACCATGGATATTATGTGTAATACAGTTGCTACAGGCAGCTTCATATGTGATGCCACCGATAAGGTTTATGGAATGGTCTATGCTGACAATGAGAGGGTAAAGATTCTTTCAGAACAATTTGGTGGTACGCATATTATAACTGAATATCAGGTGGACGCTTCCGGACTTGAAGAAAATGATGAGATAGAGGGAACATTTACAGTAGTATGTAATGCCGGCGAGAAAAAGATACCATTTGTATTCAGATGTATGAAAGAGAATCAGGATGATATAAGAAATCATGTTAAGACTGAAGCAGTTGTTCTGCACATTGATAACGAAGAGAATACAATTATACACAAAGATGAAGCAGAGCAGTTTGAATGTGTGCTTATAAAGAGCGGGACAGAAGAAACAGAGATTGATATATATGCAGATGCAGATTTTATTGAATTAGAGAAAGACAGCTTATCAACTGATGATTTTGCAGGTGACAGGGCTGTAATTAAATATATAGTTAATCCACAGAAAATGCATGCAGGCAACAACTATGGATATATACATATAGTGAGTTATACACAGCATTTAAAGATAAATGTAAGCGTTATATGTAAGAAGGCTGATGAATCGGAAGATTTTGAAGTTAGAACAGAAGAAAAACTTGCACGATATAAGCTTACAAAGCTTTATCTTGATTTCAGAATGAAGAAAATCAAAAAAGAAAAATGGATTGCTGAATCTATGCAGACGGTTGACCGAATAAGGGGAATTAAGGGGACAGATGTATTTTATGATATTGTGCAGATACAACTGCTTATGGCGTCCGGAAGAGAGAAAACAGCAACACAGATATATAATAATATCAAGAAAGATATAGTTGGAAGAATTGGTGAAAATGTAGAACTTTACTGCTATTTTCTGTATGTTTCGACACTTATTGTGCGTGAAGAGGAGTATACGGCTCAGGTTTTATCACAGGTTAAGAAGTTTTTTGAGAATGGCTATGATACATATAGAATATTATGGATACTTTTTTACCTGAGTACAGATTCAGATAATAAGAGTATAAGACTTGTAAGAATAAAGGATGTAATTAATTCAGGATGCATAAGCCCTGTTATGTATATTGAGGCTATGAACATTATTAATGCACAGCCTGTTTTACTACGGGTGCTTAATCAGTTTGAAATGCAGGTTATTAATTATGGATGCAGGAACGACATTATTAGCGAGAAGCTTGCAATGCAGATTGCAGATGTTGTGGCTAATGAGAAGAATATTAATATTAATACTCTTATTATACTAAAAAAGATATATGATAAATATGAGAAAGACGAGATACTGACAGTTCTTGTAACCCAGATGGTAAGAATGGGCATGACAGGAGAAAACTGCTTTGAGATATATGAAAAAGGAGTATTAAGAGGCCTGAAAATAACAAGATTATATGAGTTTTATATTGCCAGTATGCCTAAAAAGACAGACAGGCAGCTGCCAAAGATAGTGTTGATGTATTTTGCATATGACAATACTCTTACAGATGCAGATAAAGCATTTTTATATGCAAATGTGGTGACGGGCAGAGATTCGTACTATAAGAATATCTATGAAGGTTATGAAAGAAATATAGAGATATATGTGTATGAACAGCTTAAAGCCGGCAATATCAGTGACAATCTTGTTGTATTATACAAGGCACTTCTTAAGACACAGCTTGTGTGTGATGACACAGGCACATTTGTAAGTAAAATGCCATATATGTACAGAATGCAGTGCTTTAGTGATGTGGTAAGATATGTACATGTCAGATATCCGCAGTTTACAGAAGAAACAGTATATGAGCTTTCAGGGGAAACAGCATATATATGTATGTATGGAAGTGACTGCGAGATTACATTTGAATGTATTGACGGACAGATTAGAAAAGATACAATTGATTATGATATAGAAAAAGTGTTTGATATACAGCAGTATGCAGAGGTGTTTGAGGCTGCAGGTGATTATGGAAAGAACAATTCCAGAATAATTATGAGCAGAATCTGTGAAATGAGAAAGAATTCACAGTATACACAAGAAACACTTAAGCTGTACAAAACAATAAAAAAGGAACAGGGTATCAGTGAACAGTATAAACAGCAAGTTAATGCCTGGATGATTGATTATTACTATCATTATTATGAAGAAGATGATTTCTGGCATGAATACAATTATGTTGATACAGATAATCTGACGAAGAAGGATGCGGGAAAACTGATAGAGATACTTATAGATTCATCAATGTATTCACAGGCATATGAGATAGCCGGTATATACGGTTGCTGTATGGCAAAAGCGGCAAAACTTCTTAAAATGACTGACTATATTCTTACAAATGTATCAGACGGACATAGTCAGATTATTGATGAGATTACTCAATATATATTCAGACACAACATTTATAATGAACCTGTTCTTTCTTATATGTGCGAATACTATAATGGGACTAATGATGAAATGTATGCTGTGTGGAAGTCAGCAGTTAATTATAATGTAAATGTATTGCATATGTCAGAAAGGATTCTTGCCCAGATGATGTATACAGGTGTGCATACTGGAAGATTTACAGAGGTGTTTGCTGATTATTATAGTAAGATTCCTGATATGCTTATAGTAAAGGCATATTTATCTTATAATTCACAATTCTATCTTCTCAGGCAGAAGAAGGCTAATGATATAGTATTCAGAGTTATAGAGGAGTGTATGGGGGATGGATATGGATTGCCAGAGTGTTGTTATGTAGCATGGCTTAAGAATCTGTCAAGAAACCCTGTTGCGTTAAGAGAAGATACATCTGAAAAAGAACTTGCACAATCAGTTCTTAATGAATTATGTGAACATGACAGAATATATGGATTTTTCAAAAAATTCAAAGGAATACTGGATTTACCATACAATATGCAGGGACTTACTATTGTTGAATACATAGCAGATCCAGATGATAAAGTATCTTTGACATATAGTATTAATGGGGCTGACAGGCTGGTGCAGGTTATGAAGTCTAACGAATGGGGAATATTTACATGCAGGTTTAATCTGTTTTATGGGGATTCATTAGAATATACATTTATAGTTAATGACAGCAATGAACAGGCATCTACAGAGCCGGTAGTCTGCGAATATAAGGATATTCCATCAGAGAACACAGATGGAAGGATTGACATGCTTAATGATTGTCTTGCAAGCAGACAGCAGCATGACCTTACAACATTAAGAAAGCTCATGTATAGTTACTGTGTTGAGGAATACGTTACAAGAGAAATGTTTACAATTGTCAAATGAGGATAGCAGATATGGAGCAGTGTAAAGGACTTATAGCAGGAATAGATATAGGATATAGTAAAATTCAGGCAAGTGTATATTCATATAATTCACGGAATGTGCAGACGGTAAAACTGACAGAGGATTCAAAGGAAAAGACCAGTCTTGTAAATGTTGTCGCTGAATGTATGCGAGCAACAGGTACATCACAGATTCAAAGCATATGTGTAACCATTCCCGATTATCATTCTGATGAAATATCTGCTGTCAGGGATACTCTTAAAAAATGTGGTGTATCAGATGGCAGATGGCAGGTATTAAGCAGAGTTGAAAGCTTTGCATATTATGCGTACAGACAGAAAAGTGAGCTTCATGCTGCTGGTGTGGCACTGTTTGACTACACAAGTGAAGGAATAAGGTGTGATTATCTTGCAGTCAGGAAGAATGACAATAGTAACTATCTGCTTCAGGAACATACAGGATACACATCTGATATATTAAAAAAAGCTGTGATAAGCAAAGAACTTGGACTGGCTGAGAATGAGTTGTGTACATTTGCAGAAGAGTATTTTTCTAAAAGACATGTTTCGGCGGCATATCTTACAGGTGAAGGTTTTGATGTTGAAAAGCTTCCTGAAAGATTTGCAAAGCTTATGGTTACGAGAAGAAAAGCATTTGTCGGACAGAATCTTTTTGCAAAGGGTGCATGCTTTGCGGCAATGGAGATATTGAAGCCAGAAGTGTTTAAGAATGTCATAATGCTTCTTGATAATCATGTGAAATGTGGTATAGAAATAGATATTTCGTCATATGAAAAGCCAATGAGATTCAGGCTGGTAAGACCGGGAAGTAACTGGTATACTGCCGGACGGACTGTGGAATGTATACTTGAGGATATGAGAAGCATTACATTTAAAATAATAACACCTGAGAATAAATATTATGATGAAGTTGTTGATATAAGTGAAATTCCATTCAGGGAAGGGAAAACAACAAGAGTATCTGTGAGCGTAAGCTTTACGGATTCTGACAGGTGTAATATTACAATAAAAGATCTTGGATTTGGCGAGTTTGTCAAAAGTTCAGGAAAAGTTATAAGCAAAGAACTTGTATTAAGAAGCTGAGAATGTGGAAAACATCAGGAAACGGAGAAATACAATGGGGAAAATAATACTGTGCAGAGGAAAGAAGGCAGATACACCACTGACTGTTTTACAGACAGGTGTGAAGTTATATACAGCAGAAGAACTCTGTTATTATATTTATAATAATATATATCTGATTGGACAGGATTTTATAGATGATAATCTTATCAGTTTTCTTGATGAAACCGGAGAAAAAGAGCTGGCAGAAAGAGTAAGGAAGCTGAAAGAAACAGGAGGTTCATTAGCACAGATATTTGTAATAATACTCAAGACAATAGATTATTATTCTGTTGCAGAGATTGAGCAGTTAAAAGAGATTCTTAATACTCTTGGAAAGCAGAGCGTATGCGAAAGGCTTAAAGCAAGAGGAGATGGATATCTCAATGCTGGATATTATTTTGCTGCGGTCAGATGTTACGAGTCAATTATAAAAGATTACAAGGGAAAAGATTTGTTGGCAGCTGATTATGCAAAAGTTTATCATAACCTGGGAACTGCCTATGCAAGAATGTTTATGTATGATAAAGCAGTGATATATTATGATGAGGCATATAGGACGGGTCAGCATGAGGAATCAAAAAAATGCAGTATAGCAGCTTTAATTATGGCAAAGAAGGATAAAGAACCTGTTAATGTTGATGTGGATGAAGATGAATATGTTGTCCAGAAGGAATTGGAAACTTTAATGGATAATGCCAGATATAGTGATGAATATAGGGAACTTGAAGATATTGCCAGATTAAAAGCAGATGGCAATCTGGCACAGTACAACAGGGCGGTAGATGAAAGACTTGACAGGTGGAGAACGGCATACATTAAATATAGCAAAACATTTTAAAGAATTGTGGTGGATATATGGGAATATTTAAAAAAGCTGAAAAAGAAACGATATATGATGATTATGATGATGAATCGTACAGAGATGAGGAACTGCTAGAAGAGGCAGAGAAGGAAAAAACTGCCAATAAAATGTTTAATATATTGAATATATATGAAACGTTTGATAAGAAGAATAAGAAAAAACATGAAGACTGCAAGAGCGGAGAACTTGATGAGAAAACAAAGGAAAAACAGCAGCAGGCCAAGATAGAAGAAGAAAAATATGATCATCTGCTAAACAGTATGCAGGCACAGACGCTTATCAAGGCAGTTGAGAAATATGGAAAGGATGAGGAAGACCGCAAAGAGATTGATGCTATACCTATTGAGCTTCCAAAGGAAAAATCCGACCTTGATAAAATTGCAGAATATGCGATGAGCAGGAATATAGACAGTGTCAATATAAAGGATTTCAGTACACATGATATTGAGGTTTATGTAAGAGAACAGTGTGATATCATGGAAGAAGCAGCGACACATGTAGAAAATGCTAAAGCTGAGTATGAGGCTGTTACTGAAGAATATAATGATATACAGATTATGGAAGAAGCTCCCACACAGATACGTGATAAAATATTGAGCTGTGCAGAGACCATAGACAACATGATGGTTGACAGGCGTATTCTTAAAAGTACAGAACATAAGCTGTCAAATGCGGCATACAGGCGCATGGAAGCTGTGGAAAATGAAATGCCAGGTGGAATAAAGCTTTTGAAAGCATCCGAAGATTATTATGATACTGTTAAGAGAGATTTAAGGATACTTGAGGCAGAACAGCTTAATCTTAGAACTGATGCGGACGTTCTTGTTACAAGACAGATTAAGATAAGAAGGCTTGCGAAAACAGCAATCTTTGCGCTTGCGGCAGTGTTTGCAGTATTTCTTATATCGATGACACTTGTTCAAAATGACAGTGATACGGCACTTTTTATAGGAATATCTTTATTTGCAGCAATTCTTGCAGTTGGAATGTTTGCTTTATTAAAGGTTACTGAAAGAAATGTGATTATAACCGAAATAAAACTTAATAAAGCTACAGCACTGCTTAACAAAGTAAAGATTAAGTTCATTAATGCAGCAAATACGCTGGATTATGAATATACAAAGTTCGGAGTTAAAAGTTCATATGAACTTGATAAGAAATACAGACTGTACGAGGAGATGAAAAAAGAGCAGATTAGAATGCTTGATATGACATCATCACTTAATTATGCTGAAAATGAGCTTGAGAATATGCTTAAGAATTTAGGACTTTACAGTCCACATATATGGCTTGGAAGAGTGAGGGCAATCATTAATCCTAAGGAAATGGTTGAAGTGCGGCATGAAATAAATACTCGCCGTTATAAATTAAGGCAGCAGATAGAGTACAATGAAAAACGTATTGATGAAGCAAAGGAAAATATTAAAAAGATAACGCTTTCAAATCCGGCACACAGCGATGGTGCAATGCGCGTAATTGAAATGTATGAGAAGCGACATTCACGGGTTGCAAAATAAAATTGATATGTTACAATAAACAGTGGCTTTTTACGCATATGAATGATAAAAAGCGAAAGAAGTATGGAGGCTATAAGGATGAAAGAAAGACTTGAAGCAATTAGAGAAAGAGCTTTAGCACAGATTAATGAAACTGATTCGCTTGATAAACTGAATGATATCAGAGTCGCTTTCCTTGGAAAGAAGGGTGAACTTACAGAAGTACTTAAAGGTATGAAGGATGTTGCACCAGAAGATAGACCTAAGGTTGGTCAGATTGTTAATGAGACAAGACAGGCAATTGAAGAAGTATTAGAAAAGGCTAAGACAGAATTAGCTGCCAAGAAGAGAGAACTTCAGTTAAAGAGTGAAGTAATAGATGTTACTCTTCCATCTAAGAGGGATGAGTTAGGACATAAGCATCCTAATACACTTGCATTAGAAGAAATCCAGAAGATATTCATCGGAATGGGTTATGAAGTAGTTGATGGACCAGAAGTTGAGTATGATTACTACAACTTTGAGGCACTTAACATACCAGCTAACCACCCGGCTAAGGATGAACAGGATACATTCTACATTAATGATAAGATAGTACTCCGTACACAGACTTCCCCTGTTCAGGCAAGAGTTATGGAGAAGGGCAAGCTCCCTATCAGAATGATTTCTCCAGGACGTGTATACAGAGCAGATGAAGTTGATGCTACACATTCACCATGCTTCCATCAGGTAGAAGGTCTTGTAATTGATAAGGGAATCACATTTGCAGACCTTAAGGGAACTTTAGCAGAATTCGCTAAGGAGCTTTTCGGACCTGATACTAAAGTTAAATTCAGACCACATCATTTCCCATTCACTGAGCCTAGTGCCGAGATGGATGTAAGCTGTTTCAAATGTGGTGGTAAAGGATGCCGTTTCTGTAAGGGCGAGGGATGGATTGAAATCCTCGGCTGTGGAATGGTTCACCCACATGTATTCGAGCTTTGCGGAATTGATAAGGAAGAATATACAGGATTTGCCTTTGGTGTAGGACTTGAGAGAGTTGCTCTTCTTAAGTACGAAATCGATGACATGAGACTTCTTTATGAGAACGATATCAGATTTATAAAGCAGTTCTAAATCGATTCATATAGTGGTCTAACGACTGGAATAAGATAAAGTATATTTAAGGAGAATGACGATATGAATACATCATTAAATTGGATAAAAGCAATGGTTCCAGGTCTTGAGTGTACAGATCAGGAATTCAGAGATGCAATGACACTTTCAGGAACTAAGGTAGAGTGTTTCAATGCATTTGACAAGAACCTTGATAAAATCGTAGTTGGACAGATTCTCTCAGTTGAGAGACATCCTGATGCAGACAAGCTTGTAATATGCCAGGTTAATGTTGGCAGCGAGAATGTCCAGATTGTAACAGGTGCACCTAACATTGAAGTTGGTTCAAGCGGACAGAAGGTTCCTGTAGTATTAGACGGAGGTAAAGTTGCCGGAGGACATGACGGCGGCGCACTTCCAGAAGACGGAATTAAGATTAAGAAGGGCAAGCTAAGAGGAGTAGAGTCATGCGGTATGATGTGCTCTATCGAGGAACTTGGTTCTTCAAGAGAATTCTTCCCGGATGCACCAGAGGAAGGAATATATATATTTGGAGATGATGCTGTTGTTGGTTCAAGTGCGGTAGAGTACTTAGGACTTAATGATACAGTATTTGAATATGAGATTACTAATAACCGTGTAGACTGCTACAGCGTTATCGGTATCGCAAGAGAGGCTGCTGCTACATTCAGAAAGCCTTTCAATCCACCGGTTGTTACTAAGACAGGTAACGATGAGGATGTTAACACAATGGTTTCAGTTGATATTGAAGCTAAGGAGCTTTGCTCAAGATATGTTGCAAGAGTTGTTAAGAATATCAGACTTGCTCCATCTCCAAAGTGGATGCAGCAAAGACTTATGACAGCAGGTATCAGACCAATCAACAACATTGTTGATATCACTAACTATGTTATGGAAGAATATGGTCAGCCAATGCATGCATATGACTATGATACTATTGCAGGTCACAAGATTGTTGTAAGAACAGCAACTGATGGCGAAAAGTTCGTAACACTTGACGGACAGGAGAGAACTCTTGACGCACAGACACTTCTTATCTGTGACGGTGAGAAGCCAGTTGGTATTGCAGGTATCATGGGTGGCGAGAATTCAATGATTACTGATGATGTCCAGACAATGCTTTTTGAAGCAGCTACATTTGACGGAACTAACATCAGAAAGACAACTAAGAAGATTGGTTTAAGAACAGACGCTTCTGGTAAATTTGAGAAGGGACTTGATCCAGAGAACGCAATGGAGGCTATCAACAGAGCATGCCAGCTTATTGAAGAGCTTGATGCAGGTGATGTTGTAGGAGGCGTGGTTGATGTATATCCTGACCCTGTAACTAAGAAGAGACTTCCATTTGAGCCGGCTAAATACAATGCTTTACTTGGTACTAATGTATCAGATGAAGATATGCTTTCTTACTTTGAAAGACTTGAAGTTGAATATGATAAAGATGCTAATGAGCTTATTATCCCAACATTTAGACAGGATCTTAACAGAGACGCGGATATGGCAGAGGAAGTTGCAAGATTCTTCGGATATGACAACATTCCTACAACTCTTCCTAAGGGAGAGACAACAATGGGTAAGATTTCATTTGAGCAGAGTATTGAAGATGCAGCTTCTGAGGTTGCCCAGTTTACAGGATTCTCACAGGCTATGACATACTCATTCGAGAGCCCTAAGGTATTCGATAAGTTAAAACTTCCTGCTGATTCTGTATACAGAAAGACAGTTGTAATCTCTAATCCATTAGGAGAGGATTTCTCGGTTATGAGAACACTTCCAATTCACGGAATGCTTACATCTTTATCTACTAACTATAACAGAAGAAACAAGAATGTTAAGTTATATGAATTGGCTAAGATTTACCTTGCAGCAGATGATGTTAACGAGCTTCCGGACGAAAGAGTTGAATTCACACTCGGAGCTTTCGGCAGCGTTGACTTCTACTCAATGAAGGGTGTTATTGAAGAATTCCTTGAGAAGATTGGAATGAAGAAGAAGCCAACATATGATGCCAAGGCTGGTATTCCATTCTTACATCCAGGCCGTCAGGCTGATGTATATTACGCTGATAAGAAGATTGGTTACATCGGAGAACTTCATCCGGATGTTGCCGATACTTACTCAATCGGTGAGAGAACATATATTGTTGTTATTGATATTCCAACAGTTACAGAAATGGCAAGCTTCGATAAGAAGTTCACAGGAATTGCAAAGTTCCCAGCTGTAACAAGAGATATCAGTATGGTAATGCCTAAGGAACTTCCAGTTGGTGAAGTTGAGAAGATTATTGAAAAGCGCGGCGGCAAGATATTAGAAAGCTACAACCTCTTCGACATCTACGAAGGAAGCCAGATTAAAGAAGGCTTCAAGTCAGTTGCTTACTCAATCGCATTCAGAGCTAAGGACAGGACACTTGAGGATAAGGATATCACACCAGTAATGGAGAAGATATTCAAGGATCTTGAGGCTGATGGAATCGAGCTTAGAAAGTAATACAGACCCAGATGTTGCAGTGGTCGATAAAGGGGCGGCGTGCGGCGCCGCCCCTTTGCTTTGAAAGGAGTAGTACATGGATTTACATGATTTTTATTATGATCTGCCAGAGGAGCTTATTGCGCAGGATCCTTTGTCTGACAGATCAAGTTCAAGACTTATGGTGCTTGATAAAGAAACAGGAGAGATTGAACATAAGATATTCAGAGATATCGTAGATTATCTTAAGCCGGGTGATTGTCTTGTTGTTAATGACACTAAGGTAATACCAGCGAGACTTATAGGTACTAAGGCTGATACAGGAGCTACTATTGAAGTGCTTCTTCTTAAAAGACTTGAAGACAGACAGGATACATGGGAAGTTCTTGTTAAGCCGGGAAAGAAGGCTAAGGTTGGTGCTAAGATAAGTTTTGGCGAAGGCAAGCTTATAGGAGAGATTATTGATATAGTTGAAGAAGGGAACAGACTTATCCAGTTCACATATGATGGAATATTTGAAGAGATTCTTGATGAGCTTGGACAGATGCCACTTCCACCATATATAACACATAAACTTGAAGATAAGAACAGATATCAGACAGTATATGCAAAGCATGAAGGCTCTGCAGCAGCGCCTACTGCCGGATTACATTTTACAACAGAGCTACTTGAAAAAATCAAGGCCATGGGAGTTAATATTGCAAGAGTAACACTTCATGTGGGACTTGGAACATTCAGACCTGTCAAGGTAGAGAATATTCTTGACCATCATATGCATTCGGAGTTTTATGTTGTTACACAGGAAGCTGCAGATATGATCAATAATACAAGAAAAAATGGCGGCAGGGTAATTGCTGTTGGAACAACAAGCACAAGAACTCTTGAGTCAGTCGCACTTGAAGATGGAACAATTCCAGCCAAGAGTGGATGGACAGAGATATTCATATATCCGGGATATAAGTTCAAGGCAATCGATTGTCTTATAACTAATTTCCATCTTCCAGAATCAACACTTGTTATGCTGGTATCAGCACTTGCAGGAAGAGAACATGTGCTTCATGCATATGAAGTTGCGGTGCAGGAGAAATACAGATTCTTCAGTTTTGGAGATGCTATGTTTATTAAATAATAAAAGTATACAAAAAATATATTTGAACTTCCAATAAGTTAATGATATCATTATATGGATTAAATGAAAGAGAACAGGTATAATCCTGTACAGTACAGAGGGAATCATGGGGATTGAAAAGAGAAAATCAAGAAGAACTGATGTCAATGTTTATATATCATTAAGACAGCTTGATGATAAATATGTTTCTGGGTATGCTGGTGATACCGTAGACGTGAATGTCATTAATATATCAAAAGATGGCATGGCATTTAAGTCTGATTATAAGTTTAAACCTAATACTTATTACGATACAATTGTTATACTTGCCAATAAAGAACGACTTGCAACTGTAATAGAAATTATACGAATGAGTAATTCAGGGGATACAGAGACAACATACGGCTGTAGATTTGTTGGTATTAGTAAAGAAGATCAGTTTAAGATAGAAGTTTACCAGATAGTAGACGAAAGCAAAAACAACTAAATATTATGAGTAGCACAGATGATCGCGGCTGCATTCGTGCAGGTGAGGAAAGTCCGGGCTTCACAGGGCAGGATGCCGGATAACGTCCGGTG
>ENA-OROX01001710-OROX01001710.1-human-gut-metagenome-genome-assembly--contig:-NODE-1710-length-17113-cov-3.216145_pt1 | contig 17113 bp, 8 predicted proteins | sample MGYA00242133_ERZ509058 | MGnify/ENA primary metagenome ERZ509058 (study PRJEB26280, sample SAMEA2338751) | human gut metagenome | biome: human gut; feature: human-associated habitat; material: faeces...
GTGTTAAGCCTGTCGCTAGCGTTCATCCTGAGCCAGGATCAAACTCTTCGTTGTTTAAATTGTTTTTATATCCTCGCTCCGGAATCCGTTTATCGTAGTCCAAAGTCATACTTCTATTGACGGTATCGATCCGGAAAATTTCTTTTCCTAATACTTGTACTACTTGTTGAATTATGTAAATCTCTCAAAGAACCCTCTCGCTATCGTTTCTCGATTGCGGCTGCAAAGGTAAGGACTTTTTCTTAACCTCCAAATTTTTCGGTGAAAAATTTTCAAGTTTTTTTTCTCAAGCCGATCTCCGGGCGGTTGGAAATTATCGCTTGGCCTAGCCAACCTCATCCCCTACCCAAGGATACCTCCACGTTTTCATCATTTCTGAAGCGCCGTTCTCTCTCGAAAGCGGGTGCAAAAGTAATGCTATAAAACATACGATCCAAATTTATCGGGCATTATTTTTCAAGTTTTTTACGGCAACGGATATCGGGTACATTATAATATAGCACACGCAAAAATACCGACTACTCACGTAAACGATATAGCCGGTACCCTTGCCATCATAGCGGCAATACTGTGCCACTACGATGGCACGGCCCTGCCACACGGATGGCACAGCGTTGCCACCATGATGGCACGACCGTGCCAAAGGCGATAAATAAACTGGCACTGCAAACAATTGATAAACAAACATATGCTAGCATGAGAATTTTCCCAGAGGAGACATCTAAAAGACAGGAGACTTTATCTTTTATCTAGATATCTAAAAACAGAATAAGAATCTGCCGTTTTTTTTCATATATTTGAGGTCTCATCTAAATATAAACAAATAATGAAGCACTTGAGTTCCTCTATTTTATTGGGGCTTGGCTTGTTTTCCTTCTTCTCCTGTAAAGAAGCGACAGCGCCCGCCCCTATCCTGCCCGTTCCCACGCCGGCACAAGTTGAATGGCATAAGATGGAAACATATGCCTTTGTCCATTTCGGATTAAATACGTTCAATGATCTGGAATGGGGTTACGGAAACACTCCCGCCTCCACATTCAATCCAACGGATCTGGATTGCGATCAATGGGCGCAAACAATCAAAGCCGCCGGATTGAAAGGCGTAATCTTAACCACCAAGCATCACGACGGTTTCTGTCTATGGCCTACCGCCACAACCGAATATAGCGTAAAGAATTCTCCTTGGAAAGATGGCAAAGGGGATATGGTAAAAGAACTATCCGACGCTTGTAAGAAACACGGGCTGAAATTCGGTGTCTATCTCTCCCCTTGGGACAGAAACAGTGAGAACTACGGACAACCGGGATATGTAGAGAAATTCCATGCCCAATTACATGAATTAGTCTCCAACTATGGCCCGTTGTTCGAATACTGGTTTGATGGGGCAAACGGTGGCAATGGCTGGTATGGCGGCACGAATGAAACCCGTGCTATAGACGCCAAGACCTATTATCAATATGAGCGGGCATGCGACACGATCAAGGCGCACCACCCGGACATCATGGTTTTCGGAGGGACAGTACCCGATATCCGCTGGATCGGTAACGAGGAAGGTTGGGCCGGTGATACCCAATGGAGCATCTTCGCCCCGGAACCCTCCATGCCTACTTTCCAACAGAGTGTATGGGGAGATGAGAACGGACCGATGTGGCTAGGTGGAGAATGCGATGTATCTATCCGTCCGGGATGGTTCTATCACTCCCGGGAAGATCACCAAGTCAAGTCGCTGGCAAAATTAGTCGATCTTTATTACCGAAGCGTCGGGCATAACGCCAATTTCCTATTGAACTTCCCCGTAGCGTTGAACGGAAAAATAAGTCCGGTAGACTCCGCCCGTGCCGTACAATGGTATCAAACCATCCAAAATGACTTTAAGGAGAATCTTTTGAAAGGATGTTACGTACAAGCGAGCAATAAAAGAGGACGTAATTTTAGTCCCAATAAGGCAGTAGATGGGGATTGGGATACCTATTGGGCTACGGACGATGGCGTAACCAGTGGTTCATTGACTTTCACGTTAACCCATCCTACCGATGTAAACCGCTTGGTCATACAAGAATATATCCCATTAGGACAACGAGTACGCTCGTTCAATATCGAACTCGAGCAAGAGGGTAAATGGATTCCGGCACAGACCGTGGATTCTACGACAACTGTCGGCTATAAACGAATTGTCCGTTTCCAGACCGAGAAAGCGGAGAAGATACGCATCAACTTCACGGATGCCCGCGGACCGCTTTGTATCAATAACGTGGAGGCATACCTTGCCCCCGCCTTGGTGACCGAGCCAACGATTGCCCGTAATATCAATGACGAGGTAACCATACAGGCCGGGGATAAAGGCTCCGAGGTTCATTATACCACCGACGGCTCAGATCCGACCAAGGACTCACCGCTTTATCAGGCGCCATTCGCTTTCGCTCAAAAAGGAACTGTCAAGGCGATTGCCTATGATCCGACTTTCGATACAGTCAGTCCGGTTTCCGCGCAAACGTTCGATATTCCAGCTTGTGATTACACGATCGTATCACCGAAAGATGAGAAAACCAGCCTGATCCTAGACGGAAACGGCTACACGACCTACTATTTGCCACAAGGGAAACAAGAGTTAGTCGTACAATTAGCGAAAGAAATGCCTATATCCGGATTCCGCTACACCCCGAACCAAGGACGTGACGCAAGCGGTCATATCTCCAACTATCAATTATATATTAATGGAAAGAAGGTGGCCGAAGGCGAATTCTCCAATATCAAGGCTAACCCGATCGAGCAAGTCGTACATTTCCCAATAACGAAAGGTAACCAAATCCGTTTGGTCGCAACCCGTATCGTAGATAATAAAAAGCAAGCGGGTATCGGTGAATTCTCGGTAATTACGGAAAAATAAAGAATATCTAATAAAAGCAGAAGGGACCGCCTCGAAAGTTTAATTTCCAGAGGCGGCCCCTTTTTATTATTTATCAATCTTTTATTTATCCTTGAAGGTACCGGTTCATTTGCTTATACACGGCACGTATATTTAATGGTTTAGATATATGAGCGTTCATACCGGCCTCCCTACTTTTCTGCACATCCTCAGCGAATGCGTTGGCTGTCATAGCGAAGATAGGAACCTTTTGAGCATCAGAACGCCCCAATGCCCGGATACATCGGGTAGCCTCATAACCATCCATATGCGGCATCTGCACATCCATCAATATCAAATCATAATATCCTTCGGCAGATTCCTTAAACTTCTTTACGGCCTGCACCCCGTCCTCAGCGCTCTCCACCGACGCACCGGTAACTCCGATCAATTCCTCCGCTATCTCCCGGTTAAGCTCATTGTCCTCAACCAATAAGATCCGTTTACCTTTGAAATCATAATCAATCACATAACAATCCCTCGCAAGGTCACTTCGCCCATCAATATCGGAAAAACGAGTGGGCTTACCCGACTCCTTTATTTTGCCGAAAGGCAGATCAACCGTGAATGTACTGCCACTCCCCTGCACGCTTGTCACATGTATGCCACCTCCCATCAACTGAGTGAAACGCTTAACGATAGAAAGCCCTAATCCTGTACCTCCATATTTATAAGTAACATCCACATTTTCCTGTTCGAACGATTCGAAGATTTTATCATAGTTCTCCTCGGCTATACCACATCCCGTATCGATTACCTCGAAACGAAGGTAAACATTCTCTTGATCCTCACCTGTTTTAGATACCCGAAGTTTAATCATTCCCTTGGCCGGCGTAAATTTCAGCGCATTCGATAACAGGTTGGAGAGAACTTGATTCAAGCGCAAGGAGTCTCCTATAATCTGTACTTCCAGATCACTAGCCAATATCGTCTCATAGCTGATCCCTTTACTCTTGGCCTGCTCGCCATACAGATTTTCAAAGTCCTGCAAGAATGCCCGGAAATTAAAGCTCTCATGTCGAAGTTCCACTTTTCCGCTTTCTATCTTCGACATATCCAGCACGTCGTTAATGAGAGCGAGAAGATGCTTGGAAGACATGATTACTTTCTCAAGACAATCCTTTATCTTATCGGTATTATCTATGTTTTGCATAGCGATAGTACTCATACCTACAATTCCGTTCATCGGCGTACGGATCTCATGACTCATCCGGGAAAGAAACTCGCTCTTCGCCAAGTTAGCCGCCTCAGCCCGTTTCAGGTTGCCCTGTATCACGGTCGCTTTCATCCGGGCCCCTATAGCCAGCAGTAATGCCGTAAATAGCACCGACAGGACAAACATCACGATAAACATAAATTGTAAGGGATTCGCATATATAAAGTCCGTAAGAGAGAATTCATTCACGCCGATAGATTCCAGATTCCGATTGCGTATAACAGTCCTCTCGGACTCAGAAAGATTATTGATCGCCTTGTTGAGTACGGTTAATAAATCCGGGTCAACCGGGGTAGGTAACGCAAAACTTATCGCACTCTGATCATTGACCAATGTCACAGGAGCAAGATTGGTGAAATGATAACGCGAAATATCCTGTTCCATTTTAGAGGACAATCCATAGATAAAATCAGCCTCTCCGCTATTGACAGCGGCTAATGCCTCCTTAATGCCCGGATAGGACCGAATCTTCTCCGCAGATATGCCACTTGGAAATCGCTGACTTTCCACCAAAGCACCAACCAAACCCGGAGCGGGATAACTACAGGCTTTATTGCGTACTATGATATTGTTCGCACTCACATAAGAGGCTGAAAGCGCAAGCCCTAGCTGGGCCGCATCGTTCTCATCTCCCAAGAAAAAACCTAAGATATCGGCATCCCCTTGCTGTATCAAACGGATCGCATCAGCATAATTTTTCGCATATACATACGAGAATCGTAGCCCTGTGAAACTTTTAATCTCATCCAGTACATCCGCCATGATACCCGTATGGTTCTTCAGCGGCGTTTCTTTACAATACAAAGGATACCAATTCTCAGGTACGGCTACCGTGATCGTTTTCCTCTCATTGACATACTCCAGATCCCGGTCGCTCAGTTGGATGTTTACGAGCCGGTCTGGGAAATTAACGGCATAACGTTCCGCCGCAAAATTAGGATTGGCATCCAATATCCGTTCCAAAGCCATATTCAAACCATCCAAGACTTCTTTATTACCCGGATTGGTCACGATATAATAAGGCTGAGAGTCATATGCCACGACTACACGGACAGAATCGCTAATATGGGCAACATTATTTAGTAACAAATCGATCTCACCTTTAGCCAGATAGGGATATAACCCGATTTTCCCCACCATATCTTCCTGTTTGTAATATCGGATATTACAATACAATCCGTTGATAGCCATAAACTCTTTGAGACGGCGAATGTTCTCCCTTGCATTCTCATACACACCGATGGTTTTACCATTCATACTCTCCAAATCATAACTATGGATAGAGCGATCATCAGATCGGGCAAGTAATAATGAACGGCTATATCCCATATTATAGTTCGGATAAGCATAATATTTCTCTAAAGCGGGTATATAATAGTTTCCACCCATCAACTCGTACTTACCCTCAACAAATTCATTCAACATAGCCGGTCCCTTCGTATCTATGTACTCGTATTCCCAACCGGTATATTTGGCGATCTCATTGAGATAGTCTACGAGCATACCATGATGAGTACCATCTTCGGCCGTCCAACTCATGCCATCTACCTGCGGAAAGGCAACCCTAAGTACACGTTTTTCACTTGTCTGCGCTAACACAGACAAATTAAACGCTAGCATTATAAATACTAACAAACCTATAGCTATACCATGACTCACATATCTCTGAAGTAAGTTCATTATAATGTATATCTTTTATTACCGGCTTTTCCGATGATAACAACCCCTATAACCCTCCGCAAAACAACTGTTTATTTTGGATGTACGCAAATATACTACTTTTTATATCACAGCGGATTATAAAATAATTGATTTTTAAGAGAAGATACTATAAAAACAGAAGGGACCGCCTCGAAGGTAAAACACCTCGAAGCAGTCCCTTTCCTAAATCCCAACAAACTTTTATCCCATCGAACTATTGATTACCTGTGTGGTTTTCTCAAAACTCTTCTTTAAGACCTCCTTTACATCCATGGTTTCCCAATATCCCTTATTAAAAAGCTCTACGGATAACCCACCCCGGAAACCGGAGTCGTATAGCAAAGGAAGTACTTTATTAAACGGGCAAATACCATCTCCCGGAAACACCCGATCCGAATCTCTCAACTCCGTACGAGGAGGCAACTCCGGATAATCGTTGATATGAAAAACCGGAAGGATCTTCCCATTTATCAAGCGTAAACTATCAAAACTATTTCCTCCTCTGTACAAATGGTAGAAATCCAATAAGACGGAAGCCCGCGAATGCCCGGAGGCGATCGCTATCGCCATGGTATCCGATAATTGATTCAGAACCCCGGCCCCCCATAGTTCCAATATCGGAGTGACACCCATCTCATCCCCTAAATCCAGTATCGCCCGATAGCGTTCGGAATACTCCGGCAACCGTGTACGATCCAATTGAGTAACTCCTTGAGCAGGAGCGGCGATAAATTTACCGCCCAATCCCGCTACCAGCTCCATATCATGCCGCATTTGGTTTAGCCCTTCCTTCCGTTTCGAAGGATCATCGGCAAACCACGAGGCAAAACCGATCATATTCTCCAATAAAAGTCCGGAGCCTTCCAGCTGACGCCTGAGTGTCTCATAAGTTCCCCCTTGCTTTACGAACGCATCCACATCACGGGTCCATAACTCAATTCCCTCAAAACCAGCCTCGGCACATAAATCAATCTGTTTTTGAACAGGAAGTTTATAACCCGCTATCGTAGAGACATTGAGACAGACACGGAAAGGACGTTTCGAAGAGGATGCTTCGGGTGATGGCTCCTCTTTTTTCTTCGGAGCGCAAGAAGCCAAGCCTGCGAACGTACTGCCCAAAACCGCCAAACCGGTAGTCCGAAGCATATTACGTCTTGAAATCTTTTTCTCAAGCATAACACTCTCGTTTTAAATTAAACCTCCAAAGATTTACGGGCCTCCCGGTCCGGATCATTCCGAGCCTCACACGTATTATTCAAGATCATCACCTCTCCATTTTCTTCCGTGTATTTCGGCCAAGCGGGTAACTCTCCTCCGTTCGGATCTCCTGTCCGCATGAAATTCAACAAAGCGCCAGACATCTTATCTGACAACGCACGAGGTACCTTACCTCCACCCGTATGGGTAAACATCCGATCCGTATTTTTAAACCAGAAACAGATATCCGAGCAATGGAACGCACGCATACGGTTATTAAACAAGGGCGGACACCAGCCAAACCAAGCTACATACACAGGCTGGCCTTGCTTTAATTTTGCGTTAGCCGCCTCAACCACTCGTTGACGGGAAGACAAAATCATCGCCCAAAGCTCCATCGGAGTCTTATCCGGGAAATTCTTGGCGAAAGCCTTCACGATCGATTCCGCTTTATCACCATATTGACTTCTCAGTTTCTCGATCACACCGTCTTGAGTGATTTTTTCCAAGGCCGCATCCACCCTGTTCGGGTTCCATTCATGGAAAGTCGTACAGAATATCATCGGCACGACAGGAGACTCCAAATGGCTCTCACCGGAGTAGAATACACCGGCCGGAATATTCCGGTCATCAGCAACAGGGCCAAAAGTCCGTCTCATGCTAATCCCTTGATCTTCCCAGCACTTTTTACAAGCCCTATCCGCTATATCCAAATATTCCCGCCAAGGTATTCTTTGCAATTTATCCAGTTGGGAAGCGGTCAGCCCCGCTTCTCTCAAAATATATTCTCCCACCTTCCGGGTCATCACCTGATCGGAAGCTCCTACCGTAGATCCACTTAAAGCCACGGCTCTATGGACCAAACCTTTTGCCGCCGGCATAGCGGCTACTGTACAGACCTTAGAACCTCCTCCGGATTGTCCCATAACCGTTACGTTCCCGGGATCTCCACCGAAATTGGCGATATTATCATGAACCCATCGCAAGGCGGCAATAATATCTAACATCCCCACGTTTCCGGAATCCTTATACGCTTCTCCACCAACACCAGATAAGTCAGAGAAGCCAATCGGCCCCAACCGATGATTAATGGAACAGAATACGATATCTCCTTCCCGGCTTATATTCTCTCCATGATATCCATCCTGCTCGATCCCACTACCATTTGTAAAACCGCCGCCATGCAGCCACACCAATACGGGACGTTTCTTACCATCCGCAATGCCCGGTGTCCATACATTTAAATATAAGCAATCCTCACTCACATCCCAGTAGTTCCAATGATCGGCAAAAGTTCCGTAATTATTGGGCCACCGGTTCTCCATACGTTGCGGCGCCGTATTCCCATAAAAAACCGCAGGTCTCACATCTGTCCACGGCTCTGGCTTTTGGGGAGGCATAAAGCGATTTTTTCCCGACGTATCAGCCCCATAAGGAACTCCCAAGAACGTATATACATGATTCAGCAGATATCCCTGCACCTTCCCATACTCTGTCTGGGCGATGGCGATATCGTCACCGATAAATAAAAACTGTCCATCCTCTCCTTCCTTGACGTTTTGTTTAAGGGAGGAATCCCCGGACGGGGCACATGAGGAAGCCGTTACCAAGCTTCCCATGCTTAAAGAGGCTGTGCCCAGTCCTAGGTTTTTCACGAATTGTCGTCTATCCATATGCATAAAAACACAACTATTAATATCCCGGATTCTGTTTCCAAGATTGGTTTTTCGTAATCTGATCGTATGGTATCGGGAATAAATCACGCGAATTATTATTCAAGGCTTCCTTAAATGTCCAGCTACCTTTAGCGAACTTATCCCAACGAACCAAGTCTTGACGACGCCAACCTTCCCAAGCAAATTCACGGCCACGTTCATTGATCAACTCATCCAACGTTAATGTTTCCGGAGTATACACAGGCTGATTTGCCCTTTCACGTATTAACTGGAATGCAGGTTCCGCACACAAAGCTGATAAAGTAGCGGCATTACCACCTCTCAAAATAGCTTCAGCCTTCATATAATAGATATCAGCTAAACGATATAAAACAAAATCATTGTTCATATTACCAGTCATACCCAACTCATATTCATACTTCTGAATACGAGCGCCTTCCCAACGATAAGCGGCATTAATAGAAGATACCTCAATAGTCAATTCCAATTGTTTTCCCGGATTATCACCATCCTCAACAGGCTCGCCCGTGACCTTATCATAAATCAAACCGTAAATAAAAGTCGCCTTTTTCCGGGTATCGTCATCTTTATATAAAGCAAGGAAGTCCGGAGTAGCGCAACCTCCATTCCAACCGCCCACATTTATACCCCACATCTGGCGAGACTTGGGATGTCCGGAGAATTTATGGAAATGAAACTCGTAGTCTCCATTTGAATTGATACCATTTTGCATCGGTACCACGAAAATATTTTCTTTACAAGACTCATTCGCCACTTTAAATGGAGCGGAGAAATCAGATACGACCTCATAATATCCGGAGTTAATCACTTTATCGCAATACTCTATCACTTTATTCATATCGTCCTTATCATAAGAAGAGGCCCCTTTGAACACCTTAGCGTTCAAATATAGTTTTGCCAACATCGTATAAGCCATCGATTTCGTACATCTTCCATAATTCTCGGCAGACGGAGCGTCATCCAAATATTCCATATTATCTAAGATACAATCTACGACTTTCTGATAAAGCTCAGGACGGCTTGTCTGAGGAGAAGCCGTGATTTCACTCTCATACGTGTCGATATAAGGAACGTTCCCGAATAAATCCAGTAAGATAGAATAATAGAAACATCTCAAGATAACAGTCTCCGCACGATATTTATTATAGATATCGACATCCATCTCCTCTTTATATGTATCCAAGTCGTAAACCACACGGTTACATGTCGTTATTCCAGAAAATACGGAAATCCACACATTATTCAATGCATCCAGATTGTATTGCCATTGATGACGATGGAAATCCTGCCATACCCCTCCGTCATACCAGTCATTACCCGGCGCACGAGTCGGAACAACACATTCATCCGAGGAAACAGTCTGCAACCCCCATACTCCCCAGTGATTCTGATAAGCCTGCAATTCCGCATAGGCAGCACCTACCGCTTGCGGAATCAAAGAAGGATCCGCATAAAAGTCATTTGAGACCATTTGTCCCGTCGTATCTTCATCCATATCCGTACAAGAAGGAGCGATAACCAAGAAACAAATCATTGACACTATATATATTAAACTATATTTTTTCATAACCTTCGATATTTAGAGTATCCATTAAAACGTAACATTCAAACCAAGAATAAAAGAACGACTAGCCGGATAATAACGAGTCCTCTCAATACCCATATTATCTAATCCTACCATATCAACCTCCGGGTCGATACCCTTATAGCCTGTGATCGTAAACAAGTTCTGACCAGTCAAGTACAAACGTAAGTTTTGCATGAAACCTAATTTCTTCACCGGCACATTATAACCCAATGTGATATTGTCCAACTTCACAAAAGAACCATCCTCCAAATAATAACTAGAGGCTTGAGCCGCATCTTGCAAAGGGATATCCATTACCGAAGCCAACATATTCTTCTCCTTTCCAGCCACATTCCGATTCTCCAATGCCATACGGCTTACATTATATACATCATTGCCTACGACAGCACGGAATGTAAACGATAAATCGAAGTCACGATATTTAAACTCGTTAGTCCATCCTGCAATAAAATCAGGTTGCGCATTACCTACGATCTCACGATCCTCATTATATGTAAAGTCACCACTACCATCGACATCCTTGAATTTCCATTTACCATCTTCCGTAAATCCCTCGAATACCGGCAAATAAAAATCACCGACCTTGCCACCCGGGACCAAACGAATCAATGGAGTCGAGTTCATACCTCCTAAATCACCATCCGACAAATAACCGGTCTCAATCCAGTCAGTCTGGAAAGTCTCATTACTTAATTTGTCCAATTTATTCGTGTTAAATGAGAAGTTAATAGAACTAGTCCATGAGAAGTTCTTATTCTGCACCGGGGTTCCGGAAACAGAGAATTCCAGACCTTTACTTGTAGCGTCGCCAACATTCGCCAACATAGAAGAATATTGATAAGGAGGAGTCGGAACCTTATATTTATACAACAAATCTGAAACCTTACGGGTATACAAATCAACGGTCACGTTCAAGCGGTTATTCAACGCTGCAAAATCAACACCTAGATTCCATTCGCCTTTCCGCTCCCATTTCAAATCCGGATTCTGGTTCTGTGTCGGCCCATAAGCATTGATCCATTGTTTAGAAGTATGATCATAAAAACGGCCTACCACTCCCATCATTGACAAAGACAAATAATTATCTGAAGGCATATTTCCTGTCACGCCATATCCCAAGCGCAATTTCAAATCGTTAATCCAGCTAGCGCTTTCCATAAAAGCCTCATTACCGATAGACCAACCGACACTTACCGCAGGGAAAGTTCCCCATTTATAATCCGCACCTAAACGAGTAGAACCCTCACGTCGTACAGACGCTGATAACAAGTAACGATTTCCCCAGTTATAATTTACACGGCCGAAGAACGAAACCAAATTATCTTGGGAAACCGAACCATCCATCATGCTTTGGCTAGGATTATTAATCAAGTTACTACCCGCACCCAAATTATAGTAAGAATATACATCCGAATCAAAATTCGAGTTATTCATACCAAATGATTCCCAATAGTTATGCTCATAGGTATACCCACCTAATACCACCAAATGGTGTTCTCCAAAAGATTTTACATAGTCGATCGTCGTCTCCAGTGTTTTATTAAAACGAGTATTAAAACTCCGAGACGCTGACCCGAAACTAGAAGTGTTAAATACCTCTCGTGAGGTATAAGTACCCTTATTTATATCAGAGTATTTCAATGAGCCAAAAGCTTGCGCACGAAGTCCTTCCAAAATGTTCCAAGTTACACGAGCAGACCCTTGGAAAAGTCCGCCTTTTGTACGACGGTCACGCTGCATAATATAAGCCACCGGATTTGAATATCCTTGAATATCCAGCGCATAATACCCGCCGGCATCTATCGTTCCCGTCTCGTCGTATACGGGTGCCGTAGGATTATAATAATACGCATGCTTAAAAGCGGAATAATCATCATAGCTGGAATTCTCACCTTCCCGGTCAAAACGACGATAAGTAGCGTCGTATGCTATTTGAATCTTTTTATCGAATAAATTCTGATTAGCGGAAAAACGAGCGATCATCTCATTGAACCCTGACTTAAGAGCGATACCTTGATTATTTCGATAAGATACAGAAGCCCGGTAATTAAAATCGGTCGTACCTCCTGTCAATGCCAAGTTATGCGAATGGGAGAACGGAGTTCGGGTAATCTCATCCATCCAATTCGTATCATATCCCCGGTCGTTTCCCCCATTTGCCAAAAACTGGTCACGATCCATGACTTCCAATTGATTGGCTATGGAAGAGATAGACATATATCCATTGTAGGTAACGCTCATCTTCCCGGCAGAACCTCGTTTTGTCGTAACCAAGATAACGCCATTCGTTCCACGGGTTCCATATATCGCCGCCGCTGAACCATCCTTCAATACATCGATACTTTCAATATCATCTTGTGGAATAGCGGATAAATCCCCTTGAGGAATACCATCAATGACGATCAACGGAGAAGTATTACCGGTTAAGGATGAAGTTCCACGTAATTGGAACTTATACTCTCCATTCGGGTCGCCGGCATTTGGTTTGGATATATTCAAACCTGCCACTTTACCTTGCAACATACCCATTGGGTCAGACTGTACGCCCTTAATCAAGTCTCCCTCCTTCAAGCCTGCAACAGAGCCGGTCAATTCTTTCTTTTTCTGAGAGCCATATCCCACGGCTACCACTTCTTGAAGTCCGATACTTTCTTCCTCCAAGCTCACATTTATCGTGTTCTTGCCATTTACCGGAATCTCCGCGGTCTTATATCCAATATAAGAAACGATCAATACGGCATTTGATGATACATTCGAGATCTGATACATACCGCTTATATCAGAAATCGTACCGTTAGTCGTTCCTTTCACCGCTACATTGGCGCCAATGATCGGTTCGCCTGTCATAGATTCCTTTACAACTCCTTTTACTGTAATCGTTTGCGCCATCATGGGAAAGAATAACGCCAAACTAACGATCAAAAACAGGGCCTTTCGAAGCCATACTTCCTTTTTTTGATTTTCCATAACTCATTCATTTAAAGTTGACATTGTTTTTACAAAAAACGACCGGAGATCTCAATGTGCTGTAATTCAATTCGTATGGTAATGGTTATATATAATAGAGTATTAAAATCCACCGGTCGTTGTTTTTAAGCATTCAATCGCATTAAACTTTCGGGAATTGCCACGGGCTTCTATAGCTCCGCTTCAAATACGCGTCCGCTTTCGGATTATTCACAAACTTACGAGCTTGCGGATCATACACAACACGAGTTCCCGTCAAATATGAGATATTAGCCATATGGGCTAGGATCGTCGCGAAAGCCCCTTTCTCGATCGGGCTGTTCGTCTCAATAGATTTATTTAATATACACTTACACCAATTCGTCGCATGGGCCTCAATACCACCATCCTCGAACTTCCCGACAAGCTGGGCACGGTCGGTTAGTAACTCACCCTCCCGATTCTTCTCTGGAATCAATTCATAACCTTCACGATTACATACTAAGGTAGCTTTACTTCCGACCCAAGCTACCCCTTGATCCCGATTATAGAGATGAGCGACTTGTTGGGCCCATTCTATATGGAAATTCTTATACTGAAAGATCGTTGTCTGGCAACTGGGAGTCTCATTAAAAGAGGTAGGATCTTTATAAGCCGTAGAGAATACCGCCTCCGGATATTCACGGTCACACAATCCTAACGCTTTCAATCCATCGAACGCAGAGTCTATCCAATGCACTCCCCAGTCGGTTTGCTGACCGCCTCCATAATCCCAAAAGCCACGCCATCCACGAAAACGGTAATTATTAAATGGACGCTCGGGAGCCGGGCCCAACCACATATTGTAATCTAATGTAGAAGGAACCGGAGAATCCGCTACGGCCGGACGTGGGTCCGTCGATTGGCAAAGCCATAGCTGAACTTTATAAACATCCCCCAACACACCGGATTTCAATATCTCATTAGCCGCCAAGAAATATCGTTGACTAGTCTGCCATAAGCCAGTTGTTACCACCCCTTTATATTTCTTTTGGAAATCCATCATCGAATGGCACTCCGGAATCGAATTACCAACCGGCTTTTCCACATAAATCGCCTTGCCCGCTTTTAAAGCCTCAGCGAAGATGTAAGGATGCCAATGATCCGGTGTTGCGATAATGACCCCGTCGATATCCTTATTTGCCAAGACTTCCCGGAAGTCACTATATGCCTTGATCGAAGTCGTTTGGTTCGGAAAGTCTTTTTTGAAACGTGCGATCTGCTCATCAAGTCTCACTTTGTTCACGTCGCACATGCCCACACAATGTACCCACGGATTATCAGTCAAAGCCCCTTGCAAATCACGGCATCCCATACCGACACCTATTACAGCGATATTCACCCGCCCATTTATAGTCTCTTCCTTATGAGAGACGGTAGGAGCTGCCGATGCCAAAAGAGGTGAGATACCTAAGCCAGCGGCCAACATCGTCGAGTTCTTTAAAAAATTCCTACGTGTAGTCATAAATCATTATTTTAAGGTTATACAATTTATAAATTACGAATCCATATATTACGGAAAGCCACTTCCACTCCATGATCCTGTAAGCTTAATGGCAGACGGCCATGCGCTACATATTTAGGTAAACCGGTATATGGGGTCGTTCCTTTCAGTACATAATTATTCTGTACTACGATACCGTTCAATACCACGGTAATCATAGCGGGAGATTCCAATTCATCGTTTGTCCCGAAACGGGGAGCTTTCCAATAAATATCATAACCCTGCCACTCATTTGTCTTCGTGAAAGCATTTACCAACGGTGCGCTTTGCTTATAAATACTGCCGACCCAGCCATTCACATACGTAGGATTATCCTCACAATCCAAAACCTGCACCTCATAACGGCTTTGTAACATAATGCCACTATTACCTTTCATCTGTAATGTATTATCCTTTCCCGGTGTAGGGGTCTTGAACTCGATATGTAACTGGCAATCTCCAAAATAATCTTTTGTCCGGATCGATCCGGTCCCGGAAGCCACAATCATCGCCCCATCCTTTACGGTCCATTTAGCGGGACCTCCATCTTTTCCCGCAGATTCCCACATAGAAAGATCTTTTCCATCAAACAGGATGATCGCATCGGAAGGAGCACCAGTTCCTACACCCGGCTTTACCTTAGGAGGAACCGGATAATACCATTCAGTACTCTCAGGTTTCCATCTTTCCGGTGGTCTTTGTTGTTGATTACTTTGTTGGGCGCTCATAAAAAACGCTCCACATAAAAGACTGATAAGAACAATCATTTTTTTCATGCTACATAGTATTAAATTAATGTTTCTATTTTCGCTCTATGAACAAGCTGCCGCAAATGTATCACGCATACGAAAATTCCTCTTTTTCTATTTTATCAAAATCGTTTCCGATTGTCGCATAATACAAGTTCCAGCCTGTTTCCCCCGGTCATTGAGAAAATCGTATCAAGAATGAGACAATTTTACATGGCGAAGCAAGCCATACCCTTCCGTCATATTCCGTCTTCTCTCCCGGATTTCCTCCAAGGTTTGTAGATTCCCGATAGAAGGCATCTCATTTCGTCTAGCGTTATCCAAAAATTTCCACGCATACTCGGAAGCGATAGCGGAATCACGCATCAGTGGTAGGCGGGAATTAAAAACACCGGTCCGTACGGAATCCGCAAACAAATCACATAGCGTACTTATATTTTTCCCTCCATAGGGCTTCTCGATCCGGTGTGTTTCATTAACACCTCTCAACTCCACGACCGCAGTCTTAAAATCATGACTCATCCGGGCGATTCCTTTCGTTCCTATTACATCTATGTAAGAGTTATGCGTTTGGTCTTTCGATAATTGTCCATACACATGCCCTTGTGTTATATCAAATACCACCCCGTTCTCAAATGTCCCGTGACATTGCAACCACCAAGGTTCGGGATAATCCCACATCCGGATCGCCTGCGCATGCCATGTCTTATACTCGCATCCGGCATACCACCGGGAAATGTCCACATAATGCATTCCGCAATCATGAAAAGACGGACCTTCATATTCATGACCTTCACCCGGAGCCAACCCCGGAGTCATATGGCAAATGCGAATGATCGCCAAATCTCCGATCTCTCCTCTCCGGATAAATTCTTTAATCGTATTATGGTACCAAGAATTACGCAAATACAAATTAACGGTCGAGAACAAACTTGAGTTTTCCACGCATTTCACGACCTCCCATTCATGCTCGATCGTATCTGCGACCGGTTTCTCTGAGATGACATGCTTGCCAAATGCCATTGCCTTCTTAATTTGCCTCAACCGGGAATCCGCCAATGTAAATAAACCGACCACTTGTACTTCCGGGTCCTCGAATACAACTTGCTCATCCGCTACGATTCGGGATGTCGGCGACTTTCTCCTTGCCAAATCTCGTGCCTCTGGGTCCGTATCGCAGATGTAAAGTACCTCCCATTGATCGCTCTTCCGCATCTCCTCCAAATAAAATCCACCCATGCGACCAAAGCCTATTATACCTACTTTTACTTTTTGATTCATATTCTATCTTTTAAAGATTCACACTGTTTTTGCCAAAATTAAAGCCCCTTGAGTCAAACAGTATTGCACTTTTCTCTCAAAATTATTACCTATCGTCTCAACAAACAGTCTTGCAAGGAACGGCTTTTAAAGCCAAAAACCGAAGTCTGGACATTGAAACAAAATGAAAAACAATGATACGATACTGCTATGGAAAGTCTAGGAAAAGGCTTTATATTGCGCATGAAATACAAGGGAGATCTATGAAAAAAAACTTGATGAATTATTTATACGTCCTATTATTTGTAGTAACCGCAATAGAGCTCAACGCC
>ENA-OROX01001717-OROX01001717.1-human-gut-metagenome-genome-assembly--contig:-NODE-1717-length-17067-cov-2.560663_pt1 | contig 17067 bp, 14 predicted proteins | sample MGYA00242133_ERZ509058 | MGnify/ENA primary metagenome ERZ509058 (study PRJEB26280, sample SAMEA2338751) | human gut metagenome | biome: human gut; feature: human-associated habitat; material: faeces...
AAATAAAATTCCCCGTAGCCTCGGCTGGGGTAAGAAGCGCGGCACGCTCGCGCTCTATCGCAGAGCGTAGCGGTACTGCTTATTCTTACACCCAGCCGGGGCTACTGGTTTGTTGGGAAAAAGTGAAAGGTATCTTTGAAGGCCAATGATATAGAATACAGTTTGGTTTTTTTGTCAAAAGGCAGGGTGAACGGTTTGACAGAATGGGCAGAAACGCTTACAATTCAAGTAGTTATGCTGTCTGTGACACGAAGGAGCCTGCAGGATGGAGAACCGGAAAGAGGAATTTCTGAAAATTGTATGTGAGAGTTATCTGATCGTTATTCTGGCAGTGCTGCCTCTTTATTATATTCCCTGGAATGGATATTATAAACTGGGTGATACCAAATATTACCTGTATCGCAATGTTTCACTGCTTTGCCAGGGGATCGCATTGCTGGCAATGTGTGTCTTTGCTGTAAGCAGCCGGTGGACAGGGGAACATCGGATTTTTGCCAGATCTCTGGCTGAAGTAGTGAAAAAATCGGTCGATAAATGCAGAACACATGCGGTAACGACGGCGGTCTGCCTGTACGGAATCTGTGCGTTACTCTCTGCAATCTGCAGCCCCTATGGCAGTATCGCGTGGAACGGAGAGCGGGAATGGTACATGGGAGCTGTCATGATCTGTTTGATGATCGGAGGTTTTTTACTGACGGCGAAGTACGGAGGTAGTTGTAAAACGGCGATATGGTTAGGAGAGGCGGCTTTTGTGGCGGTCACCCTGATCGGTCTGTTGCAGAAGCTGGGCTATGATCCTCTGGGACTTCTCAAGGGTTACGTTGTGGGGGACTGGGAATTTACCCATATGTTGACCACGCTGGGGAACAGCAACTGGCTCAGCGGGTATTACAGTGTGATGTTTCCCTTTTCCATGACGCTGTTTCACCGGGCAGTGGAAGCAGGGAAAAAAGGTCCCACACTGCTGGCAGGAACGTGCAATATGTTGGCCATGATGCTTCTGCTTTTACAGGGAAGTGACAGCGGTGTGATCGTGGCATGCACAGTCATGGGGGTGTGCTTTTGGCTCGACCGGAAGCAAACCGGACATTGGGAAGTATATTTCCTTTTTCTTGCAGCGGTGGCGCTGGGAATGTGCCGTTGGGGTAAATGGATGTTATATCTGGGAACGTTTGACATTCTCCTGCAGGATGGCATCGCCAAAAAACTGGCAGCCTGGCAGGGATGGATTCCGGTTGCAGCAGGGTGTCTGCTGCTTTGGGGAGCCTGTCGCAGGATTCCGGAGAATAAGAAAAAAATATTGCAAGAGGGAGTATTGTGTTGTGCACTGGCAGGAATAGCGGTAGTGCTGGCATGGTATCTGCATCGGTTGTTGGTAATCGATTTTGCGGAATGGGGCAATCGCCGGGGAAGATTGTGGCAGATGGCATGGATGGGTTTCCGGAAAGGAAATCTGCATCAGAAGCTGTTGGGAGCAGGCCCGGATTGTTTTGCATCGTATCTGGGAGAACTGTTGCCGGGAGGCACGGTGCTTTTTGATAAAGGATATTTTGAAGGTTCTGTTTTTACCAATGCACATAATGAGTGGCTCACCACACTGGTCAATATGGGACTGCTGGGTGTGGCTGCCTATGCAGCTGTTTTTATCACGGCGCTGCAGACATACAGGAAGAATTTTCTCGCAGTATTGTTACTGCTTACCTACGGGATACATTCCCTGATCAGCTTTCAGCAGGTGCTGAATGCGCCGCTTTTCTTCCTGATACTGGGATTGTGTGAAGCGGCGGCCCGGGGAGAAAAGACCAAAACCAATCAAATGGATACGGATGAGGAGTTGCTAGAAGCTATATGAAAAATATTTGGAAGATTTTTACCGGAGATCTGAAAAAACTGGTGAAGCAGCCTTTTGCGCTGGTTATTATTATCGGGTTGTGCGTGATACCGTCGCTGTATGCGTGGTTTAATATATTTGCCAACTGGGATCCCTATGCCAATACCGGAGGAATTCCTGTGGCGGTAGTATCCCTGGATCAGGACTATACGCTGAAAGACGGATCGGTGGTAAATATGGGAGAATCCGTACTGGAAAGCCTGCATTCCAACACCAGTGTAAAATGGATCTTTCTGGATACCGAGGAAGAAGCAAAAGAGGGCGTGGAAGCCGGAAAATATTATGCAGCCGTCGTCATTACCGATAAATTTACTTATAGTATGTACAATGTATTTTCGGATGATTTTGAGAATCCGGCGCTGATCTATTATCAGAATCAGAAGAGCAATGCCATTGCCACCAAAATCACGGATACGGTGGCAGGAACTCTGCAGAATACCATCAATGAGACCTTTATCAAGGTGGCGGCTACCACGGTATTTGAAGAGGGCAATACGGTGTCGGATCAGGTACAGGGGGACAGTTATGTAGAGGAATTCTGTTCCAAACTGGAGGAACTGAATGACAATCTGAAGGAATACAGTGCCATGATCGACTCCTTTCAGGCAGGCAATGCGCGGCTGGAGTCTGCCATCACCCATGTCAACTATGAGATTCCCGCGATGCAGAAGAAACTGGACAGCACCACAGCCAGTCTGAACCAGAGCAGTCAGGATCTGTCTTCTACCAGAGACACCCTGGGCAATTTCAGCAACAACATCGATACTTCCATGAGCAATATCAATAACTCTCTGGAAAGTATCAAAAAGGCTCTGGATGAAAGCAAACTGGCGGAGGATACCGCCCAGATGACGAGAGATCTGAACCGGGTGGCAAGAGATACCAATACGCTGAACGGACAAGTAAATACACTGCTGGCGGCACTGATCCAACAAAAGCTGGAAAGCGTCTCTGACGGTAATGCTGCGAACGGCGGCACCGGCAGCAATATCAACGCAGCGGCAACTGATGCGGCTATGGAAGCATTGAAAGCCATGCAGAAGGAACTGGATCTGATGAATACCGTAGTGGGCAGCGTTCTGGAATCCACGGACGACAAGGCTGCGGAGAATGCAAAGGTCAATGTCAACAATGCCATGAATAATTTAAGGAGCGCCATTGACAGCTGCGAGACTTCTGTAAGTAATATGCAGGGAATCTATAAGAATAATCTAGTGCCCCAGATGCAGAAGGTTCTGACAAATATGTCAGATTCTCTGAATCAGGTGACCAATCTGGTAAATACCCTGAGCAATACGGTGAAAAATGTCGGAGTTGTCATGGAAGGTGTCGGTGACACTGTGTCCGGAACCAGTGAGAGTCTGGGACAGATCAAAGATGTGGTAGATAATATCAGCGCCAAACTTACAGATCTGACAGAGAAGCTGGACGGTGCATCCGAAGAGGAAATGATGGATATTCTGGTGCGTTTCCTTGGAGGAGATCCGGATAGTCTGGGGGCATATTTTGCATCTCCCGTAACCATGGAGACCATAGCCATGTATCCGGTGGCTACGTATGGTTCTGCCATGACACCGTTCTATTCCACACTGGCGATCTGGGTAGGTTCTACGATCCTGGTGGCACTGGTGAAAGTAAAAGCCTCTCCGAAAGGGCTTGAAAATGTACAGAGCTATCAATTGTATTTCGGCAGATATTTGCTGTTCTTCTTATTGGCACAGATTCAGGCAGCCATCATTGTGGCCGGAGATCTGTGGCTGTTAAAAGTAAACATTGTGGAACCGGGGCTGTTTTTCCTGGCGGCAAGCTTTACGGCTACGGCATTTTCCCTGTTGATCTATTCTCTGACACTGGCATTCGGAGATGTGGGCAAGGCCGTCTGCGTTATTGTTATGGTATTGCAGATCGCTGGTTCCAGCGGTACCTTCCCGATCGAACTGCTACCGGACACCTACCAGAAGATTTATATTTTCTTTCCCTTCCCCTATGCCATCCGGGCCATGCGTGAGGCACTGGCGGGTATGTACGGTACTGCCTATATGGAAGCACTGGCAAAATTGAGCCTGTTTATGATCGAGGGACTGTTGATCGGCCTGGTGATCCGGATCCCGTTCGTAAAACTGAACCATTTTGTGGAAGAGCGTATGGAAGACACTGAGTTAATGTGACACCTGTTCAGAACCATGAAAACGAAAACTCCGCAGGAGTGGGTTTGTGAATGAAGTTCCGAACAGGCAGAAAGGTAAAATCATGGAGAGAAATTACGAAGAAATTTTTCAGAAGGTTCTGGATTACGAGCAGGCCCTTCATGAGAAGAATAGAAAAAGAATAAAGATCGGTCTGAAATGTATCTGGATCGTCCCCTTGTTTTTTCTGGCACTGTTGTTCCTGACTGGCAGCAACAAGGTCATCTTCCTGATCCTGTGGATCGTGTCGCTGTTTGCCCTGTCAATCTATCTGATCGTTGTGGAATATATGGATTATAATCTGCAGGAGAAGATCATGGAGCTCAAAGGAGAAGAAGGCGATCTCAAAGCGGTGACTCCGACAGACTTTGACCGGGCGGCGCAGATCATCCGGGAGACCCGGAAACTGATTGGTGAAGGCCTGAATTCCCCGGCCGAGACCGGGACCGAAGAGGATCCGGAAGATGAAACTGAAGAGAATCCGGAAGACGAAACCGAAGAGGAAAACGAAGACGAGACCGAAGACTGGGAGGATGGTGAATAGTATGTATAATATCTGGAAAATATTTACCACCGACATCCGTCGGATCAGCAATAATGTGGTGGCGGTCGTTATTATCATGGGACTCAGCATCCTCCCGGCACTGTATGCCTGGTTCAACATTTTCTCCAACTGGGATCCTTACGAGCCCGCAGCTACCAGTCAGCTGAAAGTAGCCGTGGCTTCCGATGATGCCGGGGCGGAGATCATGGGGCTGTCTCTGAACGTGGGAGACAGTGTGCTGGAGGCTCTGGGAGCCAATACCACTATCGGCTGGGTGTTCCCGGAGACCACGGAGGAAGCACTGGAAGGTGTGAAGAACAGTGATTACTATGCGGCATTGATTATTCCGGAGACTTTTACTCAGGAAATGCTGGGATTTATCGACGGTGAAGTGGATCATCCCACCATTTACTACTATGAAAATGAGAAAAAGAATGGTATTGCCCCCAAAATCACGGGCAAAGCGAAAAATGCTGTGCAGGAACAGGTAAATGCCACCTTTATCAGTACTGTGGCAGAAGCGGTGATGAAAGCGGGAAATGCCCTTTCGGTGGTGAATGCCGGCGGGCAGACCAGTGTGGAAGAATCTCTGGATACCATGCAGGCACAGTTGCAGGATTATGTGGTTATGTTACAGTCCTTCCAGAGTATTATGACCTCCGCGGAGATGATCATGGAGACCAGCCAGAATATGCTTCCGGATATGGATAATATGCTGGAGAATGGACGAAATACCATGATCGGTATGCAGACCATGATCAATTCCAGCGTCGATGCGGTTGACGTTATGGGAGATATGGTGAGCAGCAGTATGGATATGGTGACGGAAGCGTTGCAATATCTGTCTGTGTTCTCGGATGGGTTGCTGGATCAGATGGGCAGTAACAATATCGGAAGTACTACCGATACCGGACTGGGAATGGCGATCGGTCTGGTACAGGGAATGCAGGCCAACATGGATGTGCTGGGAAGCCTGGTCACCGGACAGGATGCGCAGATTCAGGCGATCAACCAGTCTCTGAAAAATATCGAGGCGGATTTAAAACAGCTGCAGAACAGCAAGGGTCAGGTTGACACGGATGTGAATACGCTGCGGGCACAGATCCGGGAACAGATTCAGATCTGCAATAAGCAGCTGAACAACCTGATGAATGATTACAATAATAATGTCAGACCTTCTTTCCGGAATACCGGGAAATCCATGCAGCAGGCATTTTTAAATGCCGCGGCTATGATGAACGGAACGGATGTGAATATGGATGAGATCTCAGATATTCTGGGAGAATATGAGCAGACCATCCGGGAAGGCAATTTAAGCCTGCAGGATTCCCTGACAATTGCACAGGAACTGCTGGACAAGGTAAGTAAAATAGCGGATAATATAAAACGGATCACCGGAGCGGATTCTTATGAAGATATTCTGAAAGCCATGGCCAGCGATCCAACTTCCGTGGCGGAATTCGTATCATCACCGGTGAAGCTTCAGACGGTACCGGTCTATCCGGTGGAGCACTACGGCTCCGCGGCATCGCCGTTTTATACGATCCTGGCGATCTGGGTGGGAGCGCTGTTTTTAGTGGCTATCATCCATGTGGGTGTGAAACCCATTGATCCCGGAGATCATTACAAAGAATATGAAAGATACTTTGGCAGATATCTGCTGTTTTTCCTTATCGGACAGGCACAGACACTGCTGACGATCCTGGGCAATCTCTACTACATTGAGATCCAGTGCCAACATAAATTTCTATATTGGCTGGCAGCAGCTGTGGCAAGTGCGGCGTTCAGCTGTTTCATGTATTCCGTGACGTTTGCTTTCGGCAATGTGGGAGAAGCACTGGCCATCGTGGTCATGGTCATTCAGGTAGCGGGAAGCGGAGGAACCTTCCCCATTGAGGCGCTGCCGAAGGTGTTTCAGTGGATCTATCCTTTCCTGCCGTTCCAGTTTGGCATGAAAGCGTTTAAAGAATGTATTGCAGGAATGTACGGCGTGGATTATTGGATCAATGTAGGAAAAATGACACTGTTCCTGATCGTAGCATTGCTGCTGGGACTGGCACTGGAGCCGCCGTTCCGCAAGCTGAATCATATGATAGAGAAGAGTAAAGAGAAGACAGGATTAATGATCTGATGAAGATGAAAAAAATGACTTCGGAAAAGAAACATAAAATTGCAACCATTGGCTTATGGCTGATCCTCATTCTGTGCACGGCGGTATTGTTCTCCCTGTGTCTCAGTGAGGGGATCGACTATGATGAAGCATACAGTTATCGCACCGCCCATGACAATACGATGATGGGAATCATTCGCGTGGTACTGGCGGCCCATGATACGGATGTGCCGGTATGGTATATGGGATTGCGGCTGTGGTCGTTTCTGGTAGGAGACGGCATTATTGCCTACAAAATGTTTGCATTGCTGGGAACGGTATTGTCCATGCTGCTGGGGCCTGTTGTGATCCGCAGGCAGTGGGGAGCGAAGACAGCAGCCCTTTATATGATCATGGTAAGCCTGACACCTGCAATGATGAAGATCAGTGTGAACAACAGAATGTATTCCTGGACGGTGTTTGGAGTTACCGTCTGCGGACTGACCGCTTATTTCCTGCGGGAGCGGCTGAACAGTAAGGCCCTGTGGACGATATTGTTTCTGACGACCTTCTGCGGTATTTTCAGTCATTACTTTACCGCGTTCAGTTACCTGTTTATCTACCTGTATCTGGTGGCGGTGATTTGGCAGCAGGACAGAAAACAGATCTGGAAGCCGTTTGTCTGTGGTGGTTCCGTTGTATTGCTTTTTGTGGCATGGCTGATAAAATCCGATTTCTTTCATCTGCTGGTTTCTGATGGAAACCCGACGAACCGGTCCAAATTCGGTATTTACGAATTTTTTGATTTCATTTTCGGAACCGGAGTGAAGTATGCGACCAAAATGGGAGAACTTCTTTTTGTACTGACACTGGTCTGCGCGATCCTCTTTTGGAAGCGGCTGGGGAGAAGAAACGGTGTTTTTGCGGTTCTGTGTACCTGTATTTTCCCAGTAAGCTATTTGATGGCGGCGCTGCTGGCATTACACGCGTCCCACTTTTTTACCTACCGCCATGTTATGCATAGCATGGGATTGTTCTGGCTGGGAATGGCTATCATTTTATCCAGGATCAATTTACAGGAATGGATCGCCTGTCTGTCCTTCACTGTGTGGATGGGAGTGTCGGCCTACGGAATCTCTTATCATGAAGAATATGGTACAATCTCATATCTGGAAGAGACGAAGGCATTTATAGCGGAGAATATGGAGCCGGGAGATGTGGTCGTCTACGATACGGATTCCCGCTTCGGACAGCTATTCGGATGCTATATGCCGGACCAGATCTTTTATACCATGGAAGAGGTGCCGGATCTGGAAGAACTGGTGGGGAAAAGAGTCTGGTATTTCCAGTGTTTCGGACATCTGCTGGAGGAATCGGATAAATATACCGTAACCTATGAAAATATGGGACATTATGGATTTCAGTATATGGATGGGAATACGGATTTTGATATTTTAAAGGTGAACATAACGGAGGAAACGGGAAATGATTAAATGGGTGGAAAGAGGAGTCCTGCTGGCAGCGATACTTTCCATGTTGTTTGTATGGCCGTATGGAGGAATCCGTGAAGATAAAAAGGACAGTTCCTTAAGTGAGGATTATGGATATACAGAGCCCCTGCAGGTGGGAGAATATGCTTCGCAGTATTTTGTTGCGGAGACAGATTTTCTGAAAACACTGGAAATCGCGGTGAACTATAATCAGGAGGAAGAACGGAACGGACTTCTGGGTCTGGAGATATGGAAAGAGGATCAGAAGATATATGAAGGTGTGATTCCTTATGATGCCATGGAACCGGTGACTTTTTTCCCGGCGGTCATTGAGACCCGATTGAAAAAAGGTGCCCTGTATGAATACCGGATCGTGAATCAAAGTATTTCCGAGAATCTGCCGCAGGTAGTATATACTACTACGGAAAAGGCGCATGTACCGGAAAATCAGCAACTGGTGGTACATGAAGCAACTGTGGACGGACAGGCATTGAACCGGTACACCTGGAGAGAGAAGCTGGATGCGGTCAGCGTATTGGAAATCGACAGTTTTATTGCAATAGTGGCTGCAATGATATATGCTGTGTTGGAACAATGGAAAAGAAAGGAAAAAAAGAACAATGAAGTGGGTTAAATTCAGAATAAAGACGGTAACGGAAGCGGAAGATATTATTATCAGCACCCTGTACGATCTCGGACTGGAAGGGGCACAGATCGAAGACAAGGTGCCCCTGACCGCCATGGAGAAGGAGCAGATGTTTGTAGATATCCTGCCGGACGGACCGGAGGATGACGGCATTGCCTATTTAAGTTTTTTTGTAGAGGAAAAAGAGGACGGCAGTCTGGAAGTGGCCGGGGAGAAGACCACGACCGAAGCTGTACTTGCGGATGTAAAGCGGGAACTGGAAGACTTACGCCAGTTTATGGATATCGGCGAGGCTTCTGTTGTGGTAGATGAGACGGAGGACATTGACTGGATCAACAACTGGAAACAGTATTTCCACCAGTTCTATATCGATGATATCCTGGTGATCCCTTCCTGGGAAAATATCAAACCGGAAGATACTGACAAGATGGTGCTTCATATCGATCCCGGTACGGCATTTGGCACCGGTATGCATGAGACCACACAGCTGTGTATCCGTCAGCTGCGTAAGTTCATCACTCCTGAGACAGAGCTTTTGGATGTCGGCACCGGCAGCGGTATTCTGGCAATTTTATCCCTCATGTTCGGGGCAAAACATGCCGTGGGAACCGATCTGGATATCTGTGCTGTGGAAGCTGTGGCACAGAACTGCGAAGTGAATGGAATCGATCCGGCACAGTTTGACATGATGATCGGCAATATCATTACAGACAAAGAAGTGCAGGACAAGGTAGGCTATGAGTGTTATGATATCGTGGTGGCCAATATTCTGGCAGATGTACTGGTACCGTTGACTCCTGTCATCGTACATCAGCTGAAGAAGGGCGGTATCTACATCACCTCTGGCATCATTGATGACAAGGAGCAGACCGTGGTGGAGGCTGTGAAGGCCGCTGGATTGGAAGTACTGGAAGTGACCTACCAGGGAGAATGGGTCAGCGTTACCGCAAGAAAGAATTAAGTGCTTAAAATAGGAGTTTCTATGTATCAGTTTTTTGTAGAACCGGAACAGATCGACGTGGCAGCGAAGAGCGTTATCATCCGGGGAACCGATGTGAATCATATCAAAAATGTACTGCGGATGCGCCCCGGCGAAGAAGTGGCTGTCAGCAATGGAATCGACGGGAAGGAATATCGCTGTGGGATCCTTGCACTGGAAGAGGACTGTGTCCGTCTGGAGCTTCGTTTTATCAAGGAAGACGGAGTAGAGCTTCCGGCGAAGATCTACCTGTTCCAGGGACTGCCCAAGGCGGACAAGATGGAGCTCATCATCCAGAAGGCCGTGGAACTGGGAGCCTTTCAGGTGATCCCGGTGTCCATGAAGCGCTGCGTGGTCAAGCTGGATGAGAAAAAAGCGGATGCAAAAATCAAACGCTGGCAGGGAATTGCGGAGGCAGCAGCCAAGCAGAGTAAGCGTGGCGTGATCCCCACGGTGGCACCGGTTATGAGTTATGTGCAGGCGGTGAAAACGGCTTCTGAAATGGATCTGAAACTGGTACCTTACGAGCTGGCGGAAGGAATGCCACAGACGAAACAGCTCATCGAAAGCGCAAGACCCGGACAGCAGATCGCTATTTTCATCGGCCCGGAGGGCGGATTTGATCCGGAGGAGATAAGACTTGCCACGGAGGCGGGAATTCAACCGATCACTTTGGGAAAACGGATCCTGCGGACGGAGACGGCCGGATTTACGACTATCGCATGGCTGATGTATCAGTTGGAAAATTAACGGATGGGCGGCACAGAGTATCTGCCTTTGGCATATTTTAATCATAAGAAGAATATAGTAACTATTCAGAGTAAACGGAAAGTTTTGAAAGAGCGATCCGGCGAATGGACTTTGAGTAGCTGCTACACAGATAGATAGCAAGGAGAAGAAGAGAATGGAAGTCTATTTGGACAATTCCGCTACGACCAGAACTTTTCCGGAAGTAGCCGAATTGATGACAAAGATCATGTGTGAAGATTACGGAAATCCCTCCAGCCTGCATATGAAGGGAGTGGAGGCAGAGAAATACCTCCGTTATGCCAAGGAGACTCTGGCGAGGATACTGAAGGTGGAGGAGAGAGAGCTTTTATTTACTTCCGGGGGAACAGAATCCGATAATATGGCGTTGATTGGCTGCGCTCTGGCGAATTGCCGCAGAGGCAATCATCTGATCACGACGCAGATCGAACATCCCGCTATCCTGCAGACCATGCGTTATCTGGAGACCCAGGGGTATCGTGTCACTTATCTGCCGGTGGATCCCTGCGGACGTATCCGGCTGGAAGACTTACGCAGAGCCATGACACCGGAGACCATTCTGGTATCTATCATGCACACGAATAACGAGATCGGAGCCTTGCAGCCCATTGAGGAAGCAGGAGCTCTGATCAAACAGATGAACCCGGATACGCTGTTCCATGTGGATGCGGTACAGGGATTCGGAAAATCCCGGATCTATCCCAAGAAGATGCACATTGATCTGCTGTCCGTCAGTGGACACAAGATCCACGGACCGAAGGGCGTCGGACTGCTGTATGTAGGGGAACGGGTGAAGATCCAGCCCATCGTATTCGGTGGCGGACAGCAGCAGAACCTCCGCTCCGGTACCGAGAATGTGCCCGGTATTGCGGGACTTGCAAAAGCAGCGGAAATGCTCTATAGTCATTTTGATGAGGATCATGCCAGACTCTGCGCTTGCAAGAGACGATTTATCGAGGGCGTAAGAGAACTGGATCAGGTGACGGTCAACGGACTTCTGCCGGATGCACCGTACGGTGAGGGAACGGCGGCACACATTGTCAGCGTATCTTTTGCCGGCGTCAGAAGTGAAGTGCTCCTGCATGCACTGGAGGACAAGGGAATCTATGTTTCTGCAGGAAGCGCCTGCTCTGCACACAAGCCGCAGCCTTCCGCTACACTGAAAGCCATCGGCATCGATAAATCCCTGCTGGATTCCACCATACGTTTCAGTTTTTCCGTATTTACCACGGAAGAAGAGATTGACGTATGCTTACGGGCATTGTACAATATAGTACCTATGTTACGCAGATACAGCCGTAGATAAAACAAGAAAGGAAAAGAACGTGTTTACATCATTTTTGATAAAATATGCCGAGATCGGCATTAAGGGAAAGAACCGTTACCTGTTCGAAGATGCTCTGGTACGCCAGATTAAGTATGCACTGAAAAAGTGTGAGGGAGAATTCCTGGTGCACAAGACGCAGGGACGTATCTTCGTGGATGCAGAGTCGGAATTCGACTATGATGAAGTGGTAGCGCACCTGCAGAGAGTCTTCGGCATTTCCGGGATCTGTCCGGTGGTGCACGTACAGGATGAGGGCTTCGAGAAGCTGTGTGAGACCGTGATCGATTACATTGCAAAGGTATATCCGGATTGCAATCAGACGTTCAAGGTGGCAGCGAGACGTGCCCGGAAAAATTACCCCAAGGATTCCATGACTATCAACATGGATATGGGAGAAGCTATCCTGAAGGTTTATCCCAATATGAAGGTGGATGTACATCATCCCGATATCATGCTGAACATTGAGATCCGTGAAGAAATCTATATCTATTCCGTGATCCTGCCCGGTCCCGGTGGAATGCCCGTAGGTACCGGTGGCAAGGGAATGCTGCTTCTCTCCGGTGGTATTGATTCTCCCGTGGCAGGTTATATGATCGCCAAGAGAGGCGTCAAGATCGATGCGGTATATTTCCATGCACCGCCTTACACCAGCGAGCGTGCAAAACAGAAGGTCGTGGATCTTGCCCGCCTGGTAGCCAAATACAGCGGACCGATCCGTCTCCATGTAGTTAATTTTACAGATATCCAGCTTTATATTTACGACCAGTGCCCACATGATGAGCTTACCATCATTATGAGAAGATACATGATGCGTATTGCCGAGCATTTTGCAAAAAAAGACCGCTGTCTCGGATTGATCACAGGTGAGAGTATCGGTCAGGTTGCAAGCCAGACATTACAGAGTCTTGCTTCCACAAACGAGGTCTGCACACTTCCGGTATATCGTCCGGTGATCGGTTTTGATAAAGAGGAGATTGTTCGGATTTCCAGAAAGATCGATACTTTTGAGACATCCATTCAGCCGTTTGAGGACTGCTGTACCATCTTTGTTGCAAAACATCCGGTAACCAAGCCGAATCTTAAGGTGATCCGCCGTTCCGAGCAGAAACTTTCTGAGAAGATCGATGAGCTGATGGAGACTGCTCTGAATACCACAGAGATCATTGAAATTCAGTGATTGTTTTTCTGTAAGAAAAAACAATCAGGGAACCCCGCTTTGGAGGTTCCCTGGGATTATCAAACGGTATCAGAAAAAGGGAGATCATTGAGATCAGAAAAATTCTGAAAACATGAAAAAAGAGGAACTGTATCCAATACAGTTCCTCTCAAATATACATCATAGATTAGTCGATTGTATATTTGGAAATAATCTGCATTACGTTATCCAGAGCAGCGCCGTCTGCGTGGATGTTGAGGTCGATCGGCTTGGAAAGATCCAGGCTGAAGATACCCATGATGGATTTTGCATCGATCACATATCTTCCGGATACTAAATCAAAATCGCAGTCGAATTTGCTGATCTCGTTTACGAATGCCTTCACCTTATCGATGGAGTTCAGTGAGATTTTAGCTGTTTTCATTATAATAACCTCCCTTGATAGATTTTTGTATTTACAGCTTTCATCTTACCTGTCGGCCCCAGAAAAGTCAAGGTAAAAAGAGATAAAAATTGTTTTAATAATTAGTTAAAGTGTAAAAAAAGTGAGGAAAAATGGGAAATAGAGTTGCATTACACAACCTGGGCTGCAAAGTAAATGCCTATGAAATTGAGGCCATGCAGCAGCTTCTGGAGGAGGCAGGATATGAGATTGTGCCTTTTGAGCCGGGAGCGGATATTTATGTAATCAATACCTGTACGGTAACGAATATTGCAGACAGAAAATCAAGACAGATGCTTCACAAAGCAAAAAAAATGAATCCGGAAGCAATCGTGGTAGCAACGGGATGTTATGTACAGACCGGTGGTGATAAGCTGGAAAAAGACGAAGCCATTGACCTTGTACTTGGAAATAACCAGAAGATCAATATTGTGGAAGCACTGGCAGAATATGCGGAAAATAAACCGGGACATGGCTCCCATGTGATTAAGATCAATCAGACAAAAGAGTACGAAGATCTTTCCATTGATCATACAGCAGAACATGTAAGGGCATACATCAAGGTTCAGGACGGATGTAATCAGTTCTGTACGTACTGTATTATTCCTTATGCTAGAGGCCGTGTCAGAAGCCGTAACATTGAAAGTGTGCTGAAGGAAGTCCATTCCCTTGCAGAAAAAGGGTATAAGGAAGTAGTTCTTACAGGAATTCATTTAAGTTCCTACGGCGTAGATTTTCCGGAGGAGAAAAAAGAGACACTGCTTTCCCTTATCCGTGCCGTACATGAGATCGAAGGAATCCAGCGTATCCGCCTGGGATCTCTGGAACCGGGAATCGTTACGAGAGAATTTGCCGAGGGGATTGCAGCGCTGCCAAAGGTATGCCCACATTTCCATCTTTCCCTGCAGAGCGGCTGTGATGAGACTCTGGAAAGGATGAACCGCAGATACAGAAGCGGGGAGTACAGAGAACGGTGTGAGCTTTTAAGAGAAGTCTATGGAAATCCGGCATTGACTACGGATGTGATCGTAGGTTTTCCACAGGAATCTGAAGAAGAATTCCAGAAGTCTTATGATTTTGTAGATGGTATCCATTTTTATGAGACCCATATCTTCAAATATTCCAGAAGGCAGGGAACGAAGGCAGCAGCCATGGATGGCCAGCTGACAGAGGCTGAAAAAGCCCGACGCAGCGAAAAGATGATCGAAATGCATCACCGCCATGCAAGTGATTATGAAAAGTCCATGATCGGAAAAGAACTGGAAGTTCTGATCGAGGAAGAGTATACAAACGATGGCCGGACCTGGTATCTGGGACACAGCCGTGAATATATAAAAACAGCGGTACCGAAATCTGAAAATTATGGTGTAAATGATATCATAAGAGTAAAGGCAGAGAGGTTCCTTGAAGAGCATATCATGACCGGTGAAGTTGTAAAATAAAGCGCTGAATCGTATGTTGACAGTTTGTATTCGCAATTCGCGTTAAATTTAAGATTGTAATTTATGTAAATATATATTAAAATAAAAAAGAATATATTTTAAGGACGTGAGAGACAATGGCAGAAAATAATCTGGGAAATACACAGTATTTCAGAACAAAACCGGATCAGGAGCTTCAGGTAAAGGAAGTCCTGGATCTGGTGTACAATGCAATGGATGAGAAGGGATACAATCCGGTGAATCAGATCGTAGGATATATTATGTCCGGAGACCCGACTTATATCACAAGCCACAAGGGTGCGAGAAGCATGATCATGAAAGTGGAGCGTGATGAGCTGGTAGAGGAACTTCTCACCGAGTATATCAAGAACAAGTCCTGGGAACGGTAATATGAGAGTACTGGGACTGGACTATGGCTCGAAGACTGTGGGAGTTGCGGTAAGCGACCCTCTCGGTCTGACAGCCCAGGGCGTAGAGACTGTATGGCGCAAGCAGGAGAACAAGCTTCGCCGTACACTGGCACGTATTGAAGAGATCATTTCGGAGTATCAGGTTACGGAGATCGTTCTGGGATATCCGAAGAACATGAACAATACCGTAGGAGAGCGGGCCGAGAAATCTCTGGAATTCAAGGAAATGCTGGAGAGACGTACAGGCCTGCCTGTTATTATGTGGGACGAAAGACTGACTACCATGGCGGCGGACCGCACCCTGGAAGAGACCGGCGTGCATAAGGAAGACCGCAAGCAGTATCTGGATCAGGTAGCAGCAGTCTTTATTTTGCAGGGATATCTGGATGCTGCCGCACATAAGAAAGAGCAGCAGGAAGAATCGGAATCATAACCCGGAAATACAGATATTTTTACAAGAACGGATAAGGAAGAATTAAATATGGAAAAAATAATATTTCAGTCAGACGACGGCACAACTGCTGAGTTTTACGTAGAGGAGCAGACCAACATTGCGGGTGTGACTTATCTTTTGGTGTCCGATTCACAGGATGAGGAAGCAGACGCATATATTCTGAAGGACATTTCCGCTCCGGGAAGCACGGAAGCCTGCTATGAGATGGTTGAAGATGAGGGTGAGCTTCAGGCCGTGTATGCGGTTTTTCAGCAGATGCTGGATGACGTGAATTTTGAATGGAGGAGCGATTTTTGAAAAGCGAGAACAACGAGGACAACAGAAACGCAGAGAGCAGAACAGTAAGTTCCGCAGGCGGCGCCAGAAGACAGGTGCCAAGACAGAAAAATGCCGGATCAAGGACAAGACAGTATCGTGGAGGTAAAAACCGCCAGGATAAACCATTCCGCCCGTCAGTGAAGAAAACAGCCGCAGGCGGTGCTGTAAAGAACAGCAGCAGAAACACACAGAGACCGGTTAAGAACAGCGGCAGACCATCCGGACGGAAAAACAGCCGCAGATCATCCTCAAAACTTAAGATCATACCACTTGGCGGTCTGGAACAGATCGGAATGAACATCACCGCTTTTGAGTATGAAGACAGTATTGTAGTGGTAGACTGTGGACTTTCTTTCCCTGAGGATGATATGCTGGGAATCGATCTGGTCATCCCGGATGTAACCTATCTTAAGGAAAATATTTCCAAGGTTAAGGGATTTGTGATCACCCACGGACACGAGGATCATATCGGAGCCCTTCCTTATGTACTGAAAGAGATCAATGTTCCAATCTATGCTACAAAGCTGACACTGGGACTGATCCGCAACAAACTGAAAGAGCACAATCTTGTGCGTTCTACGAAACTGAAAGAAGTAAAACACGGACAGGTGATCAATCTCGGAGATTTTGCTGTGGAATTTATCAAGACCAACCACAGTATCCAGGATGCATCCGCGCTTGCCATTTACTCTCCGGTAGGAATCGTGGTACACACAGGAGACTTCAAGGTAGATTACACACCGGTATTCGGAGATGCCATCGATCTGCAGCGCTTTGCAGAGATCGGAAAGAAAGGTGTACTTGCATTGATGTGTGAGAGTACCAATGCGGAGAGACCGGGATTTACCATGTCTGAGCGTACGGTGGGACATGTATTTGATAATCTTTTTAATGAATACCGTACATCCAGGATCATCACTGCGAC
>ENA-OROX01001725-OROX01001725.1-human-gut-metagenome-genome-assembly--contig:-NODE-1725-length-17023-cov-8.511728_pt1 | contig 17023 bp, 9 predicted proteins | sample MGYA00242133_ERZ509058 | MGnify/ENA primary metagenome ERZ509058 (study PRJEB26280, sample SAMEA2338751) | human gut metagenome | biome: human gut; feature: human-associated habitat; material: faeces...
TTGCCAACGCCGGGGTGATGGCTCCCACCTTGCGGATGCTCTCGATCATTCTCTGCATCTCCTCGTTGTTCTGCACCTTGAAGGGGTGACCCTTGAACGGGTGCAGCTCGGCCAGTGAAATATTCCGCACCCGCTCCAGCTTGGCATCGTCCCGCTCCGCCTGCGTGGAAAACAGATCGTCCAGCGTGGGTAAAGTAAAATCCGATTTTCTCATTGTGTTGTCCTCACTTTCATAGTTTTTTCTTTCAGGGGTTTTAGGGCACGCCCTAACGAGTGTTTTTACGCTCCGGCCCTGCCGGGAGTAAAAGCGCACTGCTCGCTAAGATGACGCAGGCATCGCAAGCGGATACACTGTTTGGCTCCGACAGGAGTAAAAACAGTCTGCTCGCTTAGACTGCGCAGGCGTAATTCTCGCTTACTTTAATTCATTCAAAATTGCTTCCAGTCTGCTCAGAATTTCCTCTTGCTGAAGCTGTGGAAGCTCCGCTTTCAGGCCGTTCAGCATCCGAAACAGGCGGTAATCCCGTTCCGTGATCGCCACTCTGACCTCTTTTCCAAGCCCCAGCCGCCGCAAGTATTCCGACAGCGACAGAGAACAGAACCGGGCATTTTCCAGCAGCTTCTGCTTCTCCTGCTCGGTCACACGGACATTGATCCCGTAGTTTTTGCTGCGCATTTGTTCACCCCCTTTCTTCGGTTTGTGACGGCAATGACGGTTGTGACGGGGATTTCCTTATATAGCGATCCCGGCGTCATTTGCGTCATCGCCGTCACGGCGCAGGAATTTGATGAGCCGACTTTTTCCCGTTCGCTTGGTGCGATACTCGATGCCCAGCGGCTCCAGCACCTCATAGGCGAACTGGCCGAGATACTTTGTGACCATATTGGGCGTGACCTCCTGCTCCTTCATTTCGGTCAGCAACTCCGTGGCCGTGCCTACCCATTCGGTGCGGCACTCCATAAAGTCCACCACCCGAAACAGAAATTTCGGCAGTTCCGCCTTATGAATATCCTCGCTGTTCTTGCGCTCCACCAGTTCCCAGACAAGGTCGTTAAACTGCAAGGTCAGTTCCTGATATTCCACATCCCGCCCGCTGACCAGCAGCGTAGCGGCGTTTCCGCTGCGCTTACGGCGCAGGATGAAGTTGGTGTCCGCAGCGCCGATGATACCGGTGGAGCCGCTGACATCGTTAAAGGGATCGTCGCTGTCTTGCAGCTTTCGCAGGTGATGCACCAGCAAAATGGCGATGTTGAAGCCGTCGGCAATGCGCTTGATGGAGGAAATGTCGTCGTAATCGTTGCCGTACATTCCCGTTTTCCCGGCGCTTCCCTTGGAATCCCGCACCTTTTGGAGCGTGTCGATAATCACCAGCTTTGTTTTCGGGAAGTCCTCTAAAAAGTTGATGATTTCTTCTTCCAGCCCGTTCCCGATCAAGCCGCAGGTCACTGTTAAATGGAAACTGCGGGGCGGATCATTGGTCAAATCGAAAAGTCGGTCTTTAATTCGTCTTTGTGTATCCTCCAAACAGAGATACAGCACGTCGCAGTGCATGGTCGGGATTCCCCAAACAGAGAACCCCTGCGATACCTGCAAGCCAAGCCACAGCATCAGCCAGCTTTTGCCGATTTTGGCGGCTCCGCTGAGAACATTTACCCCCTGCGGGATCAGGCCATCGACAATAAACATGGTCTTACTCATCGGTGTGGCCAGCAGAGTTTCTGCGTCCACGGTCACTAATTTTCTTTTCATAACTACATCCTTTCGTTTTTGTTATTCGGACAGTTAGAACACCGAAATCGAAGGGTTTAGTATTCTTACCCTATATATCCCGATTTGGTGTCAAAAAGGCCTTGAAAATAGGGCGTTTTTGGGTCCCTAATTGTCTGCTTTACGCTTTCTGGCGCTCTCGTTTTTCTGTCTGCGGTGCACCTTTTTGCTGCACGACGGGCAGTATTTCTGCCGGTTGGAGTTCGGCACAAAAGCCGCCCCACATTCGGCGCAGTGATAAGTACGCTGTTTGAAAATGTCCGCATACAGCTCCTTTTCTGCGGGTAAAACCGCATTGCGGAAATACCGGCACAGCAGCGAATAGGAAATGGTCTGCGGGCAGACGCAGGGCTCGCCGTCATCCAGCAATAGGCAGTTGCCATCGTCATAATTGGCGCACAGCCTCCGGATCAGCCGGTTGCAGTGTGCCCTTTGGGCGGGCGTCAGGCGCTTGATCTCATCCAACTTTCTTCACCTCTTTCTCCATCACATAGTTGATGACGCTGATTTTCGGGATCTTCAGCGTCGTGCCGATCTTCACGGCGTGAATGTACCCGTAGTCGATCAGCTTGTACGCCAACTTGCGGCTGATGCCCAGCATCTCCCGAAGCTCTTTAACGGTCACAATGTCCGGGTATTCCGGAAACATCATCTGATAAAGCTCTCTGAGCTCTCCTTTCTTCATAGGTTTGAACCTCCTTTGTCTGTTCTGAAGCCGCATTTCTGCGGCGGTTTTTGTTTGCTGCCGCTCATCCGCATCGTTCCTGCCCCGGAGTCTCACCACGGCGTATCGCTTCTTTGGTGCGCTCTCGTCGCAGCAAGTTCCATATCATTCGCTTCCGCACTCGTGCGAAAGCTCATTCGTTTCACTGCTGCTCCTCTTCCCACAAAATCTTCGATTTTGCGGGAGCCCTGAATTATCGGGAAGTCGTGGCGTCACTTGCCGGAAGCATATCCTTTGGAGGCGGCGATTCATTTTTCAAGGTGCACAGGGAGACAGTCCCCTCAATAGGTAGCCAGCGAGAAGGGCTGTTTTTTAACCCCCTCACTAATCAACTGGGAAAAATTTTTCGATTTGTACGAAGGAATTTTGAAAATTTCCTTTGAAAGCCTCTCTACTAACCAACTGGGAAATTTTTTTGGATTTGAACGAAAAAACTTTTTAGAATTTTTCTATGAGTCTCCCTACTAATCAACTGGGAACTTTTCGGGCAAATAACAAATGGGTTTTAGAAAAATTTTTTAAGTGCCCCTCCTACTAATCAATTGGGAAATTTTTTGAGATTTTGGCAAAGTAATATGAAAAAATTCCATCAATTTTTCAAAAGGCCCTTCTACTTACTCTGAATAAGGGGTGCCGTTTGGCAGGGTGTTTTCGAGAAATTTCTCAATTTTTCTATCAAGACGCAAAAAAGCCGCCCTCCTGATGATGGGAGGACGGCTGATAATCGCTATTGACTTATAGATGTCTCATATATAAATAGGGCACCGGCCAAGCGGTCGGTGCCCTATTTCTAAGTATTCTTGTCCTGCTTCAGTTTCTCTTTAATAATTGCCAAACTTTTTTGCCTTGAAGTGTCTATCGAAAATCCAGCGACGACTTCTTGCATTGTTTCAGAACTCCAGTAGATTTTTAGCTTTTCTTTTGCACGCGTAATTGCTGTATAGAAAATGCCGTGTGTTATTTTTTCAGCGTTGCTACTCGGAATAACAACCTTAACTGACCTATATTCTAAGCCCTGCGCTTTATGAATTGAAACCGCATAGGCAAGTTGAAACGGTACGATGGTTTTTTTGCGATCTTCATCTGCCATTTCCTCTTCAAAATCAAGCACATCAAATCGTATTCGGGTCACATCATCAATTATATCAATGAATTCTATGCCGTCGTTTTGGCAATCTTGTTCTGTTAACGGGATCTCTACATCTACTGTAAATCTGATTCTACTGTCGAACAGTTCTATTTGGACAATTTGCCCTTTTAAATTATTATAGAGCAGAGAAAATCTGTCCGTGTCATTGAACAATATATGATCGCCAACTTTATATTTCCAGTCTCTCCAGACAACAGCCGTTTCTGTGTTAGCATTTTGGAAATAGCTATTCATATTATTCAAGCCAAATTTTCCATCATAGTTCAAGCATAAAATCACCTCATCCATTATCTCGGAATTGAGCACTCCTTCGCCAATATTTTCAGAAAATGGGCCGTCGATAACAAGTTTTTCCGTTATTAGCGCACCCTTATTTCGAGTCTCGTTCCAAAGCTCAATTAAACCGGGATCCTTTGTTCTCCAAGTGCTTACGAGTTCAACATTCGAACCTTTAGTCTTAATAATATCCTTGGCATAAGTAAACCAATTACCGAAATCAATAGATTCTATCTGATAGGTGTCTCCCGCAAGTACTAAGAATGTATCCGGGCGCATTTTCTCGAGGAATACCTTCATTGCACGGTTATCAATGGTGCTGCATTCGTCTACAAAGATAACATCATAATCAGGAAGGTTTACCCTCTTCGTAAAACTATTGATACTTACAAAACTGGCGTCAGCCCCCGGATTATTAATTCGCCTCTGCAGATTCTGCAAGGCCGTATGTGTTTTGGTAAGAAACAATTTCCGACGCCCAGACAGCATTGTCGAGATCATATCGATTAGGGTCGTTTTTCCGGTACCGGCAGCTCCGTAAATAAGAAGTACGCGGGAGTTTACAAAAGCATATTTAAGAGTTTCTTCTTTTTTAGGATCAGAAAAAGCAATATTGCAATCTCTCAAGTATCTTTCATTAACTTCTTTTTGGCCTTTATTTGGGAGCTGCGATAGTTCCAGTAGTTTATTCAAAATAAAGAGCGTCGAAGCTTCATATGCTGCAATACAAGCAACATTTCCATCCGAAATGATTTCATACCCTTTCTGTCTTTCCCAATCGTCTAAACAATCATTATATTTCTGGATTGCCTGTTCGGTTAAGTCTCCACCAAGATTGCAGTAAATTTCGCCGGTATCTTGCATAGACTTTGCAATAGACCAGTATGGAATAGCGATCTCAGTCTTTTCTTTTTCAACTACTCTGGCTAAGTACTTGGCTTGACTTAGTTGACTTGTTTTACTGTCTGCTAAATCAGAAGCAAGTGGGTTACGCTCAAACGGAAAGCATTTTTTAGATAGGTATAAATCCCTGCATTTCCATTGCGGATTAAACTGAGACGGCATAACGCGTTCCAAAAGATCTTCGCGCAGATTCAGTAACAGATACCGAATTGTATATCGGCCGAAGCGTGTCGAACCTGTAGAATAGTTGTCCCTCAGCTGCTGTAAAACATCTTTGAAATAAGAGGTGTTTGCTTTTTTGTAAACTGACTCCAAAAGATTCGAGAAAGGTATCTCACGAAAATCAATCATTTCCAGAAAATCCATACCTGTTTCTGTTAGGAATCTCATCAGTGCATCATATTCTCCATATTTTGAAGAAAGCTGAAGGCGCATATTAAGTATCTTTCCAAGCTTGTTCAAGCATTTGGGATCTACCGAAACACGCCAAGCTGTGATAATTTTAATTTCTGTATCGACACCCCAGAGATTAATGAATGATGGGACATAGTCGATTTGGACAGAATAGCCTGTAGAAATGTCAAGCTGGGTATATGCTGTAATTCGGTTATACTTTGACGCATAGATGTCCGCTTGCTGCAGTGTTACCTCAAAATAACGCTCTTTACCGACATAAAACGGAGTCCTTTTTTGAATATAAAACCTCGTATTACTGTTATGTTTCTGCTCAGTTTTTGGGTTTGAGAAAGCGTTCGCCACCAACTCATAGTATTGTTTATCCTGTTCATCGGTTCCGGTATATTCCTGAAACTTTTCCAAGTTCTGAAGCACGGTGATGCCGTAGTTCTCATAGAGTGATTGACGGATCTGCCACATAAAGCTGTAGTACTTCAGCATCAGCCGCTCTGCTTGACCCTCCTCGGGAATTCGACGCCCAATATATTGCAATCCTCGGTAAAAATTTCCTAAGTACTTTGTATTTGCCCTTAAGAGTGAGTATTCCCACGCAAAGCCGGCGCTGGGATTTTGATAGCCATCTTTCATTGCATTCAACAGTAATGCTGAAATGCACAGATCATTCAATCTCGTCAGAATTCTCCGTGAAATATTATCGCGGTTCTTATTTAGAATGCTTAAATTGTCAATGCTTTCCGTGATTTCCTCATCACAGGCCTCGACAATTCGCTTAGCTTCTTCAAAAGAATAACTATGCCGCTCCAATTGGTTTACAAAGGAATGCCGTTCGACAATTTCTTCTAACCTCTCGCAAAAAGCTAAAACACTTTCGTCGTCGTTCAAGATTTCCTCTTCCGGTGAAAAACTGACTGTCATACTGCCTTTTGCAAAATCAATACTGTTGAGGAAGTTGGGCGACATATACTTCCAAAATACTCTCTCATTCCCACGTTCAGCGGGATTGAGAATCACAAACAAAATTCCCGGATCAAGAGATACTCTGTCACATATAAAAGCAGGAAAAGCGAGATCTTTTAGCGTGTACTTAATAACACCCTCGCGCTCAGTATAATTGCGTGTTCCCTTTATTTGGACATAGAAAGTCTGCTTGGGCCGCCTAGAAATGTCAGGGTCGGGAACAAACTCGAACGTGTTATCGTGATTGGGCCACTTATCATCTGATGCAAAAGAAGGGTTGATTCTCCCATTTGAACGAAGAAATGTCTCCAAAACAGATACTGCCGCACGGTCATCATCGGAACGCACTGAGTGGATTTTGATATGTCTTTCAATATTTGCATTTGTCTGATCCAGCACTATCATCCCTCATTTCATAGAGTTAGAGTATCAAATCAAGCTCGCTCTTTATTTCGTCTGGAGCAAGAGAATTAACACAAGCTATTGCACAAGCTGAAAAGGGAGCTTTGGGCGATGTAGCGTCCCTTAGCTGGCGAATACAGCTGGACTTGCTAATAACTCCGGAATCAAACTCTGTAAGCAATTGTTCGATGCTCTCCCAAATTTTTCCCCTCTCGGTGCTTATGTAAGCATCAGTCAGATTGTAAATAGATGCCGAAACTCTAACCCTTTCTTTGCCCAATTTATCGTCTGTTGCAGGAACTACGCGATTACCCAGAAAAGACAACAACTTAACATCTTCTGCAACGCATGGGTCTAGCAGCATTGGTTGCTCATTATTCTCATCTTTTTCCGATTGATATACGCCATCATCTGCCAGAGGAAAATAGTTCCCTTTACCGCCACTACCTGTTTTTCGATTAGCATAGATACAGCACGCCCTATAATTCGATGGATCATTTGCTAGCCAATAATACCCCTTATCTTGAATTAAATGATTATATTTAAAATTCTCAAAAGGCTTTACCGCTGCCTTGGGTCGAAAGTGGTCAATATGCACATCTTGCCCGACAAGGGGTACTTCTGTATACCAGCATTTATTGTGAAAGAAATCTCTGAAATCCTTTTTGAGCACACTGTTTTTCCAGAGTGTATCCCCTTGTCCCCACCTGCTTCTGAATACCAGAAGATCTTCTATCTTTATATATCTCATACTTACCCTTCGTATAACGCCTCAATGATTTCTTTAATTTTTTCTCTGCGCTCTAACACTTGGTCGTAGGTAAGATACTCTTGACTATACAGATCGCACTTCTTATATACGGTCAAAAAATCATCATATAGAAAATCAATTGAATTATACGATAGCGGCAGCAATCCCAAATCTCTCGTTATTTCACGAAGCTCTGCTTTTTCTCCGTCCGTAGCGCTCTCACCAATAAGTTTTAGATATAATTCTTGTCTGCGCAAGAATTTCTTATGCGATTTTTGGTCGTAAGAAGTCTGTAACCCATAATACTCACTTTGTAGTAACCCATCAATTCCCATTCCCTCGGTATTCTCGACAGGGGTAATAACTCTTGTAAAGAATCTCCCGTGATTCTCGTTTCGAGTAAATATCCGAATGTATTCTTTGGGAACACCATTTATCACCAACGGATCATGTGTCGCAATAATCGCCTGAGTGTTCACAGCCTCCTGCAAAGATTGGTCCATTGTGCTTTTAATGTCATACTTCCAGCGTGGGTTCATATACGCATCTGGTTCGTCCATTAAAACGAGACAATCTTCCGTCTTACAAATACCAAGCATACCAAGGATTTTGATAAGTTGGCGCTGCCCTTCGCTCATTGATTTGCATTTCACTATGGAATTCCCTTGAGTGACGGTCACCTCAAATCTCGCATCAAACAGAGAGTATAGTTTCTCAAAAAATTCTAAGATTGCAATAGAATCTAACCCTAACTTTTCAAGACCTTTAATTTCGAAATAGGACTTTCCTGCAGCAGAATATAGTAATCCTCTTCGCAGCAAATCCGTAAACCGATGGTCAATGAAATCCGTCAAATAGTACAGGCCTATGGGCACATCTCCTTCGAACCGTCCTCTGCCAAAAACGCCCTCAACTTTATCAATATTAATGGCCATATCCACACATTGGACTTCATCGAAATGGCACGCATCAACAAGATAATTCTGCTCAAAAGAATCCTGACCACAAAGAATAGAAGCCAAATATATTGGAGTCATTCCCTCATCACAATAATTGTACTTTCTTTTGGGAAAATTCGGCAAGAAGCGCTCAGATTCATCATTCATTGCTTTAAGAAAGCGTACAAGTGTATTTCTGCATTGCCTTACATAGCTTTTATTAATTTGTTCTATTTGAGGCAAGAGCTTATTGTTGGCCCCAGAATAAAACGCAATGATGCGCTGAGGGAACAAAGAATGAGATTGGATAAAAGAGCGTACCCTTTTATAGCTTCCCTCACAGAAAACATCATCTACCGTGATACGATAATTATGATTGCTTTGGACAATGCATACCGCCTTTTGCGCATAGTTGTACTCCATAGAATAGCTGTAGTCAATCTGCTTTTCTATTGCGGGAGAATCAAAAGACATCAGAATGTTCAGAATACACTCAATCATCGTCGATTTTCCAGCGCCATTTTCTCCAATCAGAATTGTTGAGCTACCACCCGATACGGTGTCAAATACTATATCAAAGTCAACCAAACAAAGATAATCGTCGATCTGAAGCCGTTTGATTTGCATAATATTACCTCACTAGTGAGTATTCTCCAGAATCACTTTTCGACACAATCTGTTTTTTCTCCAGATTGCGTAATGCGTCCATAAGCTCAAATTTTTTCTTACTAATGGACATTACTGTCTGTGTAGAAACAGATTGGGGCGCAGCTTTTAATAGGAGTTTGACAATTGCTTCTTCATTAGCACCTGACAACAACGGCTTAATTTCTGTGGGAATTGCAATTCGCTTCGCTTTTGCCTTTGGCCTGATCACATCTCCATCCTCTTGTTCGATTACTTGCCTCAGCAATTCCACCGCGCTCTCCTCGCTTGGGTCATTCGTACCCAGTTCGCCGCGAAAAGCACGGGCGAGAATGGATTTTTTCATTAGGTCGATTTGGTCAAGGACTGCCTCGGCGGCTTCTTTTGCCTGCTGCTCTTTCGATAGTAAGGCATTTAGTACGCGCGCAATTTCTACCCGTTCCGCAGTTTGAGGAACATCAATCTCAACTTCACCGATCAACTTGGTGTTCAAATTGGGTTGTGCAGCTCCCATATTGATAGATCTCAGAAAAGCCGTTTTACTCGTCCAAAAATAGTAATAAAACAAAAGGCTGTCAATATCAAGCCCAATAAATGCCGCAATTCCGTCATTAAATGTTGTCCTAATGGTAGTAATCGCAGGAGCACCCAATGTTGCACCGCTATTGGTCAGCAACAAGGTATTTGCCTCAACCATTCGTGTTTTCTTCAGCCCTTCCTTTTTGATTGAGTACTCCACCTTTGATACATACGGACTATCATTTCGAGTAATATCAGCAACTTTCATAAACGGAATATTGCCGTCATAGTATCTGGGATCGCCTGCAGGTCTTGGTGAACCGCCGCGAACAATAGCACACAAATCCGAGAATTGATGATGTTCCCAACTCTCCATCCTCACGCCGTGTTCTTCCCGCCATTTCGCAGTCAGTTCACCGGTGAAGGCCTTGTGGAGAATAGCGGCTTTGCGGGTTTCAAAGCTATCCAACACGGCCTGTGCCTTTTCCTTGGCCTCGTCCAGCTTGGCAAACAGGCTTTCGATGCGGTCAACAATGCGCTGCTGCTCGGCAAGGGGAGGGAGCGGAATAGGAATGGTATCCATACTTGCTCGTGTCAGCTTCAAACGCGTGGTGCCATTGACATAACCCGCATAATTAAAGGAATTTAGGTAATGCAACAGATACCTATTTCCCGTATCCCCAAATAGGGAGCGAAGAATATGAGCGTGATTATTCACCCAAGCTTTCCCAGTAATCAAATATGCTTTATCTTTAATCAAATCCAAAAAGGGCGCTCCATCTTCGCCAAGCAAAACCAAATCTTCATCCGTGAGGAAATCATCTATCCAGCCAACCTGTCCGGTAGCACCATAGTATGGAACATTTCCATTTCGGCCAGCGCGCTCAGTTGCATTTATTGGTTTTCTAAAATTATCAAGGCACTCAGCGGCCTTTGTCAGATAGGTCCAACACCAATTCTTCGGCAACTTGTACGGCCATTCCCAATCCGGCACTAAAGCTGCCTGCAAACGCTCTTCGGGCGTGAGGGCGGCTTCTTTTTTTGCTCTTGCCATCACTTTTCCTCCGCCAGAGCACGAAGCTCACGTACAACACTTTTCAGCAGATCGACCGCTTCTTCCAGATTCGCAATCGCTTCCTCGCCGCTTTCTACAGGGTCAGGAAGATCGTCATAATCCACGATGGAGTCGTCACGAATCAAGCCAAGGTCAAGACTATCGTCCGGATTCTTGGCGATCTCCTCACGAGTGAATTTGCTCCAGCGCTCGCCCGTGCGCTTGGATGGGTCTTCATACCCTGCCACAAACTCGTCGAAATCACTCTTGCGCAGCTGCCGGGTCTTACCAAAGCTGTCCATATTGGTGCGCATATCGTAGAACGCAACCTCGGTGGTGTTATCCCGCTCGGTCGTCCCTCGGGTAAAGAACAGCACATTGGTCTTGACTCCCTGCGCATAGAAAATGCCAGTAGGCAAGCGCAGAATGGTATGCAGATTGCAGAAATTCATCAGTTCCCGGCGCACGCTGGCACCGTCACCGGCAGCAAACAACACATTATCCGGCAGCACTACGGCGCAGCGGGCCTTGCCGTCCGCCTTCAGGCTGCGATAGATCACCTGCAAAAAGTTCAGCTGCTTGTTGGAGGTCTGGAAAGAAATATCATCTCGGGTCGCACGCTCACCGCCCTTTTTCGTGCCAAAGGGCGGATTGGTCAGAATGACATCAAAATCTTTCAATCCCTTGGCGCTTTGTGCGAGAGAATCCCCCAATGTGATATTGGCATTCATATTGTGCAGATAGGCGTTCATCAATGCCAAACGGTGGGTTTCGTGCACCAACTCCACGCCGTTGAACGCTTTATTCTGCTGGAAATCTGCCTGACGGTCAGAGAGTGCATACATATCGTTATTCGCATTGACATAGCGGTTGGCTGCAATCATAAAGCCAAAAGTACCGCAGGCCGGGTCAAAGCACTTGTCGCCCAGCTGGGGTTTGATGAGCTCCGTCATCACATCGATCAGCACACGAGGGGTGAAGTACTGGCCGGCACCAGACTTCTTCTCATTGGCGTTTTTCTCCAAGAGTCCTTCATACAGGTCGCCCAGACCTTCCTCTTTGGCCTCACACCAGTCCAGCTTATCAATCTCCGTGATGATTTTTTCGAGGTTTTTCGGCTCCTCGATGCTGGAGGATGCGTTGGCGTAAATCTGCGCCACGCGGCCAACGGATTCTTCGCCCAGCTTGCTGAGCAGCGTATAGTAGTGCTTTTTCAGGTCAATGCCGGAACGGCTGGTCAAAGAGCCCCAACGATATGCTTCGGGAATATCCTTATCTGCACCGGTCTCATCGGCCATTTTCAAAAACAGAATGTAGGTCAGCTCTGTCACATACTGGTGATAAGTAATACCGTCATCCCGCAGCACATTACAGAGGTTCCAAAGTTTCTGTACAATATCTTGCGTGCTCATTTAAGCTGCTCCTTCGTAAATATAAGTGTTGATCTCGCGGATGATCTCCGTAAGCTGCCCGCCAAACTTCTTGTTAAAGCGTGCGAAACCACCATCCATCTTGAACGCCGGTGCCTCAAAGGTCTCGGTATTGAGGATGCTCTCGTGAAGCATATATACCTTGATCTTTTCCAGCAGATCCAGCTGCATTTTGTTAAAGTGATGCGCCGAAATCAGTTTAGAAAAGGCCATTTTCACGCGGTCATCGTGGTTCACCAGTGGCGTTTTAAGTACAGCCCGACGAACAAAGGCGATAATGTCTGCCACGATCCGTTCATTGCTCACCGCGCTGGCCGCTTCATTCAAGCTGCTCTCGGTGAAATTCTCCTTATCCAGTTCCAGCTTTAACTCCCGAAGCTGCGCCCGGGTCATATCGCTGGGGCGGGTGCAGGCTATGCGGATCGCTTCGATACGGTCTTTGTTCTCATTAACATAGGCCACAAAAGAGTCCAGATAATCCTGCGGTTTTTCCGTGTCACCATAGCCGCGGGTCGTTTCCAAAAGAGTATCTTCCTTTTCGGAATAGTAATGTCCGCGCTTTTTGCCCTTCAGGTTGTCAAACCAAAGCAGGAAATCCTTATCCTCCCGGCAGCGTCGCACAAAAGCTTCCTCTGTACAGCTTTTCAATTCCTTCGCATATTCCCGAATTGTTTTTCCGCCTAAACGCTCGGATACATCATACTTTTGCTCATCGGTCAGATTGTTGCTCTTACGCTGCAATCTTGCCAAAATGCGATCTTTGACAGGCTGCTTGCTGGCCTCACCCGGACGGAACAAATCCTCCAACAATTCAGCCATTGATTTGCTGACGGAGACTGACTTCATATTGGAAGTGTCGTCCAAGTCCTCGTACACGCGAACTGCATCGAAGATATTGAAGTGCGTCTTTCCGATTTCCGGGCAAAGGCGCGTAGCGCGTCCCAGCATCTGCTCAAAGAGGATCCGGCTGTTGATCTTGCGCATAAACACCAAATTGCAAATTGCCGGCACATCGATTCCGGTAGTCAGCAGGTCGACTGTTACGGCAATGTTGGGGTACTGGTTGTTCTTGAACTGCTTGATCACCTGCAAAATCTTCTTTTTGTTGCCGCCGGCAGTTTTGCCCGTGATTTTCATAATGGCATCATTGGAAATGCCATAGGGCTTGTAAATCTCTCGGAGCGTATCCACAATACGGTCAGCGTGTGCATCATTTACTGCGAAAATCAGCGTCTTTTCTCCACTTTCCGGATTAAGATAGGTCGATACCTCTTCCAATACTTTGCGAGTGTGATCCGGCAGAACAATTTTGCGGTTGAACTCCGACACATCGAAATCCATTTCATCGTCCAAAACTGCACCGTTCAAAAGTTCATTGGTGTTGGGGTCATATTGCGCCAAGGTTTCACCCTTCTTGAACTGTGCGTCATTTTCAATGAAATCCGTATTAATCAGATATGGAGGGTCGTGATCCACCAGCCAGCCATCGATAACCGCCTCACGGTAGCTGTAGGTATAGACCGGCTCCCCGAAAATCTCGGTCGTGTGCAGGGCGGGCGTAGCAGTCAAGGCAACTTTCACCGCATCGAAATACTCGATAACCTGCTTGTACTTGCTCATATAATCATCCTGATTATCGTAGAGGATTTCTTCTTCCGTCATTTCACGGTCAAGAATATATCCTCGGTGGGCTTCGTCCACAATAATCAAATCAAATGCACCGGGCATCAAATCCGGTTCTTCTGCCAGAATCGTGCGTTTCAAAAGCCCCTGCACCGTTGAAATGCTGACCTTGGTTTCCAGATTGATGATGTTGTCATCAATCGCTTTGATCTCATATATTTTGTCCAGCGTCAGCAGTTCCTTCAGCTTGACATCTTTGAAGGTGTCCATTGCCTGCTCACCGAGGGACACTCGATCCACAAGGAAAAGAATACGACGGAAACGCTTGGATTCCAGCATCTTGTAGATAAGTCCCAGAACAGTACGGGTTTTGCCTGTTCCGGTGGCCATTGCAAGCAAGGCCGTTCTCTTGCCATCAACGATTGCCTCTGTTGCCTTATCAATGGCCTTAATCTGGTAGTCGCGCAGATTCAACCCATTAGGATCTGTCATAAACGAATTATCTGCTGCAGCCAGCGCCTGATTGGCCGCCGCTGTATTCTGGCCAAGTTTTTCCATCAGGTCACTTGGGCTAAACCAGTTCCGAATAGGATACGGTTGATTTTCCTGTTCCCGGACATCCAAAAACCAAATACCAGACTTCGTCCGCAGCTGCTCTAAATATGCCCTGCCATTTGAAGCAAAGAGGAAGGGGACCTGATAACCATTCCAGTTTCCAACCGTATGTAGAATATCCTCCGGCTTAATATGTGCAGCATAGTCCTTTACCTGCACATCGATGGTAGATGCCACATCTTCCGACATCTTTTTTGCATCCATCAATGCTACGAGCTTCTCGCCAACGAAGAACGCATAATCCGCATACCCGTTTTTGTAAAAGGCCGAATTGGTAGGCCATTCGCTGATGGCAATATTTCTCCCCTTTACAGGACGCGTTCCTTTGCTGTAGCGCAGGTTCTGCGTATCAGCTTCCCAACCAGAAAGACGAAGCTGCTCGTCAATCAAGCATCTGGTCTGCGCCTCATTCCAATTCATCATAGCGGAGACAGATTCTGACCGCCTTGCGCGCTCCTTCTGCGTTTTGCCCGAAGCGGCGGTCTTGACCACGGCCAGTTGCTTCGTCAATTCCTCGATTTTCCTTTCCTGCTCGGCAATAACGGATTCCAAATCTTCGTGCGTGGTCTCGCTCGGCATAACGAACTCAGGCGCAATATATCCCCAATCTCCATAGGTTTCCATAAACCAAACAGCAAGATTGTATGTCAAGGATAGCAATGTCTTTGCTTCGTCTACGGAGTCCGTACCTATATGTACTGCCGAGTTTCTTGTCTTGCGAAGAACATATAGCGTGTTGTCAATTTCGTGCGGCAATAAACCGGCTCGCTTCAAAATGCGAATTCGATTTGCGTGGGTGTTGTCAACAGCCGGCTCCGCAATGTGCTCAAAGACAAGGATCTCCTGCACTAAGCGCTCGGCAAACATTCCGAGTTTATAGATACAGGCATTGGGATCAGAATAGACATAGGTTTCTGCGGTTGCACCGATCTGTGCCAATGCAGGCCAGTATCGATTCAGAAAATCAAAATTTGATTTCATAAGCAGTCTCCCTCGTTTTTTGTTAATTCATTTAGCATTTGATATAAGCACATCTCCAAAGTGCCAATTTGACACTTTGGAACCGCCGTGTTGGCACTTTGGGATTTCACCAAAGTATCAATTTGATACTTTGGAAGCTGAAAGCTGATACTTTGAAATTCGTCAGCCTCACCCTACTGCCACTTCGACCTTTTTACCGCTGAAGGCCACGCCGTATTTATAAATCGTCCTGACCCCGGCGGTCGTCAGCTCGGTTTCGTATTTCTTATCGTTGATCTGCTGCAAGGCCGTCTCGGACAGCTTTTTCAGCTTTTCGTCGCTGCAATTCTTCTCCGCTTTCAGCTCGATCAGGATGCCCGGAAGTTCCTTTTTCGTGGGCTTCAGCTGAATGTCATAGCGCCCGTCGCCCGATTCCCGGTTGGAGGTCACGAAAGCACCTCCCAGCAGGGCGCACAGGCCCAGCATAAAGCCGTGGTAGAAATTCTCCCCGGCAGTATCGAAGGAGCTGACCGACTGGGTCAGCAGCGTCTGTATCTGCGCTTTCAGCCGTGCGTTATCGCCGGAGAAGATGGCCTCCTGAACGGAAATCGCCGTGGACGGCGGGATCAGATTCTCCAGCCGCTGCAAGATCTCCTTGTTATACACCAGAGAAATCTCCCGGTTTGGCAGGGAGACCTCGCACATAAAATCGCCGCTGAAGGAGGGCGTGGTTTTCAGTGCCTTCAGATAGCCGGTCACCAGCAGGAAGCTGTAAATGGTGGAGGGATTGCTCTTGATCTGCGGATAGATCACGCCGGTGTCGATGAAGGTGGTGAAGGTCTCGCCGTTGACCAGGGAGGTCAGACGGTTATAAATCTCCTCGTCCGCCTGGGCAAGCACTTCCCCGATAATATCGTTGCTGCCGGTGGAGACCCAGAAGGGCCTCGGCTCGCACTCGTTGCTGAAGTAGTTGACCACCGACCACGGGTTGAAAATTTCCGTCTTGCCGAAGCGGTAGCCGTCGTACCACTGGCAAATCTCGTCGTACTTATCGGCAGCACCGTAGTATTCCGCCATCTCCATCACCTCGTCGGCGGTGAAGCCGAAGTAGGCGCTGTATTTGTTGTCCAGCACGGAGTTGATGGACAGGTTGTTCATCCCGCTGAAGATACTCTCCTTGGCCACCCGCAGAATGCCGGTGAGGAAGCCGAAGGACAGGTGCTGATTATCCTTGAACCCGCCGGAAAACAGGTTCCGCATAAACCGGATGACCTTGTCGTAATAGTCCTTCTGGTAGCCCTGCTGGATGGGGGTATCGTACTCATCGATGATGATAATGGGCGCAACGGCATAGTGCTTGTGCAGCATAGCGGACAGGTCCAGCAGTGCAGAAGCCAACTCTACCTCGTTGACCTTGCCGTCTGCCAGCTTCTCATAGGCCTTTTTGCTGTACTCGTCGCACTTTTCACTGGTCAGCAGCTCTTTGTGCCGCCGGGTCTCCTTTGCGAAAATATCCCGGATGGCCGCAAAGGTCTCCTCCCAAGTATCGAACTTCACATCCTTGAAGGTCAGGAAGATCACAGGGTACTTGCCCTGATAATCCCGGTACTTCTGGCCACAGGCCCAGATCTTCTTGTCCCGGAAATAAATAGAGGTATCCTTGTCGCTCTTTTCAAAATAAGTGCGCAGCATATCCATATTCAGCGTCTTGCCGAAACGCCGGGGGCGGGTGAACAGCGTCACCATCGGACGCTCGTCGATGAAGTCCTTGATCATCATCGTCTTGTCGATGTAGTAGTATTCCGACGATGCAAGGCAGTAGTTGGACACTCCGATGGGCAGGGGCAGCTTCGGTGCGCGCTCCGTCTTGCGGAAAGCGCCCGTCTTGAGC
>ENA-OROX01001731-OROX01001731.1-human-gut-metagenome-genome-assembly--contig:-NODE-1731-length-16981-cov-3.167730_pt1 | contig 16981 bp, 20 predicted proteins | sample MGYA00242133_ERZ509058 | MGnify/ENA primary metagenome ERZ509058 (study PRJEB26280, sample SAMEA2338751) | human gut metagenome | biome: human gut; feature: human-associated habitat; material: faeces...
TTGGATTTTAACTTTAGTTTTATAATAAAATAAAGATTTTAAATGCTTGTTCTCATTCCCAGGGTACAATGGTTCTAAAAGTTTTTCACTATTTATGATTTCAATTTGTCTCCTTGATAAGAGAAGCTCTCGCCATTGTTACAAGATCTGCTTTGTCTGCTTGTAAAACACTTTCTGCAATTTCAACATCATTGATTCTTCCTACTGCGATTACTGGAATATCTACCACTTTTTTGATCTCTGCTGCATTTTCTACATATGCTGCTCTTGGAACAACAGATGGTGGAATGATCACGATTCCTCGATTTCTAATCCACCTGGGACATATTCAACCGCTGACATTCTGTATAAAACTGGATAATCTTTTCCGCATTTTTCCTTAATATTCTCAATGATCTCCATTGCAAATCTTGCACGGTTTCGGATCGTTCCTCCGTATTCGTCACTTCTCTTATTGGAAAATGGAGAGGCAAATGCTCCAATCAGATATCCATGTGCCCCATGAACTTCAACTGCATCAAATCCAGCTTCTTTTGCTCTTCTTGCGGAAGGTCCGATTGGCTGTTCTCCTGTGATCGCACTGCTTGTCTCTCTTCCTGCACGATAAATCTGTGCTGCGATCTTTCCACCTGCTTCATGAATTCTTCTTGTTAACTCCTTATGGCTTTCAATCTGTCCATCTTCCCATAATCCAGGAAGCTTTTTAAATCCACCTGCAGTTGGTGTCACTGCATAATCTTCTGTGATGATCAGTCCCCATCCACCTTTTGCTTTATGTTCATGATAGGCAATAAATTTCTCTGTTGCCATTCCATCCTCAGAACAATAGTTTGTTACCATTGCTGATACGACCATACGGTTTTTAAGCTCCATCTGATTGATTTTAAACGGTTCAAATACTTTCATTTTACTGCTGCTCCTTCCTTTCATATCCGCTATCCTTTTGATAACTTTACTATAGTCTGATTCCTGGAATTGTTCTCCCTCATATGAGGGAGAAACGAAAAAAAGTAGTTATACCAAACATTTTTGTTTCATACAACTACTTTTGTTTATATTATTCATTTTTCTAATAAATTAAAATTCTTTTTTTAGCATAATTCCTTCAGCTATTTTCAATGACAGGAACCAAATGACAATGGAAATTATATAGATAGAAGCCCATAGTGTAATATTTTTTAAATACATTTGATTCATCACGATATCAATCAGCTCAATCCCTGCCGTTTCAAACATTTTGAAAAAGAAGATAACAACAAAAACAATCCCTCCGATCATAGCTGCTAACGCGATTCTTCCCTTCTCTGCTTCATATTTTAATAGAAAAGGAAGGGCCATTGATTGAAAAATCAATAGCATTGGAATATTGAGTAAGACTGCCATCACAATTTCTTCTGACCTCATTAACAATGTACCTTTTGCTGCTGTAACGATGACTACTAACAATATACCTCCAATGACTGTTATCATTCCCCAAAAGAGGCTAAACAGATATTTTTCTCTTGTATATTCTTTTCTGCTAAATGGAAGCGTAAATAAAAACGCATTGCCATTATCAAATGTATCGTAACTAATCGTACTGATTGCTGTCATGATTGTAATCACAGACGTATAGCTAATTGCAAATGATATTTGATCCGTAGCGATTAAGATTCCTGCTGCAACTAGCCAGATCACTGCCAGATTTTTTTGTTGTGATGAGATTAATCTGATGTCTTTTGTCCATAATCCTTTCATCTTCTACACCCCCTGTATCATTAATGTAATGATCTGATCGATCGTTCCTTTTTCTACCACGATCTTTGGATAATTCTCCAGATAAAATTGTTTCTGATCTGTAAGACATGCATATCCATAGGATTCTTTCTTCATTTTTATTATATATTGTGGATCTAGTGTTTTTGACTGTTCTTCATCAACCTTTAAGATCGCATAATTACTTAATAACCGGTCTGTTTCTTCGTGCAAGATGATATTTCCTTCATTGATCATATAAATATTATCACATAAGGTTTCAAGATCTGTTGATATATGAGAACTTACAAGAATCGAACGTTCTTCATCTTCTTCCATATAATCTCTTAACATATCAAGCATCTCATTCCTTGCCATGACATCAAGCCCTGCCGTTGGTTCATCTAAGATTAATAGTTTTGCTTTGTGGCAGATTGCTGTAATTAACTTTAATTTTGCTTTCATTCCAACAGAAAACTGTTCTAGTTTTTTGTCTGTTGGCAACTGATATTTCTCTATATAGTTTGTAAATAACTGTTCATCAAATGCTTCATATGTATTTTTTAGAATATCCTTGATGTCTTTTACTGTAAGATATCTGCTAAAACCAGAATCAGAAAGTACGACACCGATCTGTTCCTTATCCTCTGGTTTTATATCCTTGACATTCTTTCCAAAAATCTGAATATCTCCTCCATCTGGTTGTTCCTGTTTTCATGCACGACGATGTCTGCCTTTGTCTTTGCTGTCTCGCTTGCAACCGCCAGATCCATTAGGACCTACAAACCCAGTGATCATCCCCTCTTTTACTTCCATGGAACAGTTGAGGGTGAAATTCTTATATTGTTTCTTTAATTTATCAATTTTTAACATACCTTATCCCTCCAATATTAACTCAAACAAGGTTTTGATATCTTCATCACTGATGCCAAAACGCCTTCCTTTTAGAATTGCTTGTTCTAAGTCCTGTTCTACTTCCTTCTTTTGCTCTTCCATCATCAACTCCGTGTTCGCCGCTGTCACATAGCTGCCTTTTCCATGAATCGTTACTGTAAAGCCTTCTCTTTCCAGTTCATCGTAAGCTTTCTTTACCGTTAAAGCACTGATCTTTAATTCCTTTGACAATGCCCGGACAGATGGCAGCTGGTCATTCTGCTTTAATTCTTGCTTTCGGATCATTGTTTTGATCTGGTCTATGATCTGCTCATAGATTGGAACCATGGATGATGTGTTGATTATGATCTTCATTTTGTATCATCCTCCTTTACTTATAAACAGTGTATAACAGCATCAAACTGTTGTCAACTGTTATATGGTGTTTGTTTTAAAATAAATAAAAAATAGAATTATTGCATTATCATAATAAAAGTTCAAAAAGAACTATAGATAACGCAATAACTCCATTTTTATGTTTAAATTTTATATAATTTAATAATATTCTTCTACATATTTATCAGCAACTTCTTTATCCAAAGAAAAGTCCTCCATGATATTTTTTATTGTATCTTCTCTTGATGCTTCCATCTTCTTATAAATTTTAATTGCACCCTCTACTCTTCCTTCTATCCTTCCTTTCTCTCTTCCTCTTTCTTCTAATTCTTCTAAGGCCTTGCACATATTCAACTCAACTCCTTCCTGTTCTAATTTCAGTGAATCCTCCCCATAATATATACAAATCGTAACAATCGGATGCAACCGATCTGTCTTTTGAAATTTTGATAAGAATTCATGTTTTGTCTTATAATTCTTATATTTTTTATTCTTGGCTTCCAGTTCCTTATATTCCTTCAAATAACTGAAAGCATCTCCTATCATATGCCTTAATGGCATCGCATAATGTATCTTAGATTGATTTTCAAGTCCCAAAATCACATAATCAACACCATTTCCATTTAAAACAATCTAATTTTAACCAACGTTCCTTCGGGTATAAATAAACACAAAAATAGAGATGGAAATTCATTTTTCGTACTCCCATCTCTATTTATACTTGATGAATTACCGTATTTTCAACTTAATTCTTCTCATCCATCAATCCAAACTGTATCGTCACACAAGTAGCAATGATCAATCCAAACATATAAAATGAATATTTTAACACATTAAGTGGTGACACATCTGCGAGTGCCGTGATCATTAACATACCTCCATCATGTGGCATCAATGAGATAAATGCACAGGCAAAGATATCTACCAGACTGGCAAGTCTCTTTGGTGCAATCTTGTATTTTTCACCGATTTCTTTTGCAATCGGACAAGTAACAATAATAGCAATCGTGTTATTTACCATTGCTGCAGAAAGAATTCCTGACATCAGCCCGATTCCATATTCTGCACCACGTCTATTCTTGATCTTGCCACTAATCGCTCCTACCAGCCACTCAACTCCGCCATATTCGCGAACAATACCAATGATTCCAGATACCAAGATCGCAACCATACTGATACTAAACATATCACTCATACCATTTCCAATTGCCTGAATCCAGTCAAAAAATCCGCAGCTTCCCACACAAAATCCGATAATACCTGCAGAGAGGATTCCTACAAAAAGTACAACTGCAACGTTAATCCCCATCAATGCTGCTCCAAGAACGATAAGATATGGAAGGACTTCAATGATATTGTAACTTCCTGCCTTGATTGCTCCACTTCCAGTACCTCCGACCACTGAATAAAGGATCATTGCCACAATCGCAGCCGGTAATGCGATAAAGAAGTTCATCTTAAACTTATCTTTCATCTCAGAACCGCATCCTTCTGCTGCTGAGATCGTTGTATCAGAGATCATGGAAAGGTTATCTCCAAAATAAGAACCTCCGATCACTGCTGCTCCAACGATCGCAACATTTAAGTGTGCTCCCTGTGCCACATTGATCGCGATTGGTGCCATTGCTGCAATGGTTCCCATGGATGTTCCTATTGATGTAGAGATAAAACAGCACATTAAAAATACACCTGGAATCAAAAATGTTACTGGAATCACATGAAGACATAGATTAACAACAGAATCTTTTCCTCCCATTGCCGCTGCTGCTCCCTGAAATCCCCCTGCCATCAGATAGATCAAAACGATCATCATAACTCCAGAATTTCCCATGTTTGTCGTCATAATGTTTAATTTATCTTTTACATCCATACTTCTATTTAAAAGAAGTGCTACCGCACATCCTGCCAAAAGTGCGACATGACGTGGAAATTTTCCAAATGGGTCGTCTGCTCCCATCAAGGTAAATGTAATTCCACATCCTACATAACATACTAGAAATACGATCAGTGGAAGAAAGGCCACAGATCCTAGATTTTTCTTTTGTTTCTCCATTTCTTTTCCTCTCAATCTTAATATATATCCAGATAAATCTGTCTTATTTCTCTGCCAGATGCTTATCCAGTGCATTTTTTAACTGTGTCAGTGCCTGCTCAACCGTCACTCGTGGACACGCAACGTTGAAACGCTCAAACTGTGCTGTCTCTGGTCCAAAGATGATTCCAGAATCCAGCCACAATTTTGCTTCTTCTAACATTAAATGTTCTAATTCTTCATTGCTGAATCCATATCCTGAGAAATCAACCCATACTAAATAAGTCCCTTCTGGTTCTACCATCTTTGCTTTTGGAAAGTTCTCTTTTACATATCGGCTCATATACTTTATGTTTTCATATATATATTCTACCAATTCATCTACCCAGTCAACACCTTTTGTGTAACATACTTTCACAGCAAGCTGTCCCATTAAGCTTCCCTGACTGTAAGCTGCCTGTGTATTAGCCCATTGATATTTTTTTCTTAATTCTTCGTTTGGAATAATGATATTTGCTGGCTGTAATCCTGCAACATTAAATGTCTTTCCTGGCGAGCTGTAAAGTGCAATGATCTCATGAAATTTTTTATCCAGATTCATACAGCTTGTAAACTCATGTCCTGGAAAAATAAAATCACAATGCATCTCATCAACCATCCAGATTACGTTGTATTTTAAACAGATTTCTGCGACTTTTTCCATTTCTTCTCTTGTCCAGACTCTTCCTACTGGATTGTGTGGGTTGCAGAAGATCAGTGCTTTTACATTTTCTTCTTTGATCATTTGTTCCATTTTTTCAAAATCAATGGAATAACGATTATTTTCATAACGAAGCTGACAGTTTACCAGTTTTCTTCCATCATTTTTGATAACTTCACTAAATGGATAGTACACTGGCTGCATAACCATCATAGCATCTCCTTCTTCGGTAAATGCCTTAACACTTGTTCCAAGTGCATAAACGATTCCTGCTCCAAGTGTTACCCATTCTGGTTTGATCGTATATCCGTATCTTGTTGAAAACCAGTGGTTCATTGCATCAAAATATTCATCTAAGGGATCCGTATATCCAAAAATCCCATGATCAATTCTTTTATGGAATTCATCAAGAATCTCATCTGGCAGACGAAAATCCATATCTGCTACCCAAAGAGGAAGCAGGTCATCTCTTCCTTTTCTCTTCATTCCAAAATCGTATTTCAAACAATCTGTTCCATGTCTGTCGATTACTTCGTCAAAATTGTATTTTCCCATTTTCTACTCCTGTGTTGTTTTTTCTGTCTTTTTATACTGGAACATATAATATTTCATTTTTACCACCACAGATCATGCCAAGTGTTGCACTCTGTGCATTCGATAGATCATATTTTTTCCTTGTGATCTCTTTCATCGATGGTGCTTCTTCCATAACAGTTTTTTCTAAGTTTCCTCCACCAATACTTCCAATAATTCCATCTTTTGTGACAAGCATCATACTTCCAACACCTCGTGGAGATGAACCGGATTTCTTTGTGATAATGCACAGCACTCCTGATTCTTTTGTCTCAAAAAGTTCTTTACTCATCGTACTTTCTGTTTCGTGATTTTTGATTGCGATCATCTCTGCTGCGATACTGATTGCAATCTCTTCTGGCGTTCTTGCACCGATCTTTAATCCGATTGGTGCATGGATCGTGCTGATCTGTTCTTCACTGTATCCTTCTTCTTTCATTATCTCGAAGGTTTTTGCAACTTTTCCTTTGCTTCCGATCATTCCAAGATAGAGATATGGTCTTCGTAATACCGTTTCTGCACATAATCTGTCATTTGCATGTCCACGTGTGACAACCACATAAAATGCGTTATCTTGTTCTGGCAAAATATCTTCTATGTCATGAAAATCTCTGCAGTAAACTTCATCTGCTTGTGATAGTTTCTCTGGATCTGCAAATTCCTCTCTGTCATCGATCATAATCGTGTAGAAATCTAAAAATTTCGCAATCCGGAGTAACTGGATCGCTACATGTCCAGCCCCGAAGATAACTAATTTCGGCTGAATCTTAAACCAATCGTCCTTGATCTGTGCGACATCTTTTTCTTCCTGTAAGAATCGAGCGATCACTCTTTGATATAGTGTATCTGCCTGTCCTGGATATACTTTGATTTTTGTATCTTTATATTGCTCTCTCAATGGTCCTAGATATCCTTTCTTCAGTAATTTTTGTAAATGCAGCGGTGTAAGGATCGTATCTTCTTTAATCTCTAAATCCTTATCCGCTAATGAAAGTCTGTGAACAACCTTGCTGGCTAGTTTCCCAAGTGCTGACATTCCGATCACAATATGAATCTCATCGATATTTTCAGGGATCACTGGTTCATAATCCGCTGGAATCTTTGCCGGCATTCCCCTGGAACCATCGGCTTCTATCAGCGTGATATCTGCTTCTTTTACTGCAGTTTCATAGAAATCTTCTGGTAATGGTCCGATCTTTTGTACTAACGCATTTTCTGGCGTCGCAGGCATTCCCGCCATACAATATCCGGTTTCATTTAATTGCTTTCGAATATCTTCTATATTTTCAGGGATCACGGTATCGGATTCCTTTTTCATATGAGTTGTCGTTGTGACAAAGACTTTCTTTCCAAGACTTCTATAATACTGTGCTAACTTATGAACTCTCGTTGTTTTTCCACCGGAACCTGCAACTGCAATGATCATATCTTTTTCCTCTTTATTCTTCTGCAAGAGTCTTAACTGCATTTATTATCTGGTTGATTTCTTTCATTGTTGTCTCATGTCCAAAACTGAATCTTACCATTCCCTGCTCTATCGTACCGAAATGCTCATGTACCAATGGTGCACAATGAGCACCTGATCTTGTCTGTATCTGAAAACGTTCCATTAATTCATCACTGACACTTCCGGAATCATATTCTTCCAGGTTGATCGAACAAATGGCGGTTTGTTTTGTCAGATCTAATTGCTTTTCATGGTAAATTTTAATTCCTTGGATCTTCTGAATTTTTTTATAAAATATTTCAATAAGATTCATTTCCTGTTCACGGATTTTATCAATTCCATATGTATTGATAAAATCAATCGCTGCCCCAAGTCCTACGATTCCGATTCCATTTAATGTTCCTGCTTCCAATGCCTGTGGCAGCACTCCTGGCTGTGTTTTCGAAAATGATAAGATTCCTGTTCCACCTGTTTTTAACGGACGGATCTCTACACCTTTTCTAATACAGATCCCCCCGATACCCTGCGGTCCCATCAAGCCTTTATGTCCGGTAAAACATAATATATCGATATTATCTTCCTTCATGGAGATTGGAATCACTCCAGCACTTTGAGCGGTATCAACGACAAATAAAATTCCTTTTTCTCTACAAAGTTTTCCAACACTTTGGATATCAAACATTTCACCTGTCACATTGGATGCATGCGTCATCACGATCATCTTGGTATCTTTTGTGATCGCCTGTTTGATATCCCCCACATCTGGTGAAGTGATCGTTAAGCAAACTCCTTGTCGTTCCATCTCATATAATGGACGAAGAACGCTGTTGTGCTCCATAAACGTTGTGATCACATGATCACCATGATTTAAGCTTCCTTTGATCACTGTGTTTAAGCTTTCTGTAATTCCACTGGTAAATACAACTTGTTCTGCTCCATAGCCGTCAAAAAACTGATCTACTTTCGTACGAACTTCGTAAATCTTTCTTGCAGCATCCAGAGAACTTTCGTTGACACCTCTTCCGCTGTTGCCAAGTGCCAATGCGTTCATAACTGCATCCTTGACACACTCTGGTTTCGTGATATGCGTTGCTGCATAATCTGCATAAATTGTTTCTACCTTTTGTTTCTCATGGATACATATAGGAACATTCGTTTCTTCCTGCTGATCAGAAAGATTATTTTTCAAATATAATAATGCTTCCAAAACACCACCTGCAATGCATCTGGCTTTATCTGAAATTGTAAAGCAGTTATCGTATTCTTCAGCTCTCGGATCGATATCTGCGATCTTAAATCCTTTTGTCACCGGATATCCATCACGAATTAAACCTCTCAGTAATCCATCCATACTTGCAGGTACATCAACAATCGTACCTTCTGGTGTTTCTATCTTTGCTAATAACTGGCCTTTGCTTACCATATCTGTGATATGACAGATATTTCTTAAGATCCCTTTAGCTGGGGAATGGATCACTCGTTCTTTTCCAAAGCCCTTGATCACTCCTGGAATTCCTGTGTTCGGGATCGCACTGCCTTCTTTGATGATCCTTCCAAGCCTGTGTCCACGCATCGTCTCGATCACAACATCGACATCTTCCCCTGCTGTAAATCCAGGTCCTAAAGCGATCGTGATCGGTGCCATATCTCTTGTTGTACCAAGATTTTTCTTCGCAAGAATGGCATCAACAACTGCGATCGGATGCAACTGTTTGATCATTTCTCCATTTGGATCGATCATTAATGCCGGATTCCCTGCTTTCATGATCTGTTCTGCTTCTTTAATATCATGTGCAAGATGGCAGGTCATATCCTCAACCTGCCACTTTTCTTCATAAACTGCTTCTGAAAATGCAACATTTCTACGAATTGCAGATGGATGTGCAATTTCTAAGATCAATACATGAAAACCACTTTTTACCAATTTATAAATTGTACCTGTGGCGATATCTCCACCGCCTCTTACAATGATTAAATCTTTCATAGATATTCCTCAAGGTTTGATCACTTTTCCTGCTTTTTCCATCATTTCTACGATATCATACATATTTGTGATGGAACCAACCGCTAATTTATCTGTAATATCATAGAAATTTAAGCATGTTCCGCAAGTATATATTTCGACCCCTTCTGCTTCTAATGTTTTTAAATCTTCTAAAGAATCAGAATCTTCGCATGTAAGATATGCTCCTGAATTATAAAATAATACCTTTGATGGAAGTTTATCCTGTTTTGTTACTGCAAATAAAAACGCTTTGATCAATGTCTGACCAAGAGCTTTCTCTCCTTGTCCCATCTCGTTGGATGATACAGCAATGATAAAATCATCCTTTGCAGATGGTGCACAGACAATCTCTTCTTCCTCATCTGCCGGTGTATAATTCTCTGCCATGATCTCAATCTTAAATTCATTGTCTGAGATCTTCTCGCTTTTAACTTCGCAGTTTTTACCTTCTGCAAATCTTGTAACATTCTGGACAGCTGGTTCATTATCTACCAGAACGATTAATTTTGTCTCTCCATCCATTGATTCTAATGCTTTCTTTGTGTGTACAACCGGAATCGGACAAACATTCCCTCTTTCATCAATCTGTTTCATACTTAACCTCCCATTTAAATTTCTACCTGAAATACCCCTTGTGGGGTGATTTCATATTCTGACATAAATTGTACCACAGATTCTTCATTTTCTAAAGGGGTCATCCATGCCATTCCACATCCTGCTGTGATCTCTTTTGGTACTGGGATCAATCTTCCTGCGATCTGATGTTTTTTGCAGGCACTTTCCATACCGATCGCCTGTGTTGTTGTCTCAAATGTGATCACTGTTTTTAATTCTTTTTTTCTCATGATATTTTATGTTTCTCCTGAATTTCCAAAGTTTTTTATAAAAGAACGTTTTACTGCTTCAGCAACTTCTTTCTGAAAGTTTTCATAACGATTCAGAATATCTTCGCCTTCTGGTGTAAGGTGTGAACCTCCCCCTTGCTTTCCGCCGGATTTTCGTTCTACTAATTTGACTCCAAGGTCTGCTTCCGCACGATTTAAAATCTTCCATGCTTTGCTTGCAGCCATTCCCATGGATTTATATGCAGCAGATAAAGAACCTTTCTCTCTTGTTAATGATAATAACTGTGCAACTCCTTTTCCAAAATCTGGTTCTTCCATAAAAACTCTGACCCTGAAATCAAAACGTTTTGGTAAATATGATTTCATATCTACCACCCTTTTCCGAATCCACAGTTTGGATAAGTACAAACTTTACATCCAAGACATAATCCGCCTTCTCCAAGGTGTGCAAGTTCTTCTGCACTTACTTTATCATCTGCCATGATCCTTGGCAGAATAAGATCAAAAACAGTTCTCTTTGAATACATAACACATCCTGGAAGTCCCATGATCGGAATTATCTGATCTCCTTTTTTATAATATGCAAGTAAAAACATTGCTCCTGGCAAAACCGGTGCTCCATAAGATATGATATCGGCTCCTGTATTCTTGATCGCAAGTGGTGTCTTGTCATCTGGATCAACACTCATTCCTCCTGTGCATAATACCATTTCTGCCCCATTTTCGATAGCTTCTAAGATTGTTTTTGTTAAAAGTTCATTGTCATCTGGCAACTGTTTTGTACTGGTCACTTCTGCACCGTATTCTTTGATCTTTTCTGCCACAACTGGAGTAAATGTATCCTCAATTCTATGATAATACACTTCATTTCCTGTAGCTAAGATCACGGCTTTTTTCTTCTTATAAGGCAGAAGAGACAGGATTGGTGTATCCCCAACCCTGTCTTTGACTTCCTGCATCTTATCTTTTTCAATGACCAGTGGAATGATTCTCGTACCTGCTAGTTTGTCCCCTGCTTTGACTGGAGTATTTCCAGATCTTGTCGCGATCATCATCTGTCCGAAAGAATTGACGGTAAATAGTTTTTCTTTGTCGATCTTTAAGAGTCCGTCATATTCGGCAGATAATTCAATCTTACCTTCCTTAACTTCTGACTCTTTCATTCCTTCATTCTTGCACAGATCACAAAGGATCCTTGCTGCATCATTTTCATGAAGCATATCGTCTCCGGCTTCCCAGACGTATAAATGATCTTTTCCAAGGGATAACAACACTGGGATATCTTCTTCTTTGACTACATGACCTTTCCTGAATCTTGCGTCTTTTGTAACACCTTTGATGATCTGTGTGATATCATGACATAGCACAGTTCCTACAGCATCTTTTGTATCCACTAATTTCATTGTTTTTCACCTTCTACTTCTTATTTATTGATTGTAAATCCATAAGATTTGAAAACCTTTAATGCTTTTTCACTCTGTAAGAATTTTACGAATTTATCAGCTGCATCTTTATTTTTACTTTTCTTTAATGCTGCAACTGGATAAATAACTGGCGTTTTTAAAGCATCTGCTGGTGCTTCTGCAAGAACTTTTACATCCTTGTTACTTGCTGCATCTGTTGCATATACAACACCGCAAGAAGCACTTCCTTTTGCTACCCAATTTAAAACTTCTGTTACATTTGTTCCAAAGCTTGCTTTTTTCTTCACATCATTCCAGTTCTTTAAGTTTGTAAAGATTTCCTGTGCATACTGTCCAGCTGGAACGCTCTTAGGATCTCCTAATGCTATTGTATCAGCTTTTGTGATATCTTTAAAGGATGAAACTTTTGCATCACCTTTTTTAGGAGCGATCAGTACAACTTTGTTTTCTAATAATTCTACAACATCCCCCTTGCTGATGTATTTTTCTTTGACAAGATTGTTCATCTGTTCAGTCGCTGCTGACATAAATACATCCGCTGCCATTCCATTTTCAATCTGGCTCTGTAATTTTCCTGAACTATCATAACTTCCTTCTACTTTAATTCCTTTATTTTCTTTTTCAAACATTGGAATTAATTTCTCTGTGTAGCATTTTTCAAGACTAGCTGCAGCTGCAAGTGTGATGGTTGTTGTTTCTTCTTTCTTTGCTGCCTCTGTTGTGGATTTAGAACTGTCCTTACTGCTTCCACATGCTGTTACCCCAAGAACCATAGCTCCTGCTAATAACACTGCTAAAAATTTCTTTTTCATTTGCAACTTCCTCACTTTCTTAAAAATGTTATGTAAAATTTCATAGTAATGTGGCTTTTTCCATATGACCTCTTTGAATATGGTATTTTTTGTCACATAGATTTTCTACTTCCTTACTGCTGTGGCTGACCAAGATTGCTGGTTTATCCAACATTGCCAGCATATTGGATAATTCATCTTGCATCTGTTCTCTTAAGTATTCATCCAACGCTGAAAATGGCTCATCCATCAAGATGACTTCCGGTTCACACACAAGCATCCTTGCTAACGCTGTTCGCTGTTTTTGCCCTCCTGAAATCTGTCTTGGATATCTTTTTGCTAATTCTTCGATATGAAATCGTTTCATCATATCATTTGTCTTTTGTTCGATTTCATCCTTCGGAAATCCTTTTGCTCTTAATCCTGTTTTGATATTCTCTTCAATCGTCATATTAGGAAACAGTGCATATCCCTGAAATAAATATCCAATCTTTCGTTTTTGTGGTGGTAGATCGATCTTTTTCTCGGAATCATAAAGTATTTTCCCATCTAGTACAATTCTCCCACTATCTGCAGTTTCCACGCCTGCGATACATTTTAAAGTAATGCTTTTTCCACTTCCAGAAGGTCCCATAAGCCCTGTACAACCTGTTTCTACATTAAGTTCTGACTCTAATGTAAATTCTTTTAGTTTCTTTTTGATCTTTACTTCAAGACTCATACATCTCTCCTTACGCTTCCTGTTTCTTCTTTTCCATGATCAGGTAAATATTCATGGCTGCTACGATTGCAAAACAAATGATCACGATCACAAGTACATACTGATATGCTGCATCCATATTTCCCGCTGCAACTTCAGAGTATACTGCAAGTGGCAGAGTTCTTGTTCTTCCCGGAATATTTCCAGCGATCATTGCTGTTGCTCCGAATTCACCAAGTCCTCTGGCAAATGCAAGCACTCCACCAGAAATGATCCCTGGCAGTGCATTTGGGATCATAACTCGAAAGAAAATGCTCCACTCACTCATTCCAAGTGTTCTTGCCGCAAAGATCAGATCTTCATCAATCTGTTCCAGGGCACCTCTTGCAGAACGGTACATCAATGGAAATGACATCACAACTGCCGCAAGGATCGTTGCGGCCCATGAAAATGCAATCTTGATCCCAAGATAATTTTCAAATAATTTTCCTACTGGTCCATATGATCCGAAAAATACAAGCAAGAAAAAACCTGCAACAGTTGGTGGTAATACTAATGGCATCGTAAAGATCCCATCCCAGAAGATTCTTGTTGCGTCTGATTTACGATATAAGATCCATCTTGCTGCTAATAGTCCTAAAATAAAGGTAAATAAAATCGCGATCGTTGCCGTTTTCATCGATATGATGATCGGTGATATATCCATACATTGTCTCCTCTCTTAGTTTCTTCCGCAATCTTCTGTGTTTTCCCTTAAAGTATCTAATCCATGTGGCAGCTGATCAATGATAAAAGAAAGACTCTCTTCCACTGCCTTTTTGCTTCCAGGAAGATTAATGATCAATGTTTTCTTTCTTATTACACTGACACCTCTTGATAACATGGCTCGTTTTGTGATCGTCATAGAACCTGCTCTGATCGCTTCTGAGATTCCCGGCACATTGCGGTCTGCAACAGCTAAAGTTGCTTCTGGTGTACGATCTCTTGGAGAAAGCCCTGTCCCACCGGTTGTAATAATTAAATCAACCTGCCGGCTGTCGCTTAAACGGATCAGATGTTTTTTGATCTGAGCTTCTTCATCCGGAAGAAGAATCTCCTCTACGATCTTAAATCCATGTTCTTTTAAGATTTCTGCTGCTCTTGGACCGCTTGTATCCACTCGTTCTCCTCTGGAGCCTTTATCACTCAATGTCATGACTGCTGCCATGTATGGCATATCTTTCTCTGGGTAAATGACCTCAATCTTATCTCCGACTTTGATCGTTCCGCTTTCTAATACTTTTGCAAAGATACCTTCTCTTGGCATGATACAGTCCCCAACACGTTTATATATCTCACAATGACTATGGCATTCTTTCCCAATCTGAGTGATCTCAAACTTTGCATCATTACAGATCAGTTTTGTTCCAACTGGAAGTTTCTTAAAATCAATGCCGTAAGCAAGAATATTTTCCCCAAAATCACCCTCGATCACGGAAGCACCTTTTTCATTGAATTCATCCACAATATCCGCGCTCAAAAAACTAACCTGACGATGCCATTTTCCTGCATGGGCATCTCCTTCTAATCCAAAGTCTTTGATCACATTGACTTCGTTGATATTTTTCTTCACGGTTCCTCGTTTTTCACTGATACAGACTGCTTTTATGATTCCTTCCATACAAAATCACCACTCTTTCCACCTGTTTTCTCTACTAAATGTATCTCTGACATAACCATATGTTTGTCAATTGCCTTGCACATATCATAAATCGTTAATAAAGCAATCTGTACTCCTGTCAGTGCCTCCATCTCAACGCCTGTTTTCCCTGTTGTTTTGACAAGACAGACTGCTTTGATCTCTTTGGTTTCTTCTAGCATTTCAAAATCAACTTTACACTTTGTAAGCATCAGAAGATGGCACATCGGGATCAGTTCAAATGTCTTCTTTGCCGCCATGATCCCTGCGATCCTTGCAGTTCCTAAGACATCTCCTTTTGCCATACTTCCTTCTTTGACTTTTTCAAAGATCTCATCATTAACTTTGATCTTTCCTTGTGCGATCGCTGTTCTTGTTGTTTCTTTTTTCTTCGTCACATCGACCATGACCGCATTCCCATGCTGGTCAAAATGTGAAAATTCTCCCATTTATCTTATCCTCCAATTGTATACATCTTGCTGTTTGACGGCATTTCTTCAAAATGATGTGCCTGTGGTTTTTTATAAATGATTTCTTTTAAAACCTGTTTGATCTCTTCGTCTGACGTTTTAGCCTTTCTTAACAGATCTCTTAAATTTCCTGCTTCTTCATAATAAAGACATGGTTTGATCCCACCGATAGAAGTCAAACGAATACGGTTGCATGTATCACAAAATTTTCCATGCAATGCCTCGATCCATCCGATCATTCCCTTATATCCTTCCATTGTTTCATAAACTGCTGGCCCATTTCCCATTCTTTGTTCGGTTTTGTGAAATCTGATCCCTTGATCTTTTAGGTTCTTTCTGATTTCATTTCTTGTTAATGCTATCGTTGTCTTCTTATTTCCAAGCGGCATTTGTTCAATAAATCGTATACAGATTTTATGATCTTTCATATAGTCTATAAATTTTTGAATATCCTCCATCGTCGTCCATTCTGTCAACACAACATTTATCTTTATATTCAATCCTATATTGACCGCTTTATTAATTACTGATATGACCTGTTTGTATCCATCGAATCCTGTGATCTTTTTATATTTCTCCTGATCCATAAAATCAAGACTTATATTGATCCCATCCACTCCTGCCTCTGCTAATTTCACTAAATCTTTTGATAATAAGATTGCATTGGTTGTTAACGTAACTTTATTAACTCCATCCGTTTTCTTTAATTCACGGATAAAATCTGAACAACCTTTTCGTACCAACGGTTCGCCACCTGTGATCTTAAATTTGTCAATTCCAAGCGTTGTAAGAATCTTACATACTCTTAGGATCTCCTCATATCTTAAAATCTCCCCATGTGACAACATTTCTTCATGATCAGGGCGGCAATAGGTACAATATAAATTACAACGATCCGTGATCGATATTCTTGCATAATCAATGGTTCTTTGAAATTGATCTTTCATCTCTTTCTCCTATCGTTATTCTCAACCAAGAATAACGCCTGCCTAAAATCAGACAGGAAAAACCATGTTTTAACATTCTTCCTGTCTATTCGTTCTTCTATTCTAATATGATTGATTTTTCTTCTTTTTCTTCTATGTACCCAATTATTTTAGCACATGGGATTGTATTTTGTAAATCCTCTAATAAATTTTTTGCATCATTTTCGCTAACTGCGATCATCAATCCTCCAGATGTCTGTGGATCATATAAAATATCTTCCAATGCTCTATTTATTTTTTTCGTTTTTGAAACACCTTCACTTGCATATTTACGATTTCTATAAGCACCTTCCGGGATCATTCCAAGGTCTGCCATAGAAAGAGCTT
>ENA-OROX01001736-OROX01001736.1-human-gut-metagenome-genome-assembly--contig:-NODE-1736-length-16937-cov-4.181021_pt1 | contig 16937 bp, 9 predicted proteins | sample MGYA00242133_ERZ509058 | MGnify/ENA primary metagenome ERZ509058 (study PRJEB26280, sample SAMEA2338751) | human gut metagenome | biome: human gut; feature: human-associated habitat; material: faeces...
CCCACTCCATGCCGGATTTGGTCTGTGCCACCTTGATGATACCACCGATACCAACGATTGGCGCGTAAAGCACCATACGAAGCATCATAGTAGTAACCATCTGAATCTGCTGTATATCATTCGTGCTTCTAGTAATCAGTGATGCCGTAGAGAATTTGTTAATCTCGGCATTTGAAAAACCTACAACCTTTGAAAAGGTCTTCTCCCTCAAATCCCTGCCGACAGCGGCACCGACCTTTGAAGCCGCAAAACCTACAACACATGCTGCTATAAGCATAATAGCTGCAAAGGCTGCCATCTTGGCGCCTGCCTTCCACAGATAAGCAACCTGATTGGCATCCACGTCGATTCCTGCATTCTCATCACACTTTGTCGCAAAAGTTACACCCATGGACTTTAAAGTAGCTGAACCCACCGCATCGATTTTTTCCTGCACCTTGCTTCTTATCTGCTTTATCATGTTATCATCGAGCGCTGCTCCCTGCGGGATAGCCGATGCATCCACATCCATCTGCTCACCCGACTGAAAAGCCTGATATGCCATGACAAGAGGAACCAAAAGCTCCTCATCCAGCTTATCAAGTGTGTCCGAATCAGCTGTCAGCTTGTATTTTGCCACACTGTCATCAGATTTTGAAGCATCCTCTGCCTCATAACAGTCCGTAAATTTTTCTTTCTCGTCAGACAGCATAAATGTCTGTGCCATCTGATAATCCTCCGATGTAATCTCCTTTGGCAGGATATGCTCAATGCCATGATCCTGGATACCCACATCAATGATGTCAGATGTGTACGCAGGCAAAGCCAGATCACAGTAAGCCTGAGCAATGAGAAAAACAAATATTAATATGATCCATCGCCAGTATGGAATCAGATTCTTGAAAATTTTACTCATAAACGTTTCCTTTCTTTCCGGTTAATTTATCCCCATACACGAATGCAAAAATATCCGCAATCGTGCGCATACTATCTATTTTATCAATAAGCGCGGATAATTCAATAAAGAAAGTATAAAGAAACAGTAAAAAAACAGAGACTATATAAATGGTTTATATAAGTCTCTGTTTGATAAATTGTGCTTAATCGAAAAGTATGTGATAGCCAGGAGCCTTTTAAAACTAATCCAAATCTGCAAGACCTACACGCTGTATCTGGAAGGTCTTGTATGCCTTTGCTGTTGTAGTTTCTTTATCACCACCGCTCACCTGTGACTGGTAAATCTTACTATATCCTACGGCATAAATCTTTATAGAATTAGCTCCCTCCGGTAAAGCACTCAATGGTACCTTTACCTTATATGTCTTGTTATTTTCAAAGAAGTCCCTTGGATCCTTATTTAATTGACTGTTTTCTTTACTGTTATTTATCTGTTCATTTTCTGTTCCATCATTATTCAGTGTATAGATATCCCAGTCCACCTTCTTTAAGTAAATCTTATCATTTCCGGTGCCAATCGTTTCATCTTTTGGATTTTTTTGCGGATCCTCGATATAAAAGTCCAAATAAACAACAGTTTTTTCATCAATCTGATTTCGCACAAGGTTTGAATCCTTTACCGTAAAATAAACATCCTGCGTACTGTCTGCACCATCTAGTCTGGCATCCGCTTTATTAGCTGCTTCTTCTTCAATGGCATCATCAATAGTTGCATATAATGTAGTTATGTCATTTGAATCAGTATCTGCATTCTCTTTAAGATAAATTGACGGCTCATGAACTGATGCACTATATGCAGCAATCATAGTGTTTATATAAAGTTTCAATTCATCATCATTATTTGAGAAATCGGAATGTCCTACACCTGAGTATGTTACATTTCCCATTGTGTAAATATAATAATTATTTCTTACATCCTTTGGAGACTGCTCATAAATTCCATGGTTTGACAAGGTATACCATACAACAATATCACTCTCACCATCACCATCAGCATCCTGATTCATATCCAGCTGGTAGTACTGCTTATGAGTGGTAGCTATATTTATTTCGTCAGCAATCTTAAAAGGATATGTGGTAATCTGTCCTGAATTAACCTTGACTGCCTTATTAGTCTTAGCTTCAACATCATTACCTTCTAGCCCTGAATACAGCCTGTACTCGCCATGATCGTTACCATTATCTTTCCACTGATACTGATTTAAATCTGCATAAGTAAATCCCTGATTCTGTCTGACAATAACTGTTCTATTTGATTTTGGCTCATATGCAATATCAGTGTTATTCTTTTCGGCGGTCTCTTTAGCTTTTTCAAAATCCGCATCAGTACCCTCCTGTAATCTATTGCCCTTCTTTAAATACGCATTTGACAAGATTCCATACCTATCCAGTCCGACAGTATCACGAATTATAGAGTTAAACTTATATCCCCAGACATTATTATATTGATTATCATTTTTATTATTACAAAATGACGTTGTATCATGAGAAAACAATACCGGTTTTCCTGACTGGATATATGCTTTTATTTGATCGAGATGTCCATTTGTATTATCAATATCATAACAATCACCAAATCCAATTACAAGCATATCGTATGTCTGCAGCTTTTTACATACCTCATCCATTTTCTCTACGTTGTCATAATAAACTGTTTCTATATCCAGGTCAAAATCCTTCACTTTATTAAGTAATTTATGAAACTTTGTATTGCTATCATTCTTCTGCGCCTGCATATCAAAATTTCCCCTAAAGCCCTCATTATGCTTCAAGGTTGAATTAATCTGAAGAATCTTAACTTTTGTAGGACTGCCTTTTGAATTTTTGGCATACACATATCCGGATTTCTGATCATATCTGTAGCTATTTGTAGCCTGACTTACACGAAGCTGCCAAGGCATAACTCCTACATAGCCATTCGGCAAATCATAGACCAGTTTATAATTATAATTGCCTGCATTCAGACTATACATATATTTACCATTATCACCCATTACCGGATTCACAATAGTACCATCACAATATATTTTTATTTTATTTGCATCTATACCTTCATTGGTGGTTGAAAACTTACCATCGGAATTCGAATCCAAGAACAGCTGTGCATTAAATCTTGCTTTGGAATCCGCACCACCTGCATTGTTTATTGAAAATTCCAATGTGATCTGATTATTACTAATCTCAACATAATCTGTGTCTTTTACCTTTTCCTGCTCCTTGAGTAATATTTCAGGTTTTTCAGTAGTCAGGTATGTAACAAGCGCCGCTGTCTCATTTGACTTATTTTTTAAGTTTCCCTTGCTGTCCACTTTAAGAACATTATCTTTATCTTTTACATGACTTAAAAAGTCAAAAACATTTGAACAGTTATCAATGTAATCCTCATTAATTCCACTTTCATACTTGCTATCATTGCTGAAAAAGCCATCTGAAAAGACGACAGGAAAGCCCGCCTTTATATAATCCTCCAATTCTGAAACCTTCTGCTTAGTAATATCATTGCCTGAACCTCTGTATGTGTTTGGAGCAGTTAAATAATCAGCATTATTTCCATTTCCTCTTAATGTAAGCTGAGTATTAAGCGCCTCTCCATTATTTATATAATCAGTATCCAGCAATCCCGCATGACCATTCTTGAGCATATCATATCCCCAATAATTTACCACATCTTTCGGATTTATAACAACAATGTCACCAACATTTGAGTATTTAAGCCCATCCATTTTCCAATCATTATATACTGTATGACCATCTCTATAATTCAGATTATCGGCTACAAGTCCCATATATATCATATCATAATTATTGAGATCCTCTATTCTTCCAATAAATTCTGCACTCGTAACCCTTGTTATTGTAACCTTTTTTTTCTCCGGGCATCTTGATCCAAGCCAATTTTTTAGCTTATCATAATTTAAAGCGTCAGACTCATTTTTTACAGTTCCGGGCTCTATATCCAGTATGTTCAGACTATCTGTCGGATTTATAATGTCTCTTTTATCGGCATACGATATGATATAGCTTAAAACTATCGCCTTTGAAATCTCCTTGTCATAGTATGCATACTCGTCCTTTCCAAGAGTATCATTTTCTTTTTTCCTGCTTGTATTCTCTGAGTTGATATACTCTGCTATCTCGTCAAAATTTTCATTTTTAGCTGCTTCGACAAATTGAGTTTCATCTTCATTTGCAATAAATGCAGAAGCAAAATCATCTCTTAAAACAAATGGCACATCCGTACTAGGATTATAGTTTCGTGGAATGACATATTCGTTGCCAATTACAAAACCTTTTGTATGGGTTTTACTGTCAACTTTATAATACTTTATGTCATTATTCCAATTAATAAAATTATCAGCTGAGTCCTTAGTAAAATTCAGCGAGCTGAAATTGTTACAGCTCAAAAGACCTGCAAGCTTTTTAATATTACTTGAGTAGTCTGCACTTGAAGCAGGCCACACAATACCATTATCCACTATAACAGGCATCATTATACCACTCTGGTGCACACGCTGGACTATCTGCTTTACCTTGTCCCATGAAATGTCATTATCAGGTTTATATGTTGCAGCATCGTTTACTAAATCATTTGAAAGGACGGACTTTGAGCCGGAAAGATAGAGTAAATCAATTGTTGATACATCTATCTGCTCAAGCTCCTTGGGTGTGACCGTTTTTACCTTGAAGGTCATATTGGCAGTCTTATCATCATCGCCTGTCTTGCCCTCCTGATTGAACACACCTGTTCTGAACCAGTTATTGTTCTTGAAACCACCCTTATAATATATGTGTGTGGTATTTACAGGATAATCAAGCGAGCCGTTTTTATCAGCCACCATGATATAATCACCATTTCCCTCACCCACATAGGTGTATGTCTGGCTGTCCTTAACTATATCAAAATATCCGTCTGTATCAGTGAGGATTACCCTGCCTGTGTTACCATCATTATTCTCTGTAGCAGAATCAGCTATTGAAGCATCATCTGAAATATCATCTGCGCCGGTCTTACCTGCCGGCTGATTGTCCGGTGTGCCATCATCTATCTTCTCGTATGGATTCTGTGAGTCAAGCACTGCTCCATACTCGCCGGTCTCATCGTAATTAAACTCAATAGGTACCTTAGTGTCCACCTCGTAGTAGGTCTCGTCATCAATGATTTTATCTGCAGGCACATACTCCATCTCAACCGTACAGTATGTATACTTCTCATAATCCGGCTTACTGCCATCAGGCAGACTTGCCATCTGGTCAGCTCTTGCAACAAATTCATATGGTGATGTGATATCTGAATTGTCTTTTCTGTAAATATATGCCTTTGGGTCATATTTTGCTATGTTTTGCATGCCCTCAGCAGAACCAATGGCATATGCGCTCTTTATAGAATAAACCACATGCTTGTCTGATGTGTCATCTGCTGTGCCTGTATCTGTCGTATTGTCTGTGCTGCTATCGATATTACCAGCTGTACCGCTGTCTGTATTTCCATCAGCTTTCTGTGAATTATCAGTCCCTACCAGATACTGTGTATTTGTCATGCCATCCGGCAATTTGACTGCAGTAAACGCAACACTGTAGTAGCCTCTTTTTCCTGTATCCACAGATTCAGAGCCATCTTCTGTCTCATCCTCGCCCTGCATGAAAACATAATGGTCAACATTCTGTCTGTAATGACCTGTAGGCAGTCCATCTTCATTTACAGCAAGCTGGTAATCAGTTTTGAACTTGTAGTCACCCTTCTCCTGCTTTGTCATCTTGTAGCCTTCGGTGCCCTGATTTATTTTATCCATATCTACAAGGGCAAGCTCTGTCCAGTCATCGCCCTGACTGACATAGCTCTCCTCATACGGCTCATAATAAAGAGGCTTTGTGTTATCCTTTTTCTCGGTAGTAATAGGTGCAAGCTTTGTTTTCAGACCTGACATATAGTCAGCCCTTTTTTGTACACCGGCACCATCTTTATCAGACATCTTTGACAGTGTTCCAAACCAATCGTCAGGCTCCTGACCGTCAATCAGATAGCCAATGGATGCCATTTTCTTGTCAGGCACCACCTCCACTATATTGAAGGGCTTGTCCTTGCCATGTGAGCTGACTATATCAGATATTCCATTGAATGCTACATTTGCATCGACCTTTGTTAGGCTGTCATTCAGCACAAAAGCTGCCACAACGAGACATCCTGTAAGTGTGAGTGATATTGGAACCACTATTTTTTTTCTTAATTTGCTCATTGCGATTGCTCCTTTTGTAAAAAACTACTCTGTTTCATGATATGTGTAAAACGTAATTGTATTTGACTTAAATCCCGACTCTTCCTCAAGTCCAAGCCAGACGCTGATATTTAATTTTTCTCCGACAAAAAAATTTTTTCCGAGAGTGATATGCATTTTTTCATTTTGATTACCATCTACAATATAATAATTAAGATAGTTCCTATATTTAGGATCATCTTCATGACCTTCTGCTCCGGTTTCTCCGGCAATCTCCTTTGAACTAAACTTAAATATTCCATCAGGCTCACCATTGCCATCAGGACCATAAATCAGCTTACCATCATCGCCCATTTTAAAGGATATATCTCCCTTGTGCTCGGTTGCACCCGTTGAGCTGACACTTTCTACCTCCATATGCCATACAAAATCCTTAACCTGATATTTGCCATTTAATGAAGATTTTTTTAACTCCCATTCATCAATAAACATTTGATGCGTCTGTCCTAAATTGAAATGCTTATCTGCATCACAATGCAGAATATTGATTGGATGTGCTATGTTTACAGTTACCTTTGCCGTCAATGACGTATCGTCTTTGGATGTTACGGTGATGACTAATTGATCTGTAGTTTCATTATCCATAAGTTCTACATTATATACATCACCATTAGCATTAAAGTTTCCACCATTTTTGTTTCCTGAATGATCCCATGTTACGTTTTTTGAATCATACTTTCCACCAAGTATCTTATCAGTAAACTTTAAATTATTATTCGTTTTCTTCATCTCATAGTATACTGTTCCGTTGGTTACATCCTTGCCTTTGTAATATATCCTTATTCCTTTAGGTTCTTCTGGTGCCACATACTCCACATCTGCTCCTGTCGGCACCTTATTGCGCATAGTGAAGTTCTGCTTTGATGTATACTTCTTGTCTCCTGCCTTAAAGTCCACGACAATTCCGACAGAATTCTTGCTTTCTGCCTCGCTTAAATCAGGGGTAAAGCCTGTGACATTTTCTGCCATAAGAGATTCCTTGCCCTGACCATCTGCCTTCACCACACCTGTTGCAGGATCCAGTGTATCCTTTCGCAGATAGATTTTGTGCTCTGATGGTCTGTATATGATATAGTATGTACAATCCTTGTTATAGATAATCAGCTTGCTGTCGGATGATGTTTCTTCTGCTGATGCTTCTTCGGATGACGCTTCTTCTGCTGATGCAGTTGCAATATAACCGGCCTCAGGGGCTGCTGATGCCACCTCCACCGGCGCTGCCACTGTAGCAGGCTCATACTTGACACCCTTTTGCGCATCAATTATCAGATCTCCTATCTGATTCATGGTAAGCTGTGCCTCATACTGTAAATCTACATCCTTTGAAGCGTATTTATACTGCTTCGTGCTAGTACCGATAAAGCCCACAACAGCCAGGCCCAGTATTCCCATTATCGCCATGACAATGACAAGCTCAACAAGTGTAAAGCCACTGTTTTTCCTATTATTTGATTTTTTCATGCGCTTTAAAAGTTTCATGGTTCATCTTCCTCTCCGATTTCATCATACAACCTTATAACAGCCTTGCGTCAAAATAAAATATTCATCATTAAACTATGTAAATTACTCACATACCACCTTACCGGTCTCCTTGTATATCGTGATAACCTTTTCTGTGCTGTTTTTTTGAATCCAGATACGGCTGCAGCACTTACCATTGGCATCAGGCTTTTGTGCACCTGAGCTTCTGTCAAACTGAAGCATTATCTTGTCTGAGCTGTTCAATTGTGTCTTGTCACTATAATCATCCTTCATGGAATAGTAAACATCAATCCTGCTCTTTCCGACTTTGCTCGGAGCAGATACTGTACCATTTATGGTTGTCTTATAATAGTAGGCACCATCTGATGCATCCTTATATATCTCAAGAACTGCGCTGTCCTTTCCCATCGTGGTAACTCTTGTTTTGTTAATTATCGATTCAATATTTCTGGCACACTGCTTCACCTCAACACCCATGACCGAACGAATGGATATGGTTGCCGCACCTATAAGTACGACAGATATCGCTATCACTACTATAAGCTCTACCAGAGAGAAACCGCCATTATTCTTTTTTTCTGTTACAGACATATTGGATTCCTCCCTTGTATATATCGTCAAAATTTGCCAAATATAAATATTTCGCAGCTGTTTTGCGCCTTAAAAGCCGCTTGTTTTCTACTCCTTGGTCCAGTTCTGGTATGTAATGAGCGTAGCATAATCTATTTTTGTATCTGCCTCTTTCTTATTTGAAAAAGTAGAAACATTACCCAGATAGTTGGCACCGTCCATGAACACATCATACAGGTGCAGTGCATCGTCTGCATCACTTACCTTTTCAAGAAGCAATGCTTTAAATAGCTCCTGAGTACCATTATCAATCTCGCACTGGTCTTTGTTTACAATTATCCTGCCCTTTGCAACTATGGTACCTGTAAAGTCAGCATTCAGTGTCACATTTCCTGTAGCAACAATTATATCCACATTGTGTGATTTGTCATTTGCATCATAGGTGTAGTTACCGTTTTTGACAATTGCCTGGTATTTTTTTCCCTGATACTCAGTCTCAAATATATGTTTATTACCGGAATTTGGCACTATTTTCAACAAATTGGTATTGTTAACTATATTTGTAAAAAGCGAAACACTTGCTGCATTTGTCGGTAAATCCGCATAATTTGTCAAAAGCTTTGAGTTTAGTGCAGTATATGTGCGCTGTAAGGCATCCGACTGTGCATCCATGTCCACACCATCAGCTATGCCCTTCAAAAGGCTTAAATTGCTGCCATCGTAGATGCTGTAATTGCCGGCAGTATAGATGCTTGCAGCCTCATTTACCTGTATGCTGTCAGTATAAAACTTAGTGTATCTCTTGAGCTTGTCACTGTCTGCACCAAAATAGTCACTGTAATACTCAGCAGCCTTGTTCGTTGGCAGATTGACATAATAGTATACAAGTCCATCATCATTATTATCAGTAGAAGGAACAAAGACCTTCTTTATACAGTTGTCGATTGTCTTTGACTCCGGCAGATATGCCGAGAGAGCCTTACCTGTCTTTGTGCTGACCACATTGGCATTTATTTCAGTATACTTTGTTTGATCCTGTCCGGTTGCAGTAATATCCTTGTACTCCTTATAGGAAAGTGGATTCTTGTTGTAAAGCGATTTGGCATCCGCACCATTTCCACTTGTGCCTATGCACTCAGGCGGCACAAGGTATGCTATCTGGTCACCCTTTACAGAGATTGACTCACCCATGCCCACATTGCTGTTTTCTGTACCCACTCTACTTGAGTTTACAATAGCCTGGGTATTGATATATGCGGTTCCTGCCAACATAAGCTCCCTGATATTTGACATATCAAGAGATGCCTCCCTACCGTTTATGATAATAGCAGAGCTATCGCCTGCGACAGGATTTTCCTTGTCAGCGCCTCCATTGCCAAAGCCGACGTACTTCGCATTGTTATTCTTATTATTCTTTCCAAGTGTGACCTTTGAGCCTGTACCATTTAAGGTCATGTCATCTGCCACATATGTCATGCCATCCAGCTTAACTGCTGCACCATTTACATTTATGTTGCTTGTCCACAGCTGACACTGTGAATCAACAGAAAGTGTACTGTTATTGTGTACACCCGCCATGTTCTTTTTTATCGTAGCAGTATCTTTTCCGGCAAAGTCTCCCACCTCTATATCGCCCTCTGCAATCATATAGCTGGTATCCTTTACATCAAGTGTGGCATTGTTTGGAATAGTAACACTCGTAGTGGAAGTTCCTGTGCCTGCCGCATTTTTACAGCCGGCATAGAGATTACCGGATAGATTTACTTTATTAAGTCCTGATATAATATCCAGTCCTTCATTTCCAACAAGAGAATATGTAAAAAGCTCCGGAACTCCTCCCGATGCTGTAAAGCTCATGGATGGAACTCCCAGAGAAATGTCTGTCTCTATTATTGATTTAAATCCCTTTTCATCGGTATACTCTACCCTGATGCCATTGATGACTGCGCGGCTGTTGTATACCTTGAGCAGTCCATTTCCATTTTCATCGGCATTTACCGCCTTGACCTCAGCGTATGGCTTTGAGCTTTCGTCTCTGAGTTTACTATCCACATATTCTTTAAGCTTTTCAGTTTTATAGTGCATACCGGTATTGTCAGACTCAAGACTTCCCTTTAAGCTCTTTAAATACTCCTGCGCAAATATACTCTGTCTGCCGGCCTCATTTATACTGCTGTCAGAGTAATTCTCCATAACCTTGGTATATCCTGCTGAGTAAGCCTTGGAAATATCTCCCTGCAGACCTGTACATATCTGATCCAGCACTCCCTCTGCCGAGTAAAAGTTATCTGTATTTTTTTCGTCCGTCACCTTCATCTGGAGGTTCATAAGTGCTATCCACAGCACAGTCACAGCTAAAACAGCCACTATAGCCATTGCAACTACAACCATCACAAAGGAAGCACCACGGTTATCGTTACGCTTCATAATTAATACCCCATGCTTCCGGTCATCGTAACAACCGGGTCTTTATCATTAAATATATCATCCAGTGAAGCCTTGCTCTCGTATACAGCCACCTTCACATCATACAGCCTTTCAGATGTCTTGCTTTTTGTCAGATTCTTTATATCGACAATTGCCTTTACATCATTCTGAATTACATTGTTATTAAAGCCATATATAGCTTGATCGGGCTGTAGTGGATTATCCGGTGCTCCCATATTTACATTCAGATTGGTGGCTATATGAGTATAAGCATGACCTGTACGATTTCCCGGCTCGCTTACCTTCACATATGCCTTATATGTACTCTCCTTCGTGCTCAGCTCTGACTGATCCGATATAGTCTTTTGCTTTACAATATTTACCGTGCAGTCCAGCTTGCCCTTATTATTGATTATAATGGCATCGTTGCAGGTATTGTAAAGTGCTCCTGTAGATGTGTACCATGGATTGTAAAACAGATAGACATTTCTCAGATTATGGTTCACAGTATCTGAAGAATTGTCGTAAATCACCATGGTATAATCATCCTTCAGTGCACTATTCGGATCCGGAAAAGTCTTTCTTACTCCATTCTTATTGATAGAATATGAATACGACACCGTAACCTTGGTAGCCTTATTGCTCTCAGCTCCATACTTTTCTATATCTATGGTGATAGTTCTTTTGATATCCTGCTGAGTGATGCCGCTGACATCCGGCATATTATTAAATGCAGATATAATATTTGTAGCAGAATACTTGTCTGCACTCATGCAGTCAAAGTTTGCATCCATGGCCGACATATCTGCCACCTCGTCCATGTTGTACTCTTTAACCTTATCTATATTTGATGCATCCGATTTTGCATCCACTGTCACAAGAGCATTGTATTTCTTTGTGCCTGACTGCACGCCTGACATATAGAAATAATACTTGTGCGCATCCGACTCCCTGAAATCCCAAAGCGATGTATCGCCTATTTTGGCAGATGCATCAGTCTTGTGGATACAGCTTGTGATGACATCGTCCTTGTTTACAATCTCAGCACTGATATCCTCAAGTCTTTTTACATTATCAAACTTGCCCGACTTCTTAAGAAGCTCACATGCACTGCTTCCATCTGATATATTAAAGCCGTCCGCCACATCAAAGCCCTCCGACGGATAGTTGAACTGATACGCCAGTGTCTTCATGGAGTTCTTCTCAATACCCTCCATAATGTTTGTCGCCAGATGTGTAGCATTCATCTCGTTTTTTGCCTTTACATTGGTCTTTGTAGCTGTAACAAATGCATTCAAAAAAGGAAGCACGATTATTGCAAGAATAGCAATCGACACAATAATCTCCACAAGTGTTACTCCTCGATCATCGTTTTTTAGCTTTCTCAAATCTGCTTCCTCCCCTCTTGTATTTTGTTATCTCATAACTCAATAATCTAACATTTGATATTTATCACTTACGGTCTCAATAACCCGCTAATCTAATAACCTAATATTATAATAATCAGTTAATTTGTTGTACCAAACAGATTATTTGTACCATGTGGTACTGCAGGTATGTATGGTGCCTCATATGGCTTATCAAGTCCATACAGGAAATATGAATCCACAAGCATCTCACCTGTCAGCTTGCCTGTCGAATCATCAAAGCTCACATTGAGCGTGCTGATAGTTTTCTTCTGTGATGAACCAATCACCTCTCCAAGCATAGCCTTAAGCCCATGATACTCTGTCTTGAATGCCATAACTGTGCTGACATCATAAAGCTGATAGCCTGTAACCGTAGACTTTGCAGAGCCTGTTGATGTACTGCCATCAGCTGCACTGTCGTCGCCTGTCTGTGATTGAGAGCTGTTGCCATCAGCGGTCTGAGAGCTCTGCGAACTGTCTGCATTACTGCTATCCGTGGTACTGCTGTCTGAACTGCTTCCTGACGAAGAATCTGTACCTGCATCGCCGGTTGGATTATTCACATCAATAGCTGTCGGTGAGCCGACTGTAAGCTCTGTAATATTTGTATTGGTAGATTTCTCTATAGCAACCGCATCCATGATGCCGTTTTCAATCTGTAAATATGAAGGGAAATTGTCATATACCTGCTGCATGGCATCAGACATATCCTTTGTCTTCTTTGTGTAGTCATCCGCCTTTGCCGCAAGTGCTGAAAGCTGATTGTACTGTGATTTCAGATTCATATTTTCGCTCTTGAGTGAATCCCTCTTATTGGACTGTGGAATAAAAATCAAAAAATATGTCAGTGCTAAAATGGCAACACCCGCTAATATAATAAGTAACTTTTTATCTCTCGTTGACATCCTAACACCCCCTACTTATTTGTACTGTCTGTATCTGATGATGAATTACTATCCGTCTGTGCCTGTGATGACGCATCTTTTGATGTATCAGCTGACTCACTGCCCGTGCCATCCCCCGATTCAGAAGCAGCACTGTCATCAGCCTTTACATATGTGCAATCTACTGTGAACTGAACCTTTGAAGCACCGGTCTCATCAACCTCCTCTGTGATGGTTGACACATTGGATACCATGATACTCTCAAATGTACGAAGCTGTGCAATCACATCAGCCGCTATATCCTTGCTGCCTGTCTTTATAGTCATCGAAACACCATCTGTCGTAACAGACATATTCACAAGCTTGGCCTCTGACGGAAGCTTCTGCTCCAGCTCATCCACGAAGCCCGTTATCTCATCATTCTTGTTGGATGAGGCGCTCTCAAGAAGCTTAGTCCAGTCATAGTCCTTCTTTGTCTGGTTGTACACATCATATATATTCTGTGCATATGACAAATCAGAAACACGCGCTTTAAGCGTCATATTGTCTGAAGTTAAAACAAGATTTGAAAAAATGCTGTATGCCGTGATACCAACTGCAACTACCACACACAATCCAAAAATGAGAAGCTGCACTGCAAAAGAAACAGGCTTTTCTGCTGTCTCCCCTGCCGGTACGGGAAGAGGCTTCCCATCAGGACCGACAGGTGGATTTCCCTGCATCCCTGCCTGTGCGCCGCCGGATGGCATGGCACCTGCAGCTGTTCCTGCCATAATCGTAGCACCGATTCCCTTGTTTTTCTTACTGTCTAATATATCAAGCGGGCTCAATGAACATCCGACACAGTTAAAATACTCTGCAAGCTTTGCCTCTGCGAGGTTTATGCTCTTTGCCACATGTATGCCGTCAAACTGCTGGAGTGGAACTACCTTGACATTGAGCTCATTGGTCAAAAGCTTTGAAAGTCCGCTGAAATCAGCACCTAAGCCAATGAGGAAAATTCTCTCGATAGGAGTATCTGAGTTTCTCGACTGATAATAGTCTATTACTCGTCCAAGACTGCTTATCAGATTGGAAAGTGAATATGATACATTCAGGCGAAGCTTCTTAAAGCGCTCAGAATCAATCTCATGCCCCATAGGATCCATGCCGCCGCCCGCCGGCTCATCAGGTACTGTGCCATCAGGCCTTATTGCAAGGCAGGTCTTTCTGCGTGCCACATCAACTGCATCGGTAAATGACAGATACTCTCCAAAAAGCTCACTATCCTGAATCGCCTCAATAGCATCAGCAAGTCCATGGTTGACATTGCGCTGCAGCTTTACCATGCTTCCATCCATTACAGTCAGTGTGGTAGAAACCTCATCCACCTTGACAGTCACCTTCACATCTCCGGGAATCTCTCTTCTCATGAGCTGCTTGATGGCATTTCCACTATAGTCAAGTGCTACAAGCTGCAGCCTGCAATCAGCTGCAAGAGCACCATACGACAAAATAAGATCATTAGGCACAGCAATAACCGAAAGACGTAATTTCTTTTCTTCCGGTCTGTCAATCTTCTCTATAATCTGATGTACCAGCTTGTACTGGCTCAAATCCACCGGAAAATAATCCGATGCATTCATTGCAATCATTTCCTTAAGCTGTTTTTCCTTAACAAGCGGAAGCTCAATATCTCTGCTTGCTATACGCGCAGAATTTAAAACAAAAACAGCTTTTTTGGTGGAAATCTTCTTTTCCTTCAGCTTACTGTATAAGATAGAACGAAACATCCCATCCGGCTGTACCACTCCATCATTAATCATCCCCGGTGGTGTCGGAAAGCCGAACATATTGTAAATCTTGGGATTTTTTGCTTTGTAATCAATCTCAACTACTCTGGTAAGGTTCTCCCCTATTTCAATACCGAGTACCCTATTTGCCATAACCTAGTCCTCCGTGTTTATCTTTGTTTTACACTGTATACATCTGTAAAACATTCATAACTGTTCAGTTACAAACATTCTATATATATATTTCGGTATATCTGTGTCTTCTCTGCTTTTGTCTCACTGCTTGTCGTACTACCTGTTTTATATTAAGTACGCTATATTATAACACGTTTTTCAAAAGCCTGCGAGTGTCAAATATGCCGATATCATTTTCTCGCCCCATAGCATCGAAATAAATATTCCGGCTGCCAAGTACGGTCCCATCGCAAGTCTGTTGCCTGCGTTTGTTACTTTCATACGAATCAGATGTATCACGGAACCGATGATGCATCCTAAGAAAAATGCTAATGTAATATTCTGCCAGCCTATCGCAAGGCCAGCACATGCCATGAGCTTGACGTCTCCGCCACCTATGGCTCTTCCTCCACTTACAAGAAGAAGGAGTTCAAGGAATAAACTGACACAAAAGAATCCTATCACATATTCAGACCAGTTATCATGGTCTAAAAACACATGCAGGATTCCAAGCACCAGTATAAATATATTGATTCCGAATGGAATTTCATATGTTCTCCAGTCTATCACACTCAGAACTATGAGTGCAGATGTAAGAAAGCAGTAGATGATACTCGTAAGCTCAAGTCCATTTACTGCAAATACTACTATATATAATATACCGTTTAACGCCTCAATAATAGGGTATTGAGGTGATATCGGTTCTTTGCACTTGCGGCATCTGCCACGAAGAAACAGCCAGCTGAAAACCGGCACCATATCGTACCACGCGAGCTGATACCCACATCTCATGCAGTGGGACCTTTCGGTCACCACTGTCTCATGCTGCGGTATGCGGTAGATACAGACATTTAGGAAGCTGCCTATAACTATACCGAATGCAAATATTAAGATGTAGATGGGTATCAGTTCTGGTATCATTTAATAATTATCCCTTCAAAAATTAATTTTTCGGTTTAATCTGATCGTCTGTTCCAGTTGCAGTATAATAATCAGATGATGCTGAATATGTAATTTTTCCTGTATCTGTAGCATACGTTATTACTATTCCAGCAGCACTCCATTTGCTACCTTTTAACTTAGTTTCCTTAAGTCCTGCATTATCTAAAGCAGCCATAGTTGTATCAGCAGTTCCACCAATTTTCATTGTTGTACTACTTTTTGTTACAGTAACTTCGACTGTTCCAGTAACATCTTCTTTATCAGAATAATATGTTTTTAAAGCGGTTGCAATGCTATCACAGTTCTGAATATCTGTAGCCTCTCTAGACTTCTCAACATACTTGATAAGCTGTGGAGCAAGTACACCTACAAGCACTGCCATGATGGCGATTACAACAATAAGCTCTACGAGAGAGAAACCTTTGTTGTTCTTCTGTTTCTTTCCTAACTTTTTAAATACATTCTTTACCATAGTTCTTTTCTCCTTTTCATTATAACATGGTTTTTGTGCAAAGAGCTGTGCCCTATCAGCATCTCTTTGGTTTGTATGCGCTCATTGTACCATAATTCGAAGTATAATGCAAGTTATTTTCTAGTACAATAGTATCATTGCTGTATAATTTTTTTCGCCTTTTTTAGCAATTTTAACCAAATTTTAACCGATTTATTGCATTTAAATCATATTTTTTCAAAGAAATAATCTCCCGGGCTGTATTTTGGCACAGCGTGAGGGGCTTCACTCCATGTGACCGGCTAACGCATACACTCTCGTGAGAGCTACGCTACACTGCCAAGATACTGTAGGAATTATGCTTTTAGATTTTCTATGCTTGACGAAACCGTCGAAACGCGCCGTCCGTGGCGCGGTTCTCCTTGCCCATTACTGCTCACACCATCAGTGTGACCAGTAACGATTACAGCCCATTAAAAGTGCCTCTACGAGGCAGGGGCTGTAATCTGACAATAGTTGATTTATTGGCGCATAGCTTGACAGCGCAGTGTCAAGCTTGCGTTTGAACAGCAACAATATATTACATCCCAGTGGCAGTTCATTTCTGTGTTTCATGT
>ENA-OROX01001770-OROX01001770.1-human-gut-metagenome-genome-assembly--contig:-NODE-1770-length-16722-cov-3.385192_pt1 | contig 16722 bp, 19 predicted proteins | sample MGYA00242133_ERZ509058 | MGnify/ENA primary metagenome ERZ509058 (study PRJEB26280, sample SAMEA2338751) | human gut metagenome | biome: human gut; feature: human-associated habitat; material: faeces...
TCCGAGACATATCCATAGTGTCATTATTATCAGCAAAAATATTGATTTCTGTATAAATGAGTTTTGTTTTCTTTCTTCTAATTTCATGGTTTTCCCTCTTTTATTTTGATGTAATTCCTTGAGAATGCCCGGTAGATACAACTTAGGCTTGAAAAGGATTCATGTCCTGCAACGACCAGACAGAAATTACATTCCTAATTTCTGTTTGGTATTTGAAAGTTCTTTTCTTATTAAGTTGTTATTTGATGACTGAGCAAAGCTATACCATGTAGCGTTTGCATGATATTTCTTGTAATAAGTTTCATACATATTTCCTGAGGTTTTCTTGCCGTCCATATACCAGTCTCCTTCCATTGCATCCCCCTTCCATATGAACTTGTGGACCAGTCCGACAGATCCATCGCTCTGGGCTCCATAATAGAACTGCATAACATGGTGCCGGTTAACAGTGCCGCAATGATCCTTTTTCTTTTCATTTGTACTTCCTCCGTTTTAATAAATATTTTCATTTCCATATGTAACGGCTGCTTTGCCAATGCATATTCATAAAATACGAAGTTTTTCTCAATGTCTTATAAGAAAAGTATATTACACAGTCTCGGTCATTTCAATGATGTTTTTGATTATTTTTTCTTCCACCGCTGAATTATCTGAAAAACATTTGCGGAATCTGATTTGATCTATCTGTGAAAAAAACGGACACATCGATATATTCTGGCTTTCATATAAAATTTTCATAAAAAAATCCGCAGCAGTTTCAGCCGCGGATGTATATGGGATCTCAGAGCACTAATGGTAATCCTTAGTCGCAAGATGGTATGATATCTGGATTTGAGACAAAGATCATACTCCGTTTTTCATACGGTATGTCGTAGAGATTTTCTGGCAAAGAAATCTGGTTGATTCTCGGGCAATCAGCAAATGCTCCGTCATCTATGTACCGGACACTCTTGGGGAGCGTAATGGTACTAAGATTAGTTCCGGCAAACGCCATCGAACCGATCCCGACCACCCTGTCCGGAAGGTTGATCGCCTTTAAGGAGTAGCAGCCATAGAAGGCTCCATAGTCAATGAGGACAACCTGCCGCGGAATGTCGATCACTTCCAGGCTCCTACATCCAGCAAATGAAAAAGCTCCTATCTTTCGAAGATTGTATGGAAGGATCACTTTTTTTAATCCAGGCATGTTAGAAAAACATCTGGGTGGCAGTATCCATACGTCATCGTTAATGACAGCTACGCTTCCTCTATCCTTCATATTTGCATTTTCTTTGATCCATTGTTCTAACATAAGAATCCTCTCCTTTCGTTTTTGTTCGTACAAAAATATGAGGAACGTCATAGGGATTAAAAAATTCGTCTGTTTATCATTTTGTTCTTAAATACGAGCAAAAGGAGGAGCCGTGGATGGGAAGTATATTTTCGGAACTTTTTAATAATTGGGTAAATGCATTCGAACAGGAAGAGGGAAAGAAGAAACCGATACATCTTCCCAATGCAAAGGAAAATTACAGAGAGACTGCAAAATATCAGATGATCCCGTCTGCAACTAAGGATTTCATGTCCTCTTTCGGCCAGACACAGTCTTTTTTTACATACTTCTCTTTTTCTCCCTGTGTCATGCCATCCAGATCTTCGACCATCAGACCGCGTTCTTTCCAAACATCCTTTCTTGCTCCTCCGATTTTTTCTCCAAAATCATTGATCATAGTAATTTCTCCTTTCGTTTTTCGTCTTAAAGGAATATGAAGATTTTGAGGAAAAAATAAAAAAGGAATTTTTGAGAGGAAAATAGCATGTAGGACTGGAAATTTGAAAAATTAAGCGTATAATTGTAGTATTAAAAAAAGGAGGAAAAGAAGTTGAAAAAATTACGTTTTGTATTATGTAGCTTGCTGGCATTCCTGCTCATAGCAACGTCAATTCCGGTAGTGACCGAAGCCGCTGCTAAGCCGGTATGTCAGAAAGCAACAACCCTGCATTATCAGTACAGCGTAGGCACTACGGTTATCATGGAGAGTCTCTACATCGGGAACTTATCCCGCTCTGCCAAAGTGACAGGGATAAGATCCTCCAACAAAAATATAAAGGCACAGTTAGGCAGGCTCTGTTACAATGCCATATGGATCGACAAAAAAGATTCCGGTCGTCGCATCAAGGATGGAGAGCAGACGACCATCAGTTTTAAAGTTAAACAGAATGGAAAAACCTACAAGCTTTCATCCAGGATCACTTTTAAAAGATTTGACCAGGTATTCAAAAGTTTTAAGATCGGAAATAAAGAGTATGCTTCTGATTTTGCAGGATACTGGGGAACTGAAGCACAGATAAAAGGTAAGACTGCAAAAATCCAGGTTGCACCTGCTGCCGGTTATAAGATTGATAAGATCGTTGCTTATTACTGGCATGGCGGAGAGAATGATGAAAGCAGGAAGATTAAAAATGGGGCTAAGGTAGCCTTAAAAGACTTAATGTTTATCTACGTATACTACCATCCGGTTAAGACACCGGCATATTTCAATATCAAAAACATGGAAAATCCCAAAATGTCACCTTTTAATTATGAATTCCATATAAGAGTTAAGTAATCTCAGAAATATTACAAGGAGAACAAAAACATGAAAAAATGGAAAAGTAAACTGATCGCAGTTGTAACTGCATTGTGCATGGCATTAAGCGTTCCTGTTTTTGCCGGATCAGCATCTGTATATGCGGCAACCCAGACAATGACTGATTCTATTCAGTTTAACAGAATGGACGGGGTTCTGAAGAAAAACAGTGCAGCAGAAAAGAAAGCCCTGAAGTTTATCAAGGGAACCTGGTATACGCAAGGAGGCGTTCCTTATCATAATAAAACAGTTTTTTCTGGAAAAACAGTTAAGCTTTACGCTCCCGGTTCAAAAAAAGTATTGTATCGCTACAAGATTGATAAAGTAACAAAGACCAGCTATGGATATTATTACAGAATATACTTGGGAAAAGGATGCTATGATGGATGGAGACTTTATTTAAAAGACAAGTCTACACTGGTAACAATGGGAAACGGAAATCCATACAGTACATCTGGATATAGTGGAACAGACAGTTTGGTAAGACATAAGTAATTTAAAAAGAGAACCTGAACAGGGTATGTTTTCATAACCGGATTTTTTTTACGGAATTTCTTCTCAGTTTTTTCATCTCATAAAGTGCCCTGTCAGCTTCCCTCAATGCATCAGCAATCACAAGACCGTTTCTGCAGATCACAGAAGTACATCCCGCTGACAATTCCACATAATATTCTTTATCTGAAGTACAGTTAAAAGCATCACTTTCTTCTCTGATCCTTTCTATGATCTGCTGTCCATCTTTCAGATTTCCCAACGTGACAACGCAGAATTCATCTCCGCCGATTCTTCCCACAATACCATCTGCTCCCACAACCTTCTTTAAAACCTCTGCACAATGTCTGATAGAAAAATCTCCTTCGATATGTCCAAAAGAATCATTGATTTCTTTCAGATGATCCAGATCTGCAAATAAGATCAGCAGTTCTTCTCCCTCATGGTCTCTGTTCATCTGAAGAGTTTTTTCTATAAATCCCCTGCGGTTCATACACCCTGTCAGTGCATCTGATTCGGAAATAAAATTCAGAACTTCATTTTTCTCCTGTATTTCTCTGACCAGTATTTCCAGTTTCCGCTGTATAGTCTTCTGTTCTTCTGACATCTGATACATTCGGAGCATATTTCCAATCTGTCTGCTGATCAGATAAAATAAAGACAGATAAGCCGGATCAATCTCTGCTACCAGAATTCCATACTGTATTTCTCCTGAAAACAGGCAGAAAATCGTAGCCACATAATTCTGGGCATGATTCTTTCTGCGGGTAATTTTCCCTTCCCCTGCAAATGTCGTGACAACTTCCGGTCTTTTATCCTCTTCATATGCAATAATATCTTCACCGGACTGATATGCAGTCAGATACATTCGCTTGGGGCAATGTCATTCTTCATTTCGAAAATGCGCGGTGGGATGTTCAAAAATATAAAAATATGATGCTTCCGCACCCAATGCCTGCAATTTCACCAGCGACCTTCTGTAAAATTCCCGTTCATCATCCATATGACACAGCATATCTCTCGAGATCAGAGGCACAAACCAGCTTTCCTGCTGAAATGTACTGAATTTTTCTTTTTCACGTTTTATAATATGCGACAAAATTTTATCATGAATCTGTCTTTTTCTCAGTAACAGGTTTTCAATTGCTCTTTTATCTGCATTTTCTTTCTGCAGTTCTCTCCGGACACACTCATCTGTAAATCTGTCAAAAACTTTAATCAGCGAATGTCCGCTTATACATTTGCTGATATCGCTGTTAAAAAGCTTCTGCAAACTCCTTTTTATATTTTCTTCACTTCCGGAAGTTCTGAAATCCACTTCCATAATAGACTGCAGATATTCCTGCACCTTACCATGTAAAGACATATCCGCATTTTCAACCAGTATTTCTTCCAGAAACTCTTTCATATAACTTCCGGATATCCATTTCCATTCTTCCTTTTCCGCTGGAATAAGATTTTCACACTGACGTTCTTTGATATTACAGCAGCCACAGGATTCACGGATCCTGATCTTTGCAGGAACTACAACGGAATGACATTTTTTCCCTTGCAGAGCTCTGCAGCACCGATCATTGCTTCCATGTTCGGAAAATCGTCCAGCAGCTGATTCACCTGCTGCTGAACGCAGGACGAAAAATCTCCATATGCTACCCTGCTTTCATCAAATGAAACTTTATATGCATTCATTACATCAAAGACCGCCTGACGCCGTTCATTGGCATCTGTATTTCCATGAGGTCCTGCAAGATAAGTAAATCTTCGATATCCATGATCCCTCACCAGATGTTCTGCCACAGCATACATACCGTGATAGTTGTCTGCTATAATAGAAGTAGCTTTTCCTGAATGGTCTCTTTCTTCTACGAGAACACAGGGCTTATCCTTATATTTGTCCAGAAACGTTTTCCTTTCTTTTTCGTCCAGAAAAATACAAAGGGAACCATATGCAATAATCAATGCATCCGCATCTGCGAACGCCTGATAATCATAAACTACATTGAACTGATAATCATAATCATCTTCCGTATCTTCGCCAAAATAAGATTTATAGTAATAACTACTGTGAATCCCAAGAAAAACAGAACATTTACATCCATAGACTTAGCTGCATGAAAAATACCCTGCATCAGATTCATCGTATGCGGTGAATTTGCATTTCCGATCATTACACCAATCGTATACCTTTTCTCCATACGTATGCTCCCTTTCCACAAGTCTTTGTTTTCGTTTTATTTTACAATATTTTTTTGCCATCATTCAATATATTTTAGTTGTTTTTACCAAATTATTTAAATATCTGCAACCCCTTTCCCGTTTATAGGATTCTACGCCTCATGCGGAGCACTATATATCACAGGTACATTACGAAGTAATTTCCTGCGACATACAAAAATTACCGCCAGGTCTATTTCAATCCGCGGTAATTTTCATTTTCTGTTATTCAGATTTCATGATCAGTAGATTGTCACTGCCATAATTATATATACAAGAATAGATACCAGACAGTACATGGAGTTTGTTGTGGAAACATAAGCGCTTCCTTCTTCATCTTTCATAAAAGTCTGCATACTGAATGTGGCCGGTGCTGACATATAACTGATAATTGCAAGATTGACCAGCCGATCATCACCTACCAGATAATGTACAGCAACAAGAACTCCTGCGATCATCACTGCCTGAAGCAATACACGTAAGATGATCGTGGCAATGCATGGCTTTAATAATTTCGCATTCAGTTCCATGCTGTATCCCACTACCAGTAAAATAATGGCAGTCACAGATGTGGTGAGAATATTTTCCACACTCTGGTACACGCCTCCGAAAGGACTGTCTAAAACTGCAAGGATCACCTTCGATAATCCTGCAATAATTCCCAGGATACTTGCAATAAATGCCGGAGTCTTTAATGCACTGAAAAACAGTTTTTTCACATCAATCTTCTCACCGTTTTCCACCTGTCCCAGCATTCCCATATATACACTGAATCCAAACAACAGTCCGGCAATATCCAGAACTGCAATACGGGAAAGATTTTCACTGCCACAGAGGCTTGTATATAACGGATAGGCCATAAGTCCCCCTTCATATACGCTTACCATAAACGGTAGATATTTCTGATAGGTTCCTTTCAGAAATGGCTTCAGCAAAAAGCCCAGACCAAAGGATACTACCAGCATTACAAACATGATCAAAATCAGGATTCCGGTTTCTTTATTATATTCCGCTGTTGCCAGAGCATGAAAAATAGCAACCGGAAGCATAACATTCGTTACAAGCACCTTCATGTTATTGATTCCGTCTCTGGTCAGAATCTTCCATTTTCTGCACAGCATACCGACCACGATCATAACCAGTACAGGCAGAACAATTTCTAATACATTCACTTTTTTACTCCTCCTAATATATAACTCAGCTTTGTTTATTGTAACTCAAAAAAACATTTTTCGCCACCTATACTTTCTGTTGTATTTTCACTTTTTTGCAGTTATAATTTTATGTGAATTTACGAAAAAAAAGGAGAACTCAAATGAATACTTTCAGCATTCTGACTGCTCAGATCGGAATGTTCGTGATCTACATGCTTGCAGGCGTGATCCTGATCCGCACACGGGTTATGAACAGAGAAAATCTTGAAGTCATTTCAAAATTTGTAATAAAACTGGCGCTTCCTGTAATGATTTTTATCAATACTGTAAACGGAGTGGAACGTAAAACTCTTTTTCATTCACTGAGCATTTTTCTGATTGCGGGAATTATGTATATATGTCTGTTTTTACTCAGCTACATATCTGGTATTTTTTTTCATCTGCATGGTAACCACAGGCAGCTTTACAGTGCCATGAGCGTATTCGGAAATGTGGGATTTATGGGTATTCCCATAGTAACCAGTATTTATCCGGAAAACGGTATGCTCTACATCTGTGTATTTACCATTATTGATCAGCTCATGCTGTGGACAGCAGGTGTACGCCTTACTTCAGGTACAGACAGTCAAAAAAACCGTTTTGATTTCCGGAAGCTGATCAATCCTGTTACTGTTTCCATCTTTCTTGCTGTGATCTGTGTGCTGACAGGAATCCGGCTTCCTGAAGTTCTGAACAATTCCCTTCAGAAAATCGGCCAGACCGCCACACCTCTCGCAATGATCTATCTTGGCGGTGTTTTCACCTGTATCGATGTACTGAAAAATATCCGGAGACTGGATTATTATGGAATTGTCATCCTAAAAATGCTTTTGTTTCCGCTTTTCTTCTATGTATTACTTGGATATCTTCCGGTTTCTTCAGAAATCCGCACTACCATGGCTCTGACTTCTGCAATGCCAGTTATGTCCTCTGTGGTAATGATGGCAAATGCCTACGGATCAGATGGCGATTATGCAATGGGTGGAATTCTTGTTACAACTATCTGTTCTGTTTTTACACTTCCATTTATTTACTGGATTTTTCATTTTATCGGATGATTTAAATATAATACTTTTTTATAAATATTTATAAATTTCATTTATAAAAAAGTGTGGTATACCAACTCTACGACAGCGCTTTCCGCATTCTGGATATCCGCAACAATCTTCTGGAGAATTTCACCGGTTCCAGAAAGCAGATCATTGATCTGGCAGCCTCCACCATTCTTTCTGCCAGATTTGTCGTTGACCTGCAAAAAACAAAGCAGATTCTTCTGTTTCCATTAGAAGAATCTGCTCACAAACGCAGTTTTTATATTGTTTACAGTAAAAACAGAATTCTGAAATCCCATGTACGCCAGTTCATTCACTATGTAAAAGAATACTATCAGACAGTCTGATTAATATTCTGATATTTTTTTGGCATCCAATTTCCCTTCCATGCATAGATAAGCATGAGTACCATTCCTACAGCCCATGAAACAGGATACAGTACATATATAATATCAATGCTGGTGAAATGTGGAACCACAAACTGAATCCACAGAATACGGAACAGGCATAATGCAAGCAGCATCACTACCATGGGAGGTACCGTCTTTCCTGTTCCGCGAATGGTTCCTGCCAGGGAATGCATAATTCCCAGAAGGAAATAGAACGGGCAGAAATATTTCATTGCCTGTGCCCCATAATAGATTACTTCTTTATCACTGCTGAAAATCCCTATGATCGGTCTGGAAAAGGTCAGCAGGAGAATTCCTGTCACGATCGTATAAAGCACGCTCATTCCAAGAGTTACTCTCAATCCTTTCCTGATTCTGTCTGTTTTTCCCGCACCATAGTTCTGACCGGTAAAAGTCGTTGCTGCCATACTAAAACTCATTACCGGCAGAATGTTAAACCCATCTACTTTCAGGTATGCACCAAAACCCGCCATTGCACTGGCTCCGAATCCATTGACACCAGATTGTACCAGTACATTTGAAAAGGAGATTACCGTGTTTTGAATTGCAGTCGGCAGACCTACCTGGATAATCCGTCCTGCCATTGTTCTATCAATGGAAAGTTTCTTCGGATTTATGCGGTAAATATCCGGAACTCTCATCAAAAACCATAATGCAAAAATGCAGGAAAGTACCTGGCTGATATCTGTTGCAATTGCAGCACCCTCGACTCCCATGTGCATTCCGCCGATAAGCCATAAATCCAGAAAAATATTGGAAAACGAAGCTACTGCCAGATACATCAGCGAACGTCTGGAGTTACCTACTGCATTCAGGATCCCCGCTGCCATATTATAGATGACATTAAAAACCAGTCCATAAGAATAAATTCTCAAATACAGAACTGACTGATTCATTACTTCTTCCGGAGTTCTCATCCACCTGAGAATTGCAGGTGAAAATACAATTCCAGCGATAGTAAGAACAATTCCCAGAATAAGCGCAAGCATCAAGGCTGTATGTGCAGAACGCTGAACGCCATTCTCATCTCCTGCTCCATAAAACTGGGATACAATAACTCCCGCACCTGCAGATGCCCCCATACTGAATGCAATCAGCAGACAAATCAGCGACGTACTGGAACCAACTGCAGCCAGTGCATTGCTGCCCACAAAATTTCCTACAATAATTGAGTCCACTGTATTGTACATCTGTTGGAGCAGATTTCCCAGTATCAATGGAATAGAAAACAGAAGGATCTGTCTCCAGATGGTCCCTTCTGTCATGGTACTGATCGATTTTAACTTCACACTCTTACTCTTTTCATATGCTGCCACTCTCATTCCCCCATTCATATATTATTGCTGTTCACAACGCGTCCGGCAGCACCCTTCGGCATTCCTATTATAAAATATTTTATATAAAAATCAAGCCGCCACTATTTATAGCATTGCATTTCCTGTCAGTTTACTGTACAATACTTTTATATTGTAAAGTACGAAACAGGAGGTAATTTATTATGGCTTTTGATATCACACCTTATGTAGATATGTCCCCAAAGAAAGTTCGTGAACTGATCCGCAAAGGAGTTATTGATTTCCCCACTGCAGGAATGTGCCGTGGCTATGCGCAGGCAAATCTGGTAATTCTGCCACCGGAATACGCTGCAGATTTTGAAGAATTTGCACACAAGAATCCATTTCCGTGTCCAATTCTCGAGATTATCAAAGGAACTCCTGAAACTCATGACATGGGTGAGGGCGGAAATATCTGCACGGATATCCCGAAATACCGGATTTATGAAAACGGTGTATTTACAAAAGAAATTACTGACGCTTCCGAGTATTGGAAAGAGGGATATGTTGGATTTCTTATCGGCTGTTCTTTCTCATTTGAAGAAGCACTGATTAGAGAAGGGATTGAAATCCGTCATATCGCCCAGGGACGAAATGTACCGATGTTCAAAACTAACATTCAGACAGTTCCTGTTGGTCCATTTTCCGGTCCTATGGTCTGCTCCATGCGCCCGATGACACCGGAAAACGCAAAAAAAGCTTATGACATTACTTTCAAAATGCCGAATGTTCATGGTGCCCCTGTACATATGGGAGATCCGAAAGAGGTCGGTGTTGATGACGTTATGAAACCTGATTACGGTGAAGCAGTGGATATTTACGAAGGGGAAATTCCTGTGTTCTGGCCATGCGGCGTAACTCCGCAGGCAGCAATTGAGAATGCCAAACCGCCAATCGTTATCACTCATGCTCCCGGACATATGTTCATTACAGATATTCCGAATGCAGAGTTAAACGACTATCTGGAAGCAAAAAAGAAATAATCAGAAAGCAGCAGAAACCATGGAATTTACATTTCCCAACTATTATAAAGAATTTTCTTGCATTGCCGGGTCCTGTCCGGATACCTGCTGTGCAGGATGGCAGATTGTTATTGACAATAATACCCTGAAGAAATATCAGCATTTCAAAGGTCCTTTTCACAATCGACTGCACAACGATATCGACTGGAAGGAACATGTCTTCCGCCAGTACAACCGACGGTGTGCATTTCTGAACGAAGAAAATCTGTGTGATATTTACACAGAAGCAGGTCCGAAAATGCTTTGCGACACCTGCAGAAATTATCCACGACACATTGAAGAATTTGAGGGCCTGCGTGAGATTTCTTTGTCCCTTTCCTGCCCGGAAGCAGCAAGAATTCTGCTGTCTCAGAAAGAAAAAGTTCATTCCAGAATGAATACTTCTGACACATCAAAGGATCTATTTAAAAACATGTGGAAAACTATTGTTCCGGAAATGGAAGTTCTTCGTCCCGGATGGAAAGAATTTCTGAAGGAACGTCTTGATTCCTTATATATTTCTTCAGGAGAAAACGATTATATATATCAGAAAAGCGAATTTGATTTCTACTGTCCGGACTGGCAGATTCAGGAAGAACAGCTTCTGGTTTACTGGATTTATACTTATTTCTGTGGTGCAGTCTATGACGATGAAATCTTTACCAAGGTTAAAATGGCTGTCGTCTGTACTTTGTTTATCCATGAGCTTGATGTCGGAACATATCTGAAAAACGAACATCATTTTAACCTGAATGATCAGATTCAGATCTGTTATCAGTTCTCCAGAGAGCTTGAGCATTCGGATCTTAATCTGAATAAATTTCAAGAACTGATGTCTGAAAATAATATTTTCTCCTTTGAAAATCTGTTAAAGATATGCTGAATGACAAAAAACTTGCTGCTCATTTCTTATTCTTTTTACAATTGCATTATTTGATATAAAAAACTTGTATTCTTTCGGATTTGGTAATCATCGCCTTCTATAAATTGCATTCACCCCAAATTGCGTATATTCTCCTGCTCGATATCCCCATCTGCATATACCCAGTTCCAGTCCATGTTCTGACTGTCCAATGACTGGTGCGACATCGGTCGGACGGATATCTCCTTGTGTCAGCCGGATCCTCCCATCTATGTTCTGTACCACTCTGGAAATCTCCTCCATCATATCGAGATCTATATAATATCTGCTGCACATATTCTCTCCTATTTTAGAATCTTTCTTATCTGCATATCCTTAGCTTCCGGATAAAGCTGCTTCATATAATCAACAATTTTTCCCCAGGATGTTCGCGGATCTTCGTTATAACAGGAAGTAACATGGTCATATCCATAAATGTGTTCCGGAGAAGAATACACAGCCACATCCCAGCCGTACTCCACGCCTTTTTGATTGATCCTTTTCCGAAAGTCGCAGTTACACAGATATGTCTGCATCATAAGGCTGGTAATGGCTCCGTCAAATCCCTTTTCGCCATCTTTTCCAAATCCAGCCAATTTTTTCAATTCGTAGGAGTAGATTTCTGCATCATTTTCCATAAAATGATCCATAATATTCTTATGTTTGATCGGTGCTTTTTCATCCTCAAACAGAGCATCAAAATCATAGCCGTCCCTGCGGTAGTTGGCAAATACCGGCAGCCATTTTTTGGAAATAAACCCGGCTTTTTTGGCAAAGAATTTTCCGTAAAGAACATCATGTCTTTTGGCAATGGCAATCCTCCATCTCCACGGATCCCTCACCGGATCATCAGACCACCAATATTCTGCCACTGTCCGTTCCTCCAGAGAAAACCCCGGAATTTCGTTCTTAAAAAGAGGAAGAAAACCAACCCGGTTGATATATTCGACTGCTTCATCCACATCATGGATGCATTTCGGATCATCCCATGTTACTCCATAAATGATCCATTCCCCTGCTTCGTTTCCCATGACTTTCTCCTTTTTGTATTTTGCTGTTTTAAGTATACCACATATTGACAAGGCAAAACAAAGATATATATTTTTATCGAAATAATTGATGACATTTTTGTTACTGTTCATACACAATGTCATTAACTTAAGCAATTTGCCAATACTGCATTGATGAAAATATCAGCAGAAGGATTTAATTATGATAAAAAAGGGAATATTGAGGGATTAAGATGCAATGTCTTGCTGAAATTCGGGTATAACAAAAAGACAAAATCAATATTTAATATTGAAATTTGTCTAAAGATGAAATATAGTAATATACCACCTTCTGCAATAACTGGTTTATCCACCATTTTTGTGTTAATATAAAAGTAATAAAATACATTTAAGGACAAGAAGGGCGTAAATATTATGGATATTTCAGATTTTGTTAAGAAAGCAAAAGAATATAATGTTCTTGGAATCAAAATTTCAAAAGATAATGAACTTGTAGCAGAGTGGTACAGCGAACCGGAATGCAGAAGGAATATTTATTCTGCAACAAAGAGTTTCACATCCTGTGCAGTTGGCTTTGCTGTTCAGGAAGGGCTGATCGATCTTAATGAAAAACTAACAGAAGCATTTTCAGGTGACTTGCCGGAGTGTATAGATGAGAACCTGAAAGAAGCAACTGTTCGTGATCTTCTTACCATGTGCCTTGGACAGGAGAAGGGCAGTCTGATGGGAGAACAACGACCTTTATATGAAGAAGATAACTGGGTAAAAATGTCTCTGGCTATTCCCTTTAAGTATAAGCCGGGTACGCATTTTGTGTATAATAACGTTGGTCCCTATCTGGCAGGCATTCTTGTACAGAGACGCTCCGGCTGCGATCTTGTTTCTTACCTTACACCCAGACTTTTTTCCAAACTTGGAATAAAACGTCCTACATGGGAAACTGATCCACTTGGAAACAGTTTTGGAGCCGGAGGATTATTTCTGACCCTTTCTGAACTTCACAAATTTGGACTGTTTTATCTTAACAAAGGCAAGTGGAATGGAAAACAGATACTGTCTGAGAAATGGATAGAAGAAAGTACAAAGGCAGCTGATGTTGGATACTATGGTTATCTTTTCTGGCGTGGTGAATATAATTCTTTCCGGGCGGATGGAAAATACTCCCAGATATCTATGATCCTTCCGAAAAAAAACGCAGTCGTTTCGTTTGTTTCAGAATGCCGCAGGGGAGACGAACTTCTGAAGACAGTTTATGAGCTTGTCTGCGCAAAATTATAATATCTTTTCTCCGCGGAAAAACAATCTTCTCTTTCTATAATGCTGAGTTAGTGGAGCAGAAAAGCGACGGGTTTCCCCGCCGCAATATCTCTTATACTTGATCAACCACCATTGGTTCTGTCTCTCTGTAGAACCGCCACTGCTCTACCCTGAAAAGCTGCTCCAGTCGTGCCGGGCTGTCCAGTCGCCCTTCGTACTCCTCTTTATTCTCCGCATGTATAATAAACGGAGCAATATCTGCCTGCAGGCATTGCACAAATGCAATGATGCGGGCTACCTTTGCGTCACCGCCGGCTTTAATCTGCTCTATATGGAACGCCGCGATGTCTCTAAGCATTTGGGGTTGTTTCTCTATATCGCCCGGTATGTTCTGCCCCATTCCAAGCCGCCTCTGTATCTCCTGTATATCTCCGCCAGACAGACTATGTATACACTCTGTAATCGCATACTGCAGTGCCGCAAAGTGCCTGTCTGCATTTATGATATCCTCGGCGCGAAACATCGTCTCGCCTTCGTTTGCATATATAAGCCCGCTTTCAAACATACTGATTATGTTGCGTTTTGACAGCTCGCCGCCGTCTAACCTGCCCTCATTATAAGCAAATTCGCACTCTACATACTCGTAAACACCGCCACCACGACCGCATCTGCTCGTAACGCAAGAGCCTTCAAATAAGAGCTGCCGCTTCAATTTTCTCATATATTCATTCACGCTTTACACCTCCCTCTAGTAGAAGGCCACTGAAAAAGTCCTTTTTTCGTATAAATCAACACAAAATAAAGTACATCAGTCAATATTAAGGCACTATATATAGTATGCAAAAACAGTTTTTCAGTGGCGTCCTAGTAGATATGGGGATTACTCCCCATACCCCTACACAAAACCGTACGTGCGCTATTAACGCATACGGCTTTTCACTTTATATTTCATACTCTATATGTAAAACAAACTTACCTTAATATTCGGCTCAGTCAATGAAAATGTTTGAAACAATCCATCAAAGAAAGTGTCTATTGTGTAGCTTCTCTTTTGGCTTCTCCGATTCAAACATTTATACAATAACCATTTTGTCTGTACTTAGAAATTCTTCACGTCCCTTGTATTGTCGGTCACTCCATAATACTGGTAATGTCCCCGCAGTTTCGCATTTACTATTTTAAATATCATTTCCAATGGCATTGTTCTATCCCTGTGTGCCTTTATCCATTCTTTCATCGCTTTGATTTTACTTCGGAATCTCTTTCTGCTGGTCTTTACCCTGCAACGGAAAAATTCTTTCTTTCCGTCCATTCCGCAATAAAATGTGAAACCAAGAAAGTTAAAATGGACCTCTTGTCAAGGACATTTTTATTCATTTGTTTTAGGAAATACTTGTTCGTTCTCCTTATAACTTATAATCCCATTTAACGGATACATTCCGGCAGTAATATACGTATAATTAATACTCATCTGGCGATAATTTAGCTAATTACCATTGATATCGTTCAGTATTATAATAATTCAGCCAGTCGTCTAATATTGCTTTAACCTCTCCAACCTTCGTACACCCGCTAACATCGATTTCATCTTTCATATAACCCAAAAAGCTTTCCTGTGGAGCATTGCCCAAATGGAATGTAAAAATAAATTATAAAACCCATATATTATTCTTCTTCTCCTTTTTTGACAATTTCCATCACCATCATTGCAACTAAGATTTCTTTTTCCAATATATTTTATATTTTCCATCTTTTATTATTAACCGGATATTTTGGGAATTAATCTTTTTTACTTTTATCGATTTCTGTTCAACTGCATTGTCTTCGTACTTTATTATTCTATATTTTATATAATTATTTTTAATGCTAAATTTTCCAGCGCCACCATTTCCTGCGCCTACCCCATAACTGAATTCACCATTTCGTTTAAACTCCATTATACTTCCATATTGAGAAAAGGCAGACCCGTATATCCATCTCATGCTTGTCTTATTTATCTTCATCGTCATATCAGTATCTATTTCCCAATATCCTTCTAACTGTTTTATAGTAGCGATTTTAACATTTACTGTGCATTTCTTTACTTCATTTCGACATTTAACAGTAATAACTGCATTTCCAGCTTTTTTCGCCTTTAATTTTCCAGTTGTTGAAACAGTTACTATATCCGTGTTATTTGATTTCCATATAATCTTACTTCCTGAAGCTTTTACGGTTGCTTTTAATTGATATAAACTTCCCACAGCCATTTCAATATTACTTCTATTGATCTTCAAACCAGATAAAGATTTTGCGCTGACTGTGTCTGCTCCTAAGAAAAAAAACAATGACATAACTAATATAGTTATCCATATCTTAACTTTGCCTTTCAATCTTGTTTCCTCCCATTTTTGTGTTACCATACACGTTTAAATTCAATTTGTTTTGCTATACTTAATCCATATTTATCAATAGCTTTCTGATAAATACTTTCTGAAACTTTTTTATTATTTACTTTATAAAGATATTGAGGTGGATAGCCTTTTTTCATATTCTGCCGATATGTTTGCTGTAAAATTTTCAACTTTCCTTTTACAACCGAAAGATATATCTGAGATGAAAAATCACTTCCACTATTTGCCAAAATTAACGTCTTTTTATTAATTAATTGACGCCCACGAGCCCCCGCTCCCTCAAAGCAAATTAAAGGTAGTACTTTTCCATTATAATAGGTCAATAGTAAAACCCTATTGTCCCATAAGACACTACGATCTGTCGCAAGTAATAATTCTTTTACGCCATCATTATTTAAGTCAATTAACTTATAATATGTAAAATCACTACGCTTTACTTTCTTTTTATCCATTTTAGTTCCTTGATAACCATCATAGTATTTGACATAATACGTTCCGGATTTTGAATTAAGTACCTTTTTATACCAGTCTTTTTGTGGATCACATACCTTTACAGCTAAATTCACATAATACGTCTTTTTATTCTGTACAACCTTAGCTGTAATCGTTGCACTTCCACTTTTAACACCTTTTATAACACCTTTCGAATTCACATAAGCTACTTTATTATTAGAAGAACTATAAACAACTTTTGCCCCTGAAAGAACATTATCAATTACAAACTGTTTTGTTTTCCCTTTATCAACAGTAATACTATTTCGTCTGGCTGTCGGAATTATTTCTTCATCAGCTATTTTATATTTTGCAAAATAAATATCTGCATATTTCAATTGATTATTTATAAGAGACTGCCTGT